>Ga0247835_1001203_pt1 | contig 32852 bp, 21 predicted proteins | sample LaCtaG_3_FD_189912 | JGI IMG/M metagenome (GOLD analysis project Ga0247835, IMG submission 189912) | Freshwater microbial communities from meromictic Lake La Cruz, Castile-La Mancha, Spain - LaCruzMarch2015_13.5m | ecosystem: Environmental > Aquatic > Freshwater > Lake | place: Spain: Castile-La... | reverse complement strand
GGGCAAATACACGCGTTTGCTGCGGTCCACGGTGATCCGAATTTGGTCATTTCCTTTACAACCTGCTGTATCAACCACCATAATTTCATAAGTCGTGGTACGTTCCGGACTTACATAGGTGCTTAACTGGTCGGGCGTAGTCAAATTGGTCAGCGGATTCCAGCTGATCGTTTCCAGCAAACTGCCGCCATCTACCACTGCAACCAACAACACGCTATCCCCAAAGGAAATTACTTGATCGGGGCCTAAATCTACCAGCAAAGAAGTCGGTGCATCAATGGTATCCGAAGCAGCCACGGTGCAGCCATTTGCATCAGCCAGGGTAAGGGTAAAAACACCCGGATCGAAGGGCTGTAGTTCCAGTGGCAGGCCTGTAACTTGCTGGGAAGTGCTGGCATTCACATAAAGTAAATAAGGCCCAGCGCCTCCTTCGGCAGTAGTAAGGGTAACAATGCCACGGTCATTGCCAGCACAATCTGTTTGTTGTATCCGGTAATCGAAACCAATTGGTTCCGGTTGGATGAGTGAAAAAGAATCGATATAGATACAGCCTGTCTGGTCGGTGAGGGTTACTGTGTAATTCCCTGCTTGTAAGTTATTGATAATGAGTCCGTTATTTCCATTGTCCCAAATTGCATTAAAGGGCGACTGACCCGTTAAAGGCAATAGTTCGATTTGCCCGTTGCGCCCATCAAAACAACTGATATTAAAGTTATTGTAATTGCTGATTTGTGCCGTTGCGGTGGTTTTTTGCACCAGGATATTTACGGTGTCACGGATGGATCCAACACAGGTGTTGCCTTGTGCACTGTAACTTTGAATCCAATATTGGTTGTTGAAGCCCGGATTTACCAGGAAAGTACTGCCATCGCTTACGGCATTCAACGGGATGGTGGTTGTGCCATTTGTTACGACCACATCAAACGTATCGGCACCGACCAGCGAAAGTCGAAGCAAGGCGCTATCTCCCACACAAATGGTGGTATCGCCTGCCAGGGCAGCACTGGTTTCAGGCAATAAGTCAACGTTGTAAGTTCCGGTTACCACGCCTGTACAATGCGCATCTTCCACCGAAATCAGGGAAAATACCTGTGCCTGCTGCACATTATTGGTGCTGATATTAAAACTGGTATTGGGTGCTACAATGGAGGCTTGTGGTACGCCATTGATTGCATACACAAACCGAAAAGGCCCTTGCCCGGTGAATCGAATTTTAAAACTAAGCCCTTCTCCTCGACAAATGGCGGTATCACCATTTATCTTAGCAGTCGGTTGAGGGTAAAAAATGACCTTTGTTTTGCCGGAAATCGACAAACAAGGATCGGCCCAATCTACAGATCCGCTGTTGTTTGAACCTGCCACCGCCACTACATAATAGGACACCCCTGCTTGCATACCCGGCTGAAAACTAAAATCGGGCGTCGAACTGGTTTGTAAAATCCCCATCGGTAACAAGGCAGTATCCTGACACAGCACAAACTGCAGCAGGTTGTTGGGCGGCAAAACTTCGTTGTTGTTGAAGGCCACGCTGAAGGAAGAATCAGGGAAACAAGGCGTTACAGGTGCTTGATCGAGCGTGCCTGCAAACGTCGGACAAACGCAATCGGAAACACCCGTGATGGTGGTAGAACATCCGTTGCCATTGGTAACAGTTACCTGATAGGGCTGGTTTTTCGGGATAGGCAATGACACAAAACTGGTATCTGTTAAGGTACCCGCAACGCCTGTTACGGCATATAACGGATTGGGCGTCACGCCGTTATTTATCTTAAATTGCAAGGTGTACGTCGCGGTATTGAAATCACAAACCGCCTGTATGTCCAATATTTCAGGCAATTGGTCGAGGCCGACTTGCGCTGTACCACCCACCGTGCCTAAACAGCCCAGTGCTCCACTTACATTGGCCAAAGTATAGGTCGTGGCTACCGTAGGTCCAATATTGATCAACAATGGATTGAAGGTAACGCCTGTCAGGGAAGTAAGGCTGCCATTGGTTAAATAAGCCAGCGAATAAGGCCCTTTTCCCATAAAATCGACCCGAATTTGGGTGCTATCGCCGATACAAAGGGTGGTGTCGCCGCTTAGGCTTGCCAAAACAGGGGGCTGCCAACTTACATAGGGCCCAGAAGCGACGGATAAGCAGGGGTCAGAAAAGTCAATTTGACCATTCACCACATTACCTGCCAAGGCTACAACCAGGTAAACCGAATCCGGAAACATGGTAGCCGGATTAAATTGAAAAACCGGAATGGTGTTGGACGCAATGATGTCAAATCCTGGATTAATCAGGGCATAATATAAGGTGTCATCTGCCTCCAGGACACTGCCCGTAACAGGTAAAACGGTTGCGATGGATTGTCCGTAACAAAGTGAAATCGGCGTTTGATCCAGGACGCCCGCATTGGTCGCGCATGCGCAAACCGGCAGTCCCGTTTCTGTATCTTGTCCACAGCCATCCGCATCGGTTAAGGAAATACTGTAGGGTAACCCAATAGGAACCGGAACACTCGTAAATTTATTTCCGGTGAAAGCACCACCAATGCCGCCTACCGTCAAGGGATTTACCCCCACACAATCGAAGGTCAGGGTGTATGTGCCCGTCACTAAATTGCACAAATACATGAAATTCTGAATCTGGGGCACCGTACCAACGTGTACCAGCACGGTATCTGGCACGCTGGCGCTGCAATGCGCATCCGTTATTTGCACCAATTGTACCGAAGTGCTGTTCACTGCCGGAAAACTAATGGGGTAAAATCCGCTATTGATGTTGTTTGCCGATTGAGCAAGCCCATTGTTGGTCCAATTGAGCGTAAAAGGCGCTGTACCATTTAAAATTACCGGCACATTCACCTGCACACCTGCACAAATATCGATATCACTGCTCAAACTCGCACTCGGCAAAGGGTAAAATACCACAGGAGTGCCTTCACTGATGGACAAACAGAGGTCATTGAGGTCTATTTGTCCGTTCCCGTCCGGATTGCCGGCAATGGGTGAAATATAATAGGTTACACCGGGCAAAACCCCTGCTATTTGGGTAAAGGTGGGCGTACTGCTCCAGGCCAGGATGGTGCCGAGGGGAAGGCCTGGGGTGGTGTGTAAAATAAACCGCAGCAAATCGTTGCCATCATTGAAAAAATCGTTGTTGTGCTTGGCTTTGGCCGTATCTCCGGCGCACAGGAGGAGCGGAGTAAGATCCATGGTGCCTGCATTGGTTTGACAATTGCAATTTACCGTGCCACTCACCACAATATCGCCACAATTATTGGCGTCCCGAAACACAATATTGTAGCCGTTCGCCTGATTAATGGGCGTACTGGTAAAATGTGTACCCGAAAAGGTGCCCGAACCTGTCACCAGGGTAAGTGGAAAAACAGCATTGAGCACATCAAATTCAATCACATACTCGAGGGTGGTCGGATTGCAATTAAAGATCACATTGGCATAATTGGGCGCATAATTGACGGTTAAGGTAGCATTGCCCGTGGGCAACCCCGTACAACCGGGCGAGGTAACACTGGTGAGCACATATGTACTGGTGCTACTGATATTTACAGGTATTAAAAAAGGATCATCGAAGGTGTTTAATGCCATTTGTGGCACGCCGTCTTTGGTATAGGTAATACCAAATGGCCCTGTACCCGTAAAGTCGATCGTCAAATTGGTCACCGCAGAATCGCAAAAAGTCGCCGTACCCGTTAAATCGGCGGTAGGGGGCGTAAACACAAATACGCCTGCCTGTCCGGAAGCCGTACCAATGCATCCGGGGCTACTCACGCTCAGCAGCACGTAAAAAGTGCCGTTTGCCGGGTTTACATTAAAAATATACGGGTTATTGCTGGTGGTGATGGCTGGCTGCGGAATGGGCACGCCGTTGTTGACGATGCCATATATAAAGGTGTACGGGCCACTTCCTGTAAAATTGATCACCAAGTCTGTGCCATTGCCGCCCTGGCAAATTTCACCGCCGCCCGACAATACCGCCGTTAGGGTATCGTTGATGACCACCGCTGCTTGTCCGCCAACGATGCCGTTACACCCGCCTGCGCTCATCGAATTTAAGGCAAACGCAGTACTGATCGTGGGGGCCACCTGTAAGATATATGGATTAACATTCGTGGTAACCGGACTTTGAAGCACACTGTTGGCCTCATAAGCAAAAACGTAGGGTGGCGTGCCGCTGAATTGAACTGTCAAATCGGTTGCTGCGCCCGGACAAATAGTGGCATTGCCACTCAAGAGTGCTTCCGCAGGGGGCAAAACCACCAGGGTGTCGGCACCCGAAATTGTTCCAGTGCATCCGTTGGCACTCACACTCAATAACTTATAAATATGGGTGCCTGTTGGGGGCGTGACCGGTATTTTAACTGCATTGTTGCTAGTCGTCACTGCTGGCTGCGCAACATTATTGAGCGCATATACGTACGTGAAAGGGCCATTTCCCGAAAAATTGAATCGTACAGTGTCGATTTGACCGTTACAAAGGGTCTTTTTCCCGCCTACGACCGAAGCGGATAAGGCGGGCGCAACCGTCATGACTGCCGATCCGGATATACCGCCTGGACAACCATTGGCACTAAAATTCGCAATGTTCACCGTGCAATTGGATATGATAGGGGCCGAAAATATTATCGGGTTGGTATTGCTGCTCAAAACCGGACTATTTACCCCATTAACCGCGTATTGAAAGGAAAAAGGCGCGGTGCCATTTGTAACATTGATGGTGAAATTGGCAGATTGGCCTGCACAGATATTCGAAGGGCCGTTCAGCGAAAAAGTACCACTGGGTGCCGCGGTGGTGGTAACTACAATGGAACTTCCTGCGCCATTACAAAAAGCATCCTGCAATTGCCCAATCGAATAATTGGTCGAATTGCCCGTTGGTACAACCGCAATGCTGGCTGGATTATCAAAGGTGGAAAAATTATTGAGCAAGGTGCCGTTTTGATACAAATTGAAGGTCCAAGGGGCTTGACCTGCAAAATTGACCACCAGGTTGGCCGTCGACCCAACACATACCGGAGCAATCGGCTCAAATACCGCTGAAGCACTCGGATTAACCGTAATGGTGGTACTCGCTGGAGTGGTGCAAGGGCCGGATGGCGTAAAGTTGAGGGTCACATCTCCACTCAATCCATTGGCATTGAAGGTATTACCCGTAACACCCGGACCACTCCAGACGCCCGTGGGCACGGTTGGGTCTTGAATGGAAACCAGGTTGAAATTGCTAATATTTTCGCACACGGTGCTGGTGCCCAACATCGGATTGGGGCAGGGCACATTAAAGCCCATGTAATTTGTAAATGTTTGTGTACAGCCTGCAGGCAGGGGCTCGTAAATACCCACTACATAATAAGGTCCGCCATTGCACATGTCTGGGGTTACGGTCACATCCAACGGCGTAGCAATAATCGGAGGCGCCCCGCTTCCTGGCAGCGTAGGAAACGATGGAAAGGAGCAACCTGCATTCAGGTAAATCGGCCCAATGGGGGTAAGGGCAACTGTTGCGCCATTGCCACCCGACACTTGCGCCGTATTGTAAGTGATGTTAGATGAACAGCCGCAAACCGAAACCGTTGTACTCACCGAGCTGTTCCCTCCACCATTGGTAAAGGCGCCTGTTGTGCGGGTACAGCTGCTCTGAAGCACATAAATATTGCCAAAAACCGAGCAAAGTCCACTGAAATTATAGTCGAAGTCCATGCCGGCGCTCGTAAACACCACCACGGGTACATTGGGTGGAACAGTTTGTCCAGATCCCACCCCGATTACGGTCGAATTGGGACAATTATTCTGAATCGTGGCCAATAAAGTCGGATCAGGCCCCTGAAAACTACAGCCTGCGCCAATGTCATCATTGCCCGCACCAACATTGTTGTTATCGTCAAAATCGATTGTCAGGTCGTCCACATTAAAGCCTCCACCTGAATAAAGTCCCAGAAATTCATTATTTTCCTCCGTACCACAGGCATCAATAAAAATCCCGAGGAAAGTAGGGCAGGGTGCGCCACAATTGATGGGCGCTGAGGTGATGGGGGAGCAGCCCAAAAGCGTGCCTTCCCCGTTGTAGGGGTTAAACGTATTGGTGGTGCCGTAGTACCAATTGATGCAATTGCCCGGAGCAGGCACAATATTCGTTCCGGTGCCGGTGAGGGTAAAAACGTCGCCCGGACATAAGGTACAAGGGCTGAGTCCCGGGGCGCAATCACTGGAAGTAAGCGTAGCAGATTGGCTAAGATTGGGGCATTGGGCGCTTAAAATGGCGGCAACATGGAGTAAAAAGAAAGTGAAAATACCTGAACCAGTTCTTTTGTAGGATGTTAACATGCGATGAGATTATGTGTTTTTTTCGCGGCGATTAGAAAATCTTGGAAGAGCAGAGAACTAAAATCATCCTGCTAAGGTAGGGCAATTTGCCATTTCAATATGCTACTTTTGACCCATTGATCAATTTTAACAATGATAGACATATTACAAAAACAACTTTCAGCAGCAGGTGTCAAATTAATTGCTGTTTCCAAAACCTACCCACCCAAAAACATACTTGCTGTTTATGCTGAGGGTTGCCGCGATTTTGGCGAAAATAAAGTGCAGGAATTGGTAGACAAATACGAAATCCTGCCCAAAGATATTCAGTGGCATGTGATTGGGCACCTGCAAACCAACAAGGTAAAATACATCGCCCCGTTTGTTGCTATGATACATTCGGTCGACAGTTTGCGGCTGCTTGCTGAAATAAATAAACAGGGCGCCAAACACCATCGGCAAATACCTTGCCTATTGCAGTTTTTTATAGCGGAAGAAGATACCAAATTTGGGCTCGATTGGGCAGAAGCAGTGGAATTGCTGGAAAGCCCGGAATTCGCTGATTTTAAACATGTTATCATCGCAGGCGTGATGGGTATGGCCTCTTTTACCGAAAATCAGGAACAGGTACGCCGGGAATTTGACACCTTAAAGCAGTATTTTGACCGCCTTAAAAAAACGTATTTTGCAAACCAGCCAACATTTAAAGAAATCTCTATGGGTATGTCGGGCGACTGGGAACTAGCGGTGGAAGCAGGCAGTACCATGGTGCGCATTGGCAGTGCGATTTTTGGCGCACGTACAAAAACGTAAATGAACCCAAAGGCTTTTCAATTCAAACATTTTACGGTGCGTCAAGGCGATACGGTCCATCCTGTCGGTACGGACGGTGTGCTGTTGGGCGCCTGGGTGCTTCCAGGGCATGCGCAGCGGATTTTGGATATCGGCACAGGAACAGGCCTAATCGCCCTGATGTTGGCTCAAAAAACGACCAATGCACGTATTTTTGGACTCGAAATAGATCCTGAATCGGCCAATTTAGCGCGTTTTAATTTTGAAAATGCCCCCTGGCAGGATCGTTTGTCGGTACTCGAAGCCGCTGCGCAAGCACTACTCGAGCACCCCATGGAACCTTTTGACCTAATCGTAAGCAATCCGCCCTTTTTTACCGAAACCACCCTTTCACCCGACGCCCACAGGCAATTGGCGCGCAATACAGCAAGTTTACCGCCGGCAGTGCTGTTACAACTCGCCGAGACGCATTTAACGAAAAATGGCCGTTTCTGCCTGATTGTTCCAAGCAAAAACAGCCAAATGCACCAAGAATTGGGCGCTTGTATGGGTTTGTATTGCACCCGGATAACAACCGTGCTGGCCAGGCCTGATCGGGTAGGGGAGCGGCACCTGTTGCAGTTTGAGCGAAATCCGCGATTTTTTAAAATGGATGAAATTGCAATTCGAAATACAGATGGCACTTATTCCGAAGATTATCAAATACTTACGGGAGATTTTTATCTTTAAAGATTTTAGATGTTGTGCTGCAAAAAAAATCCCGAATTTCGGTGCTCACCAAAATTCGGGATGACTCAAGTAGCAGGATAATTTTTATTAAAAAACAGTATCAGCGTGCTAAGAAACCATTTTTTCACCTAAAATTTGAAGCGCTCGGTTTAAAATAGTATCATCCGATAGTTGCACGATACCGCCTTGTGGACCCTGTTCTCGATAAAATTCTACTAAAACGCCATCTTTGTAATTATGTGCCCCGAAATAATTTCGAACCGTTTGTTCATCAACACTTAAATCATTGGCAATCTGTGCAATACTGCCTTCTGGCAATGCATGTTTGATGCGACGAAGTTTTTCAAATGTGATATTCCGCATAATTTCATCTTTTGGTGAACAATAAAATTTGGATAAGAAGCGAAAATGCCGTGTAATGGCTCTGTAAGGTATATAAAAGGCCAAAGAAAAAACAAGTAGATTGTCTAAAAAAATTATAACTGTTTTGTTAATGGGGGAGTACACTAAACCGATGAATGCACGTGTAAACCTATTGAACAAAATTAATAAATTGTTAACGACAGATCAGGCTTTTTTTGTTCTGTGCATGTCCGTATTTTGGGTGGCAAATAAAATATTCTATCTTTGCCCTCTTTAATCAATATGCTGCGAACCAGCCCCTTACCTGAAATTCATGTACCTACACGTTGTTTCTTTCGATATTCCTTACCCGGCCAACTATGGCGGTGTAATCGTTATTTTTCACCAAATCAAGGCCTTGCACGAACAAGGCGTTAAAGTGATTTTGCACTGTTTTCAATACGGCGAGCGGCAACCTCAGCCTGAATTGGCTAAATATTGCCATGAAGTGTACTATTACAAGCGCAGTCGGAGCATTATCCGTCAAATTAGTCCACTCCCCTTCATCATGCGTACCCGCGAAAGCAGCGCCCTGCTCAAACGCCTCCGCAAAGACAAACACCCCATCCTGTTCGAAGGCATGCACACTTCTGCCCTGATTTGGAACAGCCGCCTGCGCGCCCGCCAAAAACTGGTGCGCATGCACAATGTGGAATGGCAATATTATGAACACCTGTTCAACTTGTCTTCCGCTACAACAGACCTGGTGGAAAAGGTGTTTTATTTTATCGAAAGTATTAAATTACAACGCATTGAGCCGAAAGTGGTGCTGCACGCCGATGAGATCATTACGCTGTCCATGAATGATCAATCATACTACAAAGCGTTGAAAGCCAATACCCATTACATCCCGGCGTTCCACCCCAATGACAATGTGCAAAGTCTGGTAGGTCGTGGAGAATATGTGCTGTTTCATGGCAAATTGAGCGTGCCCGACAACGATCGCGCTGCCGTTTGGCTCATTACCGAAGTGTTCCGCGACCTCGATATTCCTTTTGTCATTGCAGGCATGGAGCCTTCCCGTGCACTCAAAGATCTGGTGGCGCAATACGACCATATCACCCTGATCGAAAACCCGGGCGACCAGCAAATGAACGACCTGATCCAGAAAGCACAAATCAACCTGCTGGTCTCTTTTCAGGTCTCGGGCATCAAACTAAAACTGATCAATGCGCTCTTCCGCGGGCGATTCTGCATCGTAAACGACCAAATGGTAAGCGGTTCGGGCCTCGGCGATCTTTGTTATGTACGCAACTCGGCCGCAGCCATGCGCCAAACCGTGGAAGCACTCATCAATGTGCCGTTTGAAGAAAGCCGCATTGCCGAACGCCGCAACCGCATGGAAAAATCGCTCTCCAACGCCGAAAATGCCAAAAAACTGATGGAACTTATAAAGTTTCAGTAAAGTTTGAAAGATTTGAACAAAGCGGGAGTTGCGCCGTTTAATTGATTATAAAAATTGGATGGTACAATAAAGGTGTACCGTCCTGTTGATCACACGAACTTCTTAAACATCATGCGGAGTACAGCCCAATTGGATATCCTGCTTTCGGATCCGACCCTCAGCGCGGAACTCAAACAAATTGCGCAAAAGGTGGCCGATGGTCAGCGCATTACCCCGGAAGAAGGTGTTTTTCTGTTTGAACACGGCGAATTGGCCTATCTCGGCACATTGGCCAATTTTGTGCGCGAAAAGAAAAACGGCGATTTTACCTACTTCAACCGCAATTTCCATATCGAACCCACCAATCTGTGTGTGTATGACTGCAAATTTTGCTCTTATTCACGCCTGATCAAACAACGCGATGCAGCCGATTCCTGGGCCTATACCATGGAGGATATGCTCAACATTGTGTACCAATACGACGGTAAACCGGTTACAGAAGTGCATATCGTAGGAGGTGTATTGCCACAATACGACCTGGAATTTTACCAAAAATTGTTTTCCACCATCAAAGCCCACCGTCCGGAACTGCACGTGAAGGCCTTGACACCCGTGGAATACCACTATATTTTCAAAAAAGCCAAAATTTCCTACGAAGAAGGCATGCGCCTGATCAAAGAATCGGGGGTGGATAGCCTGCCCGGTGGTGGCGCGGAAATTTTCCACCCTGAAATCCGCGAGCAAATCGCCAATGACAAATGCACCGGTGAACAATGGTTACGCCTGCACGAAATTTGGCACGAACTCGGTATGCGCTCTAACGCAACGATGTTGTACGGACACATTGAAAAATTCTGGCACCGGGTTGATCACCTCGAACAACTGCGGCAGTTGCAGGACAAAACCGGTGGCTTCCAAACATTTATCCCCCTCAAATTCCGCAACCAGGACAATCAAATGTCGCACATTGCGGAAAGTACCACGGTGGAGGATCTGCGTAATTATGCCATCAGCCGCATTTACCTCGATAATTTCGACCACGTAAAAGCATATTGGCCGATGATCGGTCGCCAGGTAGCCCAAATGTCACTCGCTTTTGGCGTAGATGACATTGACGGTACCATCGACGATACCACCAAAATTTACAGCATGGCGGGTGCAGAGGAACAAAATCCGTCGCTCAATACCCAGCAGTTGGTGGATATGATTCGGCGCGTGGGCCGCAAACCGATTGAGCGCGACACCTTATATAATGTATTGGCCGATTACACCGATACGGTATTTGAGGAAGACAAACAATTCCGGGGCTATTTTGAATTGCCCGTCATTTCAAACAACTAATACAACATGACCATTTATATGCTGCGGCACGGCGAAACGGAATACAATCGCCTCGGAATCGTGCAAGGAAGTGGCGTGAATACCGACCTGAATGATACAGGCCGCGAACAGGCAAAAGCGTTTTTCGAAACTTACCGCGAACTGGATTTTCAACTGGTGGTACATTCTGCCCTCAAACGCAGCCAACAAACAGTGGCGCCTTTTATTGAAATGGGCATTCCCACCATCGAAAATGCCGATATCAACGAAATCGGTTGGGGTGACCACGAAGGCAAGGAAAGTTCGCCCGAACGCCTGGAAGTGTACGAATGGATGATCAATGAGTGGAAAATGGGCAATTTTAAAGCCGCCCTGCCCAATGGAGAATCGGCCGAACACCTCGGCGAACGCTTGGAGCGCTTTATCAATTGGTTGCGTACCGAACCCGTTGAGCGCCTGCTCGTGTGTACGCACGGACGCACCCTGCGCGCACTCGTGACCCTGCTGAAAGGAAAATCGCTTTCTGAAATGGAAGCCACCCGCCATAACAATACCGGATGTTATATATTTCGTATTGAAAATGGGCAGTTTATCTTTGAAATCGAAAACAGTACCGAGCATTTGTTTAAAGCAAGCAGCATTTAAACGCAGCCGCCCTCAAACATGATCCGAATTTCTGCCGTAAGCTATCTGAATACCAAGCCGTTCATTTACGGGATCTACCGCAGCGCTTTGGGCAATTCTATTGATTTGAGCCTGGACATCCCTTCGCGCTGTGCCGAAAAACTGCGCACGGGGGAAGCCGATCTGGTACTTACCCCGGTTGCCATCATCCCCGAACTGCCGGAAGCGCACTTAGTTTCGGAATTTTGTATCGGTTCTACCGGGACAGTAAAAACGGTTTGCATCTATTCGGAAAGACCACTCCACGAAATAAAACGCATTTACCTCGATTTTCATTCGCGTACTTCCGTGATGCTTTCCCAGGTTTTGTGCGCTCAATATTGGAACATCCAGCCCACTTTTATTCCTGCAACGGAAGGCTACGAGCAAAACATCAAAGACACCGATGCGGGTTTGGTGATTGGCGACCGTACCATTGGATTGGATCAAAAGTTTCCATACGTGTATGACTTAGGGGAAGCGTGGACGGCCTGGACGGGTTTGCCTTTTGTATTTGCTGCCTGGGTCAGCGCCAAACCACTCCCAACCGATTTTATTGCTGATTTCAACATTGCCCTGCAAAACGGCCTTGATCACTTGCCCGAATTGATCAAAATTCTGCCGACCATCCCGGGATTCAGCCTCGAAGATTACTTTCGCAACAACATCAGTTACAACCTCGATGATGCCAAATGGACAGGCCTGAACCGCTTTTTGGGTATCCTCGCTGGCGAAAAAGGCTATACCCTGCATCGGAATGTTGCCGTGCCGACAATTTAGGCCGATAATCACACCTATCTCGCAACCCTGACCGGTTGGTGTTTGTTATGAACGGGTATTCAAAATATCAACAACCATGGAAAATTCAAATCATATCGCGCCCACCACAACCGAAATTGCAACTTTGGGCGGCGGCTGCTTTTGGTGCATAGAACCCCTGTATCAAGACTTGAAAGGCGTGTTGCGTGTCGAAAGTGGCTACACCGGCGGCAAAACCATCAATCCTACTTACAAAGATATTTGCACGGGAACCACCGGCCATGCTGAAGTAATTCGTATTGAGTTTGATCCCCAGCAAATTACTTACGACGAAATTTTGGAAGTGTTCTTTACTTTCCACGATCCGACCACACTGAACCGCCAGGGCAATGACGTGGGCACCCAATACCGTTCGGTGATTTTTTACCATTCGCCCGAACAAAAAACCGCCGCCGAAGCATTCATCGCGGGTCCCGCAAAAACGATGTGGGACGACCCGATTGTAACCCAGGTAGATGCAGCGCCTACTTATTATCCTGCCGAAAGTTACCATCAGAATTATTACAAAAACAATCCTAATCAATCCTATTGCGCTTTTGTGATTACCCCCAAAATCCTCAAATTCCGCAAGCAATACCGGGACCGTTTAAAAGAAGCGGTTTAAAATTGATCTAAATACGCTTTTTTTTGTTGTACCTTTGCACAAACAGCACCACATATTATGAATTCCAGCGAAAAAGATCAGTTGCTCATCCGGCTTGAAGACGCACTCGAAAGCATCCGCCCACACCTTCATGTGGATGGCGGAGATGTCGAACTTGTAGACGTTACTGATGAGATGATTGTTCAAATCCGCTGGAAAGGCATGTGCGAATCTTGCACCATGTCGGCCATGACCTTACGCGCCGGATTGATGCACACCATTCAAGGCAAAATACCGGAAATCCAGGGCGTGGAAGCGATCAATGGACAAAGCTTAGTTGTTAGTTGATAGTTGTTAGTTTGGACATGCCCAAATATGGTTGACAAAATTGGAGTTGATATGTTCTTATTTATGATCAGCGGTTAGAGATAGCGGTTTTTTGGTTATTTTTTGTATAAATACGTGTCCACCAATACATGTCTACAAATGCCGGTCTACAAATGCATGACTTCTCCGAAGTCATAATAAATCGTCTCGGTTGTTTTTTTCTAAATATGCGTGACTTCTCCGAAGTCGAAATGAGTTGTATGTATCATAAATATTTCGTGTAATTGGTTGCTATTGAATTATTTGGGACATTCCCAAGTAATTCAAACTAACAATACCCAAACTCACAACTAACAACTCACAACTAACAACTAAAAATTCATTCTTGCTTGAAATTTCAAAAACGTCCTGTCTCCAACCACGCCTGAACTTGTAACCGACCTGGTTTGCAACGTTTGCTCAAAACGGGTTTCCAGGCGCAGCCACGTATTTACCCGCCAGGTCAGGTTAAAATAGTAGCGGGTACCTCTTCCAGAAAATGCGGGAATAGAAACAGCAGAAAACAAATCGTTTTCATAAGCGTACACGCGGGTGTCGTAATTATCGGTATCATAAATGGCATACCGGAAACTGCCGGATACAGGCGATCCCGGTGGTTTGCAAACGGCTTCCTGGTAGGCGATAAAGCCTTGTGTACGTGCCAAACTGCCTGGTTTTACGGTGGTCCACTCAATCCGGGAGCGCAATTCTAGTCCCGGACCTACTTTATACGTTGCGTGTAACCGAATCCGGTTTCGTTGGTTTTCAATCAGCCCGGTTTGGCCTTCGATGTTTGTATCACTTTCTTTCGTTTCGGTTTGGAATAGCACGTAGGCGGAAAAGGTTTTGCTTTTGGTCCAGAAGATACGTGCCAGGTACTCATGCCCTTGCGAGGGTGCGCCCACGCCAAAACGCAACCACGGATGCCGCCACACATCGGCGTACACATTGATCTGCACCCGCCGAATCCAGCGAATATCAGCGCCCATATACAGCCCGTTTTCATTGGAAGAACCACTCACTTCCGCAAATGGATTGCCATAAATAGATTGATAATTGGGTGCCAGCGACCGATGTACCGCCGAAAGCGTCACATGCCGATCGGGCGAAAGCAGCAACCCGTTTACGGTGGCCACCCCGCCGTTGTCGCTGCGGGCCGTTTCACCAAACACCAACCAGTTGCGGTAACGCCAGTTATAGTCGGCACTAAAGGCCGTAAGGGATTTACCCCGGAAGGCATAGCGGCGATAAGCGAGTTCACTTGGGCTCCAGGGCTTGTCGTAAGCAATGTACAAACCATTTAAGGAGACTTGGCCAGATTTCCAGATATAACTTCCTGATACTCCGCCAACATTTTCTCTTAAAGATTTCTCATCTTCAATTTCCGAAGTAGTTCGGTGCAAACCCGACGACTGTAGCGAGGTAAAACGAATTTCGCTATCCTCCTGGTTGAGGGTATCGGGCAATTGCACATTGCCATCGCGTTGACGGCTGGAAAACAGGGCTGTTATTTCCACATGTTTGCCCAGCGATAGGGTAGTGGCCACTCCTCGAAAAAAGTAAGTTTCGCCAAATGCGCCGTAAGCATTGAGTTTTCGTCCGCCGCGGGCAATAGAAACCGTTTCTGCCGATTTACCTGCGGCAAAACCCGTTTGCAACAACAATCCTTGTCCAAAACGTGCAGAATAGTCGCCAATAGCCACCGTTTTTACGACCCGATTGACATTTTGAAAAAACAAATGCGCGCTGTAAAAGTCAAACCCGTGTTTATTGCTGCCCTTAAAAATCGCTTCCCCCGGATCACTTTCGGCCGTAAAACCAAAGCGTAGTCGGTTGTCAAAACTATGCTTGACCCGAATCGCCCAGGCATTTCCGGGGCCTTCTGATCGGTCCGCAAACGTAAAGGGCGTAGGGTACCCATATCGAATCAGTACCTCGTTGTCGCCTTTATAAAAGCCGTTTAAAATATTGACATTGCGGTTGTCTAAGCCCGCCTCCACCTTGGAAAAAGCCATCAAACGCCGGATGTCCGAAACATCCCAATCGGGAATGGCCTGCAGCTCCAGGGCATTCAAAAATGGACCAAACTGATCACGGTAGGCAATGAATTGATCCACCTGGAGTTCGTTCAAAAACCGCAGGTCCATCAACCCTTCCTTGCTTACCTTGTTCAGGTTGATAGGATGCGATTTGTACTGATCGAGCATTTCTAAGTACAATTGTGCATCGGACTCAGTAGCGGATTCATTGTCTCGGAAAAAATTCTCGAGGAGTTCGCCGCTGGTTTGTTCGTCCGTTTGGGCATGCAGCAGGGTTGGTGCAAATGCCAAAATGCTTAGCAATGCAAGGTGCTTTGAAAAAAAGTGCAAATTAGAAATGAATTGGTGTGTAATTGGATGGTTCGCCAGCATCTTGAATCGGATTTTAATGCAGAAACAATGATACTGTGAAAAATTCGTTTGAATCAAAATTTTGCATAACGTAATAATAAAAAAACTTACGGCATGCGTAACAAGCACAGCAAACTGTACTTTTGCATCAATTTTCTCACCAATCTCAACATTATTTAAACATGAAAAAAACTGTTTTGGGAATTCTCTGCGGCGCTGCTTTGATGCTTTCTATGGCATCTTGCGGTGAAAAATTGCTTACGCCAGACCAGGTTCAGGCTGAAATTACCAAAGGTTACGAAGCTGGAAAAGCAGCCGTAGAAAGCGAAATGAACGCTAAATGCGAAGCGGACTTTGAAACACGGGTAACTGAGAAAGTAACAGTGTTGACCCAGGAAGCAGCGGCTGCTGCGGAGCCAACAGGCAAATAAGCAGTAAGTTGACCAGCATTTTTACCAATACTCCAAAAAACGATTCATCTCATTTTAAACTGAAAAATTCATTTTACCATGCATAAAAAAGTTCTATTCGCGGGCGCAATCGCTGTAGCAGGATTTGTAACCCTGACTGCATTTGGCGCAAAAACTTTGGCTGAACAAAAAGTTGAAATTGACAACGCAGTGAAAGCTAAATTGGAAACACTTCGCGCGGACAAAACGGCTGAATGCGATGCTCGCGTTGAAGCGGAAGCACAAATTCGCTTTGAAGCAGCACAAGCAGCAGCAGCCGAAGTAGAGGCAGCAGCTCCAGCAAAAGGCGGCAAAAAGCCTGCTAAAAAGCCAACTTCAAAAGGCCCAAAAGCAGATCCATTGCCACAAGTAAACAAACCTGTAGATCCGGCTCAAGCGAAAAAAGACAAAACTTCGGGCACCGTATCACCAAATACAGAAGAGAAGAAAGCGAAAACAGGCGGTGAAGCCCCTGTAATCAACAATGCGGATAAAAAAGCAAGCAAAACCGGTGGCAAACCAACCGGTGGCGGCAAATAATTGCAAATTTAAGTATTAAAAAAAGCGACAGTCCCTTTCGAGGAACTGCCGCTTTTTTATTTTGTAAGAGATGCTTCTTAGAAAGCAAATTATTTTGTGAAAATCACCTCGTTGCAAGTGTTTGTTACGATCGGAGATGGGTTTTCATTGGTTACAGTGTATTGAACTGTAATTTTCACAGGCGATGAAGTGGTGTTGATGGTGCCGCTGCCGGTGATGTAAAATTTATCGTTGTCTGGCTGCTGACGATCAATGGTGATGGTATTGCCTTCGATTTTTGCAATAACAGAGTTCACAAATCCACCTGTTGCAACTGGGCCATATACGCCATTCATTTTAACTTCATTCACTGCGGTGCCAGCGATGATGCCTACTGGGTAAGGCGTAGCAGTACCAGAGTTAGAACAAGTTTCGTTCACGGTGTAGTTGCCGAGAAATTTGTCGCGCGAAGCAATGGTGCAATTGCCGTCGCTGTCTTTTTCGTAACCCAGGTCGCATTCGCAAGTACCGTCAAGACAAGTACCGAAACCACATTTTGTAGTGTCACAGCTGTCGCCGCAAGCTGTTGCGAACAACAGGAAAGCGCCCAAAAGGGCAGGCAAAAGAAATAGCTTTTTGCTCATGTTTGGAAAATTTTGTGTAAGTTGTTTAAAAATCAGTTTTCAGGGGGCAAAGGTAATGAAAAGCCTTGATATGAAATGCTTAGACGACATTTCAGGAAGGAGTAACGACAACTTTAAGATTTTATTGGGAAATAAAGCCCGGTGACCGCTGTTTTTAGTGCACCATTAAGGATTGTCGGCTATATTTTCCAGCGGCTTGAACCACCAGCCAATACATTCCAGACGGCAAATCGGCTGCCAACCTGAACGGAATGTCTGCCAATTCCTCCTGGGGTACCTTGGTTGCCAGCAACTGTCCATTTGAACCAAACAATTGGATAATTGCAGGTTTTTCCAACGATTTCACGATAATTTCGGTGCCTGCACGGGCAGGATTTGGTTGCAATGTCCACGCATTTACGTCATCGGGCGCTTGTGCAGATACCGGCGCTGTCACGGTTGCACAATTGATGGTCGAACATTGTACGGCATCCGTGATGGTAACGCAATATTGCCCGGGCGCTAGTTGATCCACGTAGTCGCCGGTTGCCCCATTCGACCATTGTACGATATATGGAGATTTTCCACCAAAAATCAGGGCAGACAAGGCGCCGTCGTTCGAGCTGGTTGTGGTGCAATTTTGAACCGTTAGATATAGATTTAAGGCCGGATACAGGGTAACCGAAATGTTGGCGGTTTCTGTTTCTGTACAACCTTGGGCATCTTTGATTGTGACCACCAAATTATTAAGTATAGAGGGAACAGCGACGGTATAAACGGAGTCGGTACTCACCAAAATGCCATTATTATACCATGCATACGTAGGTTTTTGGGCCTGGTTGGTGGCACTTATAGTTGCATAAAGGGTGTCAGTACCAGCACAAACTGCTACGACCGGGGCCTGCACCAATACCAGTTGCAAGGCAGGCGGCTCTGTCAACACAATGGTTCGGGCCTGGGTGTAGCCATTAATGCCCGAAACAGTCACCGTGTAGGTGCCAGCCGGCAAATTATATTGAGCAAAAAAGTTGCTGTTTACATTGGACCATTGATAAAACAAATTGGTCTGGTTGCCGTATACACTTACACCGGCACGTCCCGATTGGTCATCATGGCATTTTAGGTTTTGCACCAGGGTTGTTACAACGGTAAAAGGCGGTGCATTGGGGCCATCGTACCGAAACCGAACCTTGTAGTTTTTGCCATTGTTATCCTGTTTTAACGAAGTTTCAGGGATAAAATCGTTGCCAATGGTATCCACGTAGGCAATGAAATACACTTCCAGGACATAATCCTGCCCCAAACTTAGGCCATTCAAAAGATTTACATTTCCGGTACGGCTGCTATATCGGGTATCGTACGCACCGTCTTCGATATGATAATCCTGGCTCAGGTTGAAGGATGCCCAAGATCCGGGACTTTCGTTAATTTTATGAATACTATAGACCAATTGCACTCCCGTGACATTGTTGGTGCAACTTTCCCAGGTAATGCTTGTCGCTTTTACCAGTGCAAGATTTTGAATAGAACCCAAATCCAAGCCATCGAAAGACTTCAAATAGGGACATTGGGCAACCTCAAAGCTATCCACGGTGCCATTGATGCTGAGGTGAATACCCGTGGAGCAATCGCCAATATAGCCAAAACCACAAGCGAAGGCAACAGCACTGTTCAGGATTAAGATCAAAAGAAGGATAAAGTGTTTAAATCGGTACATGTCGCAGATGGGATCAAGGATAGATGAACATGATTAATCCTGCAAAAATACGCATTTCAACTGGTGAAATAACACCTCAATTTGGGTAAAAACAGGCATTTGTCCAATATCTTGCGGATGCAGTGCCTGTATTTTGATCCATTCCGTTTTTGATAGGGATGCTTTGTAAGGGAATTCTGGGTGGAATGCGTATGCTTTGCGTTTAACTAATTACCTTCGCCGCACTTGAAAAACAATACTTTTCAATCATTTATCTGCCTGTTTATATGGATTTTAAGAAATTTTTGCCCCATTTGATTGCTGTTTTTGTCCTTTTACTGGTTTCTGCCTTTTATTTTTCGCCCAATGCATTCAATGGAAAGGTATTGCGCCAGGGTGATAATGATAAAGCGCGCGGCATGCAAACCGAAGTACGGGAATATCTGGCCAAGGAGGGCAAGGCGCCCAACTGGACCAACAGTGCCTTTGGTGGCATGCCTGCTTTCCAAATTTATTCGCCTGCATCGGGCAACCTGACCATGCCTTTTTACAAAACCTTGTTTCTTTGGGCGGATATTACGTCTGTTTGGGTACAGGTTTTTGTGGCCATGTTTTGTATGTACTTGCTGTTGAGTGTTTTGGGTGCCGACTGGCGTGTTGGCATTTTTGGCGCGGTTGCATTTGGCATTACCAGTTATAATATTGACATCCTGGAAGCAGGTCATACCACTAAAATGGCTGCCCTGGCCATCGCGCCGGGTGTGTTTGCCGGGATGATCCTGGCATTTAACAACCGCCTGATTTTAGGAGGTGGTGTCACAGCCCTGTTTGTAGCCATGCAATTGTATGCCAACCACGTACAAATTACGTACTACACCTTATTATTATGTGGCCTATATTTTATCGCGCAGTTGGTGCATGCCTTCCAGCACAAAACCTTTTTAAATTGGGGTAAATCGCTGGGAATCATTGTGTTTGCAATATCCCTTGGTTTTCTTTGCAATTTGTCGCGCATGTGGTCTACCTATGAATACAGCCAGGAAACCATTCGTGGGCGCTCCGAATTGAGCAGCAAATCGGGCCGGGGCAGCGGATTGGATCCCGAGTATCAATTTGGCTGGAGTTATGGTATTGGTGAAAGTTTGACCTTAATGGTGCCGCACGCAAATGGTGGTGGCGCCAATGAGATCATTCGCAATACGGAGTTTTTGGACCTGGTAACCAAAGGTGCTTCCTCCGTTGAAAAAGAACAAGCCGCACAACAAACTTCGGCTTACTACTATTGGGGCACCCAGCCTTTTGTGGGTACCGCCATTTATTTTGGCGCCATCGTGTGCTTTTTGTTTTTCCTGGGTGCTTTTTTAGTGCCGGGCAATGTAAAATGGTGGTTGCTTTCGGGCGGTATTTTCTCCCTTACCCTGGCCTGGGGCGGTAATTTCTTTTTCAATTATGTGTTGAACGAAATTTTGCCCATGTTTAACAAGTTCCGGGCGGTATCGATGGCGTTGGGACTTGCACAATTGTGCTTTGCTGCTTTGGCTGCGTTAGGACTTCAGAAATTATACGACGGCGATATCGCTTTGGAGAAAAAACGCAAGGCCTTATATTATGCAGCCGGAATTTCGGCCGTTTTTTGCTTGATTGCCGCTTTCCGTAGCCCGGAAGCAGGCCCGAACGACGGACAATTGGCCGCACAATTGAAATTTGAAGGATTGAGTCAACTTTTGGCCGACGATCGCAGTGCATTAGCGCGTTCCGATGCGTTCCGTTCTTTAGGCCTGATTGCATTGGCGGCCGCTTTGATCTGGTTGAGTTTGCGCGGCACTGTCAAGGCCGGTATTGCGGTACTGGGCATCACGGTTTTAGCCTTAGGCGACCATTGGGTTATTTGCAACCGCAACCTCAATACCAACAAATACGAAAGCAAACGCAATGCCACGGCAGCACCGCAACCACAGGCATTTGACCTTAAAATCAAGGAGGACAAGGCCTTATCTTACCGGGTACTGGATCTTTCGCGCGGCGGAATTGCGGGCAATGCCACAACCTCCTATTTCCACAAAAGTTTGAGTGGTTACCATGCTGCCAAATTGCAACGTTATCAGGAAGTAGTGGATACTTTCCTTGGTGAAGACCTTGGGAAAAACCTGCACATTGTAGGCATGTTCAACGGGAAATACATTGTCACGCAAAAAGGCGACGTTATTCCGAATGAAAAAGCATGCGGAAATGCCTGGTTTGTAAATAGTTACGAGGTCTTACCTACCGGTGATGCCGAATTACACGCCCTAGGCACAATCGATCCGAAAACCAAGGCCGTGGTGCAACAATCCGCTGCCAGCAGCCTGCAAGGACTCAACTTGATTCCTGATAGCACCGCGCAGATTCGCCTGACCAATTACCATCCTGATAAAATGCAGTACGAATACAGTGCAAAATCTGAACAATTGGCGCTGTTTTCTGAAATTTACTACCCACCGGCCAAAGGTTGGACCTGTTACTTGAACGGTGAAAAAACCAACGATTTTATAAAAGCCGATTATTTGCTGCGTGCAATGCGCCTGCCGGCCGGCAATAACATGAAATTAGAAATGCGTTTTGAGCCACAATCGTACTACACGGGTGGCAAAATCGCTACAGCCGCTTCGATCCTGACCTTGCTGTTGTTCCTGGGCGGTTTGTTCTTGCTTTTCCGCAATTTTCAGTTACCCGACCCAAATGCATTAACGGATCTGGAAGCAACACAAAAGACAACAGAACGTCCGAATGTAGCACCGGTAAAGCCCGCCAAACCGGGCGCAAAACGCAAATAAATTTAACCTTCTTTCGGGATTACCTCGGTTTGCTCACCAAAGTGTTGGGCAAACCGAGCCATATCCTCCGCCAAGGCCTTGTTTTGGGTCGCATTCAGGTAGGTTTGGCTCAAAGAGCGCAAAATCTGGTACATAAAACGGTCCATTTCCATTACCTGCATTTCCTTGGTCCACAAATCAATGCGCAAGGTGTCGCGGTGATCTTTGTCAAACAAGGCCACCACCATGGCTTTGCATTCATCTAATGCGCCATTGTTCCGGTCACTGGCCCCCCATTCCATTTTAGTAGGTACACCTGTAGCATCCATGCCAACCCGGATGGTAATATCACTCGACTTTACGATTTCGTTCGATTCCATTTTTAAAAATAATTGTTTCAAAAAAGTGGCGCAAAAGTAAAGCAAAAAGATGGAAGCGCCTATTTTTGCCTGTATGATGACTTTGCATTTTGGAACAGACTTCGACGGAATTGTAGCAGCGCCGCCCCAAGCCGCACAGGTGTACTTTGGACCGCAAAAACTGCTGGGCTGGCTGGAGCACCGCTTGGGCTTGAGCGGCTACCCGGAAAATACCGATTATTTGCGCATCGAGTTGTACCGGCAAGCACTGAACGCCGTTTTGGAAGCGGGTGATTCTGAATCTATTTTTTATGAAAAATCCTTTCAGGCCGACCGATTTGCGACGGCAGCAGCCCTGCTGGAATGGCGGGATGAATTGGTGTTGGCTGGTTGGGATTTCGCCGCATCGCCCGATTTACCGGCGCGTTTGCGTACTTTTTCGTTCGTAGAGGCGCTTTTTAAGGTAAAATGCGCAGACCCGGCCAACCGCGTAAAAGCACGGGGCTGGGCCGATCGTTTTCAGGAGGTATTGACGCAAATTTCGGGACAGGATTTACCCTTCGAACAGGTTTTTTTATACGAACCATTTTCTTTGCAAACGCCTGTTATTCAGCGTTTTTTAGATGCTTTACAACTTAAAGGTGTGGGTGTTTCCGAAAAAGCATCAGAACCCGCAGCACCTGCCCACAGTGCCCTGGGGTATTTTCAACGCGCCATTTTAGGACAAACACAAGCACCGTTTGAAGGGACAAGCGAACAAGATGGCTCTATTTTAATCTTAAAAGCCCATCGGGACAGCGATGCCGCCCTGGCTTTGGCGCAATTACTCCGCCAAAACCCCACCTTACAACCCCTTTTGCTGGCTTCCGAACTGGATCTTTCCCTCGAACAGGCTTTGGTGCAGGAAGGCTTGCCTGCGATGGGGGTTTTGTCGGCCTCCTCGGCGCGTCCGTCCTTGCAAGTGCTCAAATTAGCGCCCGCTTTTTTGTGGGAACCCGTGGATATCATTAAAATCATGGAGTTCGTCACCTTGCCCGTAAAGCCTTTCGATGATGCCTTGGCCCTGGAAATCGCACGGGTATTGGCCGAAAAGCCGGGCTTGTTTAGTGATACCTGGTTTGCAGCCGTGTATGGTTATTTGGATAAAGCCGAAGATGCCGATACCGCCCGTGCACAGTATAATTTCTGGTTTGAACGCCGCCGCTATCGCACGGAAACAACAGCGCCTAAACGGGAGGCGATGGCTTTGTACCAATATTTGCAAGACTGGGCTTTCGACTTTTTTGAACAAAATGGTCGCAAAAACATGTCCTTATTGACCTTGGCGGAACAAGCAAGGCGGATTCATGAGTTATTGGATGCTTTACCAGAGCAACGCATCGGATTTTTAGAATTGGAACGGATCGTACGTACCATTTACGATCCTTCTCCGGTACAAATGCTGGAACCGGCGGTCGATTCGTACCCATATGTGCAAAAGCCGGGCGCGATTGCAGCACCCTATAATGCCTTAATCTGGTGGAACTGCCTGTTTGAAAACACCGCACCCAAACCGGATAAATGGCAACTTTCTGAACGCAATTGGTTGAAAAAGAACGGTGTAGCGCTGTTTAGTCCAGATCAACAAGGGCGATTAAACCTGCTGCGCCAACAACGGCCCATCCTGCAAACCGGCCAACAATTGATTTTGGTGGTACCCGCACAACGCAATGGCGCCGCTGCCATCCCTAGTTTGATCTTGGGAGACCTGGAAGCGCAATTCAAACACCACAAGTCCTTTACGTTTAGCCTGGATGCAGCACAAGACCGGGCCAAACTGAGCCAAATTCTGCAAACGCCCGGTTTAATTCAATTGCCTCAACGCATCAGCGGACGGCCGCAACCACAACTGCATTTTAACCAGGCCTTGGCATTAAAGGCAACCGAATACGAAACGCCGACCAACCTGGAATCGTTTTTTTATTACCCGCATCGCTGGTTTTTTCGGCAAAAACTGCGGTTTTATCCCATTAATTTATTGAGTGTCAACGCCGGACCAACCTTATTGGGAAATCTCGCGCACCGCTTTTTTGAATTTTTATTGGCGGAAGGCAATTTAGATCAAATCGATAAACGCGGCGTGCAACAGTGGGTCGATGAAAAAGCACCTGCCCTGCTCGAAAAAGAAGGCGCCACCTTATTGTTATATGGAAGAGAACCCGAACGCAATGCGTTTTTAAATCGGGTAAAAAACGCCGCCTGGAGTTTGATTTCGTTGTTGCGCAACAATGGATGGAGCGTTTTACATACAGAACACCGCCTGGAAGGACAATTCATGGGTATTCCTGTACGCGGAAAAGCTGATTTGGTACTCCAACGGGGCGAAGAACGGGCGATTGTAGACCTCAAATGGAGCGGGGCCAAACGACGTAAAGAATTGATTCAGAATGGGGAAGACCTGCAATTGGTCTTGTACGCGCACCTGCTCGCGCCCGCAGGGGCCTGGCCGCACACGGCCTATTTTATTTTGGAAGACGGAAAAATGATCGCGCGCAACCGGGCAGCCTTTACCGATGCGGTGGTGGCGGGTAAAGGCGATGAAGACCATGCCGCGGCATGCGCTCAAACGCTGGAGAAAATGCAAAAAACCTATGCCTGGCGGCAAGCACAAATACAAGCAGGTGTTGTTGAGTTGCGGACTGCGCGTACGGCGCAAGAATTGGAAAGTTTGTACGAAGGCCAGTTGATGGAACTATTGGAAATGAAAAACGAGGATGCGCGCTGGGATGATTATCGGACTTTGCTTGAATTTATGTAATTCAATAAATATTCGAGTTCTTATTTGGCAATCTGATTCTTTTAAAATACGTTTGCGGGAAATCAACTTTTGTGTGAAGCCATATTTTCAACACAAAATTTTATTTGCTTGTTATTGCTCGCCGGATATGGGAGCAGGATTTTCATACCCACAAACGCTTGTCAGATGTCCAGTTTAAAGCCGCGTCTTAGTTTTTACCAGATTCTCAACATGAATTTTGGTTTTTTTGGCATACAATATAGTTTCGGGTTGCAGCAGAGCAACATGAGTCCGATTTATAAATATTTGGGTGCCGATGAGGCGAGTTTGCCTTATTTATGGCTAGCCGGCCCGATGACGGGTTTGATTATTCAGCCGATTATTGGGGCACTGAGTGATAAAACGACCAGTAAAATGGGCCGCCGCACGCCTTATTTTTTAATTGGGGCGATTTTTTGCAGCATCAGTTTGTTTTTTATGCCCTTTAGCAGTGCTTTGTGGATGGCCGCCAGTTTGTTGTGGATCCTGGATGCAGCCAACAACGTAACCATGGAGCCTTACCGCGCTTTTGTGAGCGACCGCCTCAATGAAGACCAACACTCGATTGGTTTTATGACCCAAAGTGCGTTTACCGGATTAGGGCAAACGTTGTCCTACCTAACACCCACTTTACTGGTACTCATTGGCATGAACCAGGACGCGGTGAATTCCAAAAACATCCCGTATATCACCGTCACGGCCTTTATTATTGGTGCGTTCTTTTCGATATTTTCCATTTTGTGGACCGTTCGCACCACCAAAGAGTACCCGCTTACCGAGGAAGAACTGGATCGGATGCGAAAAATGCCCAAAGGCGCTTCTGCTACCTTTAAGGAAATTGTAGAGGCCATCAAGGAAATGCCGCTGACCATGAAGCAGTTGGCTTTTGTAAAACTGTTCCAGTGGTACGCCATGTTTTGTTACTGGCAATATATCGTCTTGTCCATCTCCACCACCTTTTTTCAAACAACCGAACAATCCAGTTCAGCGTTTCGGCAGGCTGGATTGATCAACGGGCAGGTGGGCGGCTTTTATAATTTTGTGGCCTTTATAGCGGCATTTGCCCTGGTACCGTTCACCAAGCGATTTGGTCCGAAAGTGATGCACAGTTTTTGTCTGACCCTTGCAGGCATCGGCATGATCTGTATCCCGATGATACACAGCGAGTTGATTTTATTTATTCCGATGATCGGCATTGGGTTGGCGTGGGCCAGCATGATGGGCAACCCGTATATTATGTTGGCGGGCAGCATTCCGCCCGAGCGCACGGGCGTGTACATGGGTATTTTCAATATGTTTATCGTCATCCCGATGATGATCCAGATTTTCACCTTGCCTTTGTATTATCGTAGTTTATTGGGCGGCAATCCAGAAAACGTGATTATCCTGGCGGGTGTTTTGTTGTTATGCGCTGCGGTGGCGGTGCTTTTTGTGAAAGTGGTGAAGCACAGCGACGGGGCAATTGAGGGGCGAGTTATGGGCGGCGGCGGTGGACACTAAAACACCGAATATCGAACACCGAATTTCGAAATTTGAAGTGGGGCGTTGCGTTTGGCTATGCAAGCATTAAAAGCCGGAGGTAGCGCAGGCTTATTTCGGAGTTCGGTGTTGGATATTCGGTGTTCGGTGTTTTCCTCAAAACCGGTTTAGTTTGGTACAACTCGACAGTTAGGAGGCTTGGCGTTGGAACCTCTCGCGCTGGGGTGGAGATTGCACACTTGGGGTACGAAAGTACAATATTAACTCATTGTTACTTATTTGCATATTTAGTTAAAGTGTTTGCAATACATGCAAAATGTTAATACATTTGAATCATTAATTTAAACCAATAAAAATACATTTAACATGGAACCTTTAACACAAGTACACAAGTACACAAGTACACAAGTACACAAGTACACAAGTACACAAGTACACAAGTACACAAGTACACAAGTAATTCTGATTTTCTTTTCGATGCTATTTTCAGGGACCTTATTTGGACAAGGAAATCTTTCTTTTGCGAGTTCTGGCGTTGATCCGTTAACTGGAACTTCTTTTGTAACAGTAAATTGGAACAATAATTTAATTAATCCTTCTAAAGGTGTAAATATCACACTTTTTATAGAAGGCACCTCCATTTGTTTAGATCAGGCCAACTCTATCGTTCATTCGGATTTTAACAATAACGTAACTTATAATTCCAATTCAGTTGTAATACAGAAATTAGGATTTTCATCACCATTTAATTTGCAGACCGATTATGAACCTTTGCTGACTTTATATTTTAGAGCAGCTCCTGGTAGCACTGTTGGATTGGTTTTTAATATAGCTACGGTTTTAAATAATAGCTCACCTGCAGTTTCGTTTTCAATCAATACTCCTAGTAAATTTGATTTAGTAATGCCCAACCCGATCAACATAAGTGGCATTGTTCGCAAATTTCCCGGGGCAAGTGCGCAATGTTGGCCAGTAGGTGCAAACACTGGTATTACCAATGTAAATATGCGGGTTGAAAGCACAGGAACTACTTGTTTTCCTGCGTATGATGCCTATAACAATTATACCGGATTCCCGAGCAATCCATTTAATTTTATTTCGTTGGATGGCCAATATACAGTAGATGTCCCCTCTCATTACATATATAAAATTACGCCATCAAAATCAAGCAGTTGCGGTTGTGGACTTGATGCTTACGATTTAAATATGGCAAGGACGCTCTTTGATGGATTATATGATGGGACGCTTGATCCTACTACCATTGATATTTCGTTAGCACAGTGGATGGCACTTGACTTTACAGGGGATGGGTATGTTTCCAATTTTGATATTATAGCTATGCAATTGTGTAGTCTCGGTACATATAATCCGCCTGCCGGATGGTCTGCTTGGCGATTTATGCCAATCACGCAGTACATTGATAACAATCCACCCAAATATTTTCCACTTACCTACATTCCATCCTTTATTACAACACCGCGTGTAACCCAACAATTAATTTTCCAGGATTTTTTTGGTTTTAAAGTAGGTGATTTCGATGGCTCTTGTACTGATTGTAACGATCCACTTATGCCTGATAAAGATCCAGCGGAGCGTTCAATCTCAAAGCATATTGCCTATCACATAGAAAAAACGAAAATGGTGAAAGGTGAAGAGCAATATTGGTATATAACCTTAGATGAAGACGTAGATGGATTGGCGATTGTACAACTCGAATTCAATTTGGACGGAAAAGTGTTTGAGGTATTGGATGTGAAAGCCGAGGATGTAAGTGCTGCTTTATTTCAAACCAACCTCAGCGTACTAAATGGGAATACTCCTTTAAAAATCAATTGGATATCGGAAAGAAAGAATGGGGAATCTTTACAAAAGGGGCAATATTTGGCGCGGGTGCATGTAAAGGCGCTGCAAAACGAAACAGAGATGGCTTCTGTTTTTAAGGCAGTAAATAGTAATACTATCAATTGTTATTACCAGAATGGAAAAGCATCTGCTATTCTTTCTGAAGTAAATATTGCAAATACCAACCAACTAACTTTGGGTCTTTTGGGTAAAAATCCAATAAATGATGTGATTTCAGGAGTCATAACTGGATGTGACCGAGTAGAAATCAATATTCAGTTATTAAATCTGCAAGGACAGGTAATTCGCCAATTATCCATTGATCCAAAATCAGCGCAGGAAACCTTTGAAATAAATGATTTAAATCATTTATCATCTGGAATTTATATTTTGAACGCCACTTCCTCTACTGGAAGTGCTTCAACCCGTATTGTAAAACAATAACAAGACTTTTGAATTCATACCTTGGCCTTGGAATTGCTCCAAAGGCCAAGGTTTTTTTATTACCCTAATCAATGTTGAGGCCCATGAAAGATTTGAGCAGAAAACTCACGATGCTTGCTATCCTGTATTTTTGTACAATAAAGTTGATAGCACAGGATATTTATTATATTCACAGTAATTCAACAAATGATGGTTATGTTATTTCAAGAATTAATCCCACAAATTGTCAGATTACTCATGTTGTTAATGTAGCCCCCCCTTTGGATGCTTTATCTCAAAATTTTAGTGATATTACTTTTGATACAAAAGGTAATTTGTATATCTTGGATACAAAAGTAACTCCATCAAGTAAAGGAGTAAGTAAAATTGATACGCTCACAGGCATTTGTTCAAGAATTGTAAGTTTTCCTTCTGGATTTGCCTTCAATTCCTTAACATGTTCTTCTGATGACATCTTATATTTTGGAGCTAACAACGTATTTAGTTTCAATTTATCTACCAATGAATTAATAAATATTGGTGGACCGCTACCTGTTCCTTTAGCAGGTGATTTGACCTTTAGAAATGGGAAATTATTAGGTGCAGGTTTTCCTGATAAAATAATCGAAATAAATACTTCGGATCCAACTCAAAGCAATATTCTATTTAGTTATACTACGGATCCAAATTTTTTTGCTTTGGGTATTGTAAGTTATGCACCCTCATGCGATAGTACCATAACTTACACTACGGCAAATGAAAATGTAAGTATGTTTGCCACCGGAAAGTTATATCAACTCGATTTTAACACCCAATCAACCATTTTTCTCTGCGACTTACCTTACGGCGCGCTCGGAGCCGCCATCAAAAACGAATTCAACGCCTCTTTTTGTGGGGTGGAACTCAATTTGGATCCTGACACGTCTTCTTTCGCGCCGCCAACGGATTATATGCCTGTGCCGGTGTGCTTGCCTATCCAAATCATGCTTGCCGATACCACGGATGCGCTGCTTCGCTCAGGCTATCATATTGATTCGGTGCATGTTCAACTGTTAAGCACTTCGTTGGTTACGGCAGATGAGTTGATTAGTCCATTGAACTGGCCATTGCCGGGCTTGCAGATGAGTATGCCCGACAATCGAAATGCCTGGTTTTACAACACCCCGGGGAGTAGTAGTGGCAGTAATTCGGATGTTTTTAATCAATTGCTGCAACAAATGACCTGGAAAGGCACGACTGGCTTTGGGCCACGCACCGTGCAGTGGGTGGTGTATGCTTCCGGCGGACGTACGGATACGGCCTATACTTACTTCAATATTTTCCCGCCCAACAACGCAGGTACGGATAACAGTCTGGCACTTTGCAATAATGCGCTGCCGCAGACTTTAGCCGCTTCCCTTTTGGGGAATGCAGATCCAAACGGTACCTGGTTTCCATCCAATACCTACCAACCTTTGCTGGACGATCCCGGGGCGTATGCCTATGTTGTAAACAACGGTTTGTGTCCGGCAGATACTGCGGTTGTTCAAATCATTGAAAATCAAGCACCTGTATTTACGTTAGGGCCCGATTTGTATGTATGCACCGCTCAAACACAAACCTTGGCACCGCCGCAAAGTGTGGGTTTGTCTTACGTATGGAGCACCGGCATCCTTGCTGACAGTCTTTTGGTTAACGCGGCCGGATTATATTGGGCGGAAGCGATTGACTTGCAAGGCTGTCGTTGGGTGGATACTTTGTTGGTTAGTCCGGCAGACACCTTTCGGGTGCAAGTGCAGGTGAGTACCTGTGTTGGTCAACCTATTAATTGGCAAGGATTTGTGCTGTATTCGGATACCAGTTTTTGTGTTACGTACACTTCTTTGCGGGGTTGTGATTCCATTCAGTGTATTTCGGCCAGTTTTTATTATCCGACCCTGCAACTGGATACCAGCATTTGTCAGGGCAGGGCGCTTGACTGGCAAAATAAATCGTTGGATGCGCCTGGAGTTTATCGCGACACCTTCCTTGTTGCCGGATGCCAGACGGATGTTCAACTTACCCTGAGTTTGACGCCTCCTGATACCTTGCAGGAAAATGCCGTGTTTTGTACCGGATCCTATTTGTGGTATGGCGATACGTTGAAGCAAGCAGGGCGATATGAACGCCTGTTGCAAATTCAGGGGGTGTGCGATTTGGCCATCAAACTGGATCTGATGCAGGAACCAGCGCTTTTAAGCAACCTCAATCAAACCATTTGCGCGGGCAGCAGTATTGAATTTGGTAGCAAAACCCTACTGCAATCGGGTATTTATACCGATACCTTGCGCGGTTTTGCAGGAGCCTGTGACACCATCGTTACGCTCCAACTGCAAGTACAAGCATTGCCTGTGCCCCAAATATTAGGTGATACCGTATTATGTGCAGGACAACAAACAAGCCTTGAAGTAGCGCCGGGATTTACAACCTATACTTGGTCGAATGGTGCGAACTCCAACAAAATCAATGCAATCGGTAGCGGGACTTATTCGATTACCGTCACCGATGCTTTGGGTTGTATGGGGGCCGACAGTTTTAAAGTGGAAGTACTTACCCCTTTGTCGGCCAGCTGGTCGGTCGTGGACCCGTCTTGTCCGGGTTTTTCAGATGGCGCTATTTGGTTACAGCAGGTAACGGGCGGCCGCGCGCCCTACCAGTATCGTTTGAATGGCGGGACAGGACAAACCCAAACCAGTTTTACCCTTTTACCAGCGGGCGCTTATACCTTGGAAGTATCGGATCAATTTGGATGTACCGTTTCTGAAAATATTGATTTACAAGATCCTGCGGTCTGGAGTGTTGATTTGGGGCCCGACGTCGCCCTTGCAGCGGGCGCCACGTACCTCCTTCCGCTTGTGCTGCAAGGTTCGGCAACGCCACCACTCCAATACGCCTGGAGCCCTACTGCTGGGCTTTCATGTTCCACTTGTCCGCAGCCAGTTGCGCAGATGCAGCAAACCACGACTTATCAGGTTACGGTAAGCGATGGCGCAGGGTGTACGCAAACAGACACGGTCACCTTGCGCCTGCGCGATTCCATTGTGGTGTATCTTCCGAATATATTTCACCCGGATGGCACGGATGGGAACCGCGTATTTAACGTTTTTAGTCGAGCAGGTTCTGAAGTGCGCGTTGTTTTAATTGAAATATTTGACCGTTGGGGCTCTAAAGTGTATGAAAAACGCGACTTTTTGCCAGATGATCAAGACGGTGGTTGGGACGGCAGGATAAATGGCAAAGACGCGTTGCCAGGGGTGTATGTTTGGACGTTGTTGTTGACTTTGCCAGATGGTACGGTTGTGGAAAGGCAGGGCGCGGTTACGTTGTATCGGTGAAGGCGGAGAAGGGAACACCGAATATCGAACACCGAACTTCGAAGTGTTGCGTTGTTTCTGGCCAAGCAAGAACAAAAGCCAGTGGTAGCGCACCCTTTATTTCGGTGTTGGATATTCGGTGTTCGGTGTTCGATATTTTCTTTAAGAAAATCCTTAATTTTGCATATAAATTTAATTTACCATGCAAAAACGCACCTTGGTCAGTTTCGATTGGGCTTTAAAGAAACTGTTACGACAAAAAGCCAATTACGGTATCTTGGAGGGATTCCTCTCCGAATTGTTGCGGTTTGATGTTACGATTGAAAATATCCTGGATGGTGAAAGCAACAAAGATGACCAGGATTTGAAAATCAATCGAGTAGATATTTTGGCCCAGGATAGTGACAAACGCTTGTATATCATAGAATTACAATACAGCCATGAGTTAGAATATTTTCATAGAATGCTTTTTGCAACCAGTAAAAGCACGGTTGAATACCTGAAAGAAGGTTTTGATTACGATCGTGTGCGGAAGGTGTACAGCGTTAATCTGCTTTATTTTCAGTTGGGACAAGGCAGTGACTACGTGTATTACGGCACTACTCGATTTATCGGAATGCATCAAGGAGATGAACTAAAATTGAGCCCACTTCAGAAAGAGAAATTCTTTGTCAATGAGGTGCATCATATCTTTCCGGAGTATTATGTAATTAAAATCAACAACTTCGACGATGTTGCCAAAGACAAGTTGGACGAATGGATTTAT
>Ga0247835_1001199_pt1 | contig 32928 bp, 27 predicted proteins | sample LaCtaG_3_FD_189912 | JGI IMG/M metagenome (GOLD analysis project Ga0247835, IMG submission 189912) | Freshwater microbial communities from meromictic Lake La Cruz, Castile-La Mancha, Spain - LaCruzMarch2015_13.5m | ecosystem: Environmental > Aquatic > Freshwater > Lake | place: Spain: Castile-La... | reverse complement strand
AGACCCCGGGCACTTGTATCTCACTGACAGCCGGGCCCGTTGCAGCCCACCCGTTCGGAACAGCGCAAATCGCCGCGCCCCTCCCCCAGCGACGATAGCAGATCGCTCCAATGAATCGGCACCAACGGGTTTATCTTGGCAATCGAGAGACCGCGATCAACTAGTCATCACCTCGACCGTCATCGCAAACACACGCGACGCGCCCGAATCGAGCGAAACCATCCCCGGCTTATCCTTGAGTTCGCCTGTAAAATCGGCCGGTGCGGCATGGCCCTGCCAGGGCTCGATGCAAACGAAAGGCGCGCCGGGCTTGGTCCAGATCCCCAGGTGCGGCAAGTCTGGAGCGCTCACGCGGATCGCCGTACCTCCCGGCGCAGAGTAGGTGACCTGACGGCTCGCCAAGGTCTCGAAAATAATGGCGCCATCGGCGAACAAGTCATCGCGCAACCTAAGGGTCGTTCCTTCCAATGGCGAGGCATGTCCAGCGTCGGTCAGCAAACCATCTGCAATCCGCCGTATCTTGGCCGGTTCGGGCGTCTCAAACTCAATGATGTGCGCATCTCGCGGGATGTTCACATCGAGCGGCCACAAGAAGGCTGGATGATAGCCGAAAGACATCGGCATCCCCTGATCGGAGTCATTCGTCACCGTTGCAATGACGTCGAGCGTGCATCCCCGAATGCGGTAAATAACGCCAAGGCGAAACGCAAATGGGTAGCGCTCTAATGTCGCCGCGCTCGATTTGAGTTCGAAATGACACGACGTGTCGTCATAAGAAACGAGCACAAATTCAGACGTTCGAGCAAACCCGTGCGAAGACATCGGGTACGACTTGCCATTAATGACCGCAATGTCATGGGGTAAGCGACCCACGATCGGAAACAAAAGCGGGGATCGCCCCGTCCAGAAGGCCGCGTCGCCATGCCAGAGCAGCGCTTTGCCGCGACCGTCATTCAACGAGATCAGTTCCGCGCCTTTGAGCGCGAAGCAGGCCTGCAAATGCCCGTTACCAATGACGATCCTTTGCATCAATCAGCCTTCCCTAATAAACTTGTTCTGATTATATCGAGCACAACTTGAGAAAAACGCGGCGCACAAATACAACTAACAGCGCCTTCTCGGTCAATACCATCGCCACTGCCAAAACCGACCCAACGGCACCATCTACACTCTATGACCAGAGCGAGCATGGCCGCTTGGCTGTGCCTTCAGGCAGCGCCCATCAGCCATTATGACATCCTATCGAGCTTGTACGCGGTCTCATTTGCGAGCCCACCCCTTTGCCGTTCAGCAGTCACACCCGAGCCATTGTCCCCGTGCGAGAAACGTATCGACTACGACCTCGCCTCGCTTACAGCGTATCGCTTTGCAGCAATGGCCCAGCACGATGTGAACTGATGGCCTAGATTAGAAAATCCGAACACGGTATAGTGTCGTCTCGTTTGTGGTGCCGATTATGCGCTAATTCTCTGGTCGCTCAGGATAGATCATGAAAACCCAGGCATTCTCTGAGTTTGTCGGTACGATCTATGATGCGGCCTTCGACCCGGGAGGCTGGGATCATGTCCTGCAGCGCTTCAGCGGTGCGCTCAAGGCGAAGGCGGCATCGATCCATCTTGTAAATCCCGTTGAAGGAAAGTTCTCGCTGTTCGTGGAGTTTGGAACAGACCCCGCCTGGACGGCGCTGCTGCTGTCGCAATATGCCAACATGAGTCCCATCGGTGCAGCCGTTTTGCTTGCCGACCTCGACCAGCCGGTTGGAGCATTCGACTTCATCGATGAAAACGAATTTGTCGAAAGCCGCTTCTACAAGGAATGGTGTAAGCCCCAAGGCTACCATGACATGATTGGCGGATTGATTTCCAAACGCCCCAGCGAAGTCGGCTCGATTTCAGCAACGCGAAGCCTGGAGGCAGGCAAATTCAGTGTGGATGATCGCGAATTCGTAGGCCTCGTCACGCCCCACGTCAGGCGCGCTGTGACTCTGTCGGGCCTCTTGGGTCAGCAGGTCATTGAGCGGCAATCGCTTTCGGGCTTGATCGATCAACTCGCAGTTGCGGTTTTGCTGGTCGATAAACGCGGCCAGTTAGTCCGATCCAATCCAGCGGGCGAACGGGAATTGGCTTGTGCCAACGTCGTCTCGTCAGTCAACCGCAGCGTCTCGTTTTCCGACCATGAAGCCAATCGGGCACTGGGGCAAGCACTATCGCTAACCTCAATCGCACCGCAAACGATTGCAGCCACCGGACGGGATGGGCATCGTCATCTCGTGGCCGTACTGCTGATCGACGCCAAGACAGGTACATTTGCCGTTTTGATAAACCGGCAAGAAGAGGAGATGCCACAAATCGGCAAGCATCTGGCGCGCTTGTATGGACTGACGCCGAGAGAGGTCTGCGTGCTGATGTTGCTTTTGCAAGGTGCGGGGCCAGAAGAAGCTGCCGCGAGCATGGGCGTCGCTGTGACGACGGTACGCTCACATCTCAATAGTCTATTTGCAAAAACAGGCACCAGCCGTCAGGCCGAATTGGTGCAGAAGGCTCTGGCGTCGATCCCCCCGGTTGTCCTTGCTTGAGGCGCAGGACCTCGTTCGCTTAGGGATCGAGCGAATTGACCATTTGAGCAAAATTGTCACGATACCCATCATATGGTGGAGGCGCCCTGCTCAAAATTATGGAAATCTCCGTCCGAATTTGACGCTTTAAGTCGCACCGGGGCTTTTGCGATTGCGAAGGTCTGCGCTGGCTCATGGAGAATAGCGATGACCCTTCCAATCTGGAGCAGTAATTTTTGGCGCAGTGAGTTCGTCGCTCGGGATGGAGTCACCGGCACCGATGACATCCAACCCAAAATGACCGTGCTCGCCGACAATCGCGAAATGGTCGGTTCGAAAAATGCCGATGACCAGATTATAGCTCGTGCATTCAACACTGACGGAACGCCCTACATCGGCACCACTGCCAACGGCGCAGCGATCCCTATAGATGTTGTTTTCAACCCGGACCAAGCCCTGCCAGACGTCGCCGCCGACGATCAGGGTGGTTTTGCCGTGGTTTGGGAAGACAGCCCCAATAGTGGGAATGGCTCAAGCCCGGAAGATCTTCGCTTCAGGGATTTCAACGCGGCGGGCAACGCGCGGCGCGCTTCTATGATTATGGGTCACAGTAGCCGGGATCCACGACGCTAGCGCTGTTCCTAGTCGACGACTCGCCAGTCAACAACACGCAAATTGAGCCCGTCATCTTTGCATTTTGGGAGAACGACTATGCCGATTTATACCCGGACCGATCTTGCGCCCGCTGATCCTAACTTTAGATGGAACTCAGTTCTCCCAACCACTGCGGTATTAAGCAACCCCACCCTTCAAATCATGACCAATACTGATGGGACAACCACGCGTCTGATCGGTAATTTTGACATTTTTCTTGGCCCCCTTGTGCTCAGCACCATGGAGCGCAGAAATGCGGGTGGCGTGGTGGTAGAGAGCATCACAGGGCTCACGCTTGATCCAAACGTATTTCTGTCGTCGGCCTTATTCAATGGCAGCTTCAACACCTTCAACCTAGCTCTCGCTGGCAACGATACCATCAACGGCAACGTGTTTGGCGAGTTGTTGAATGGCAGTACCGGCACGGACATCATCAATGGCGGCGAGGGTAACGATATTTTGGTTGCGGGTCCTGGTTCAAACACAACCGATGATCAGCTGTTCGGCGATGGCGGCAACGACGGGTTGGATGGCAACAACGGTTGGAACGTGCTCAATGGCGGCACTGGTGCTGACACGATGACCGGATTGGGTGGCAACGATGCCTACTACGTCGATAACGTGGGCGACATTGTAAACGAAGCCGCAAACGAGGGCATTGATACGGTCAACTCGAGTCTGACCAATTACACTCTCGGGGCGAATGTCGAGGAATTGACCTTTATTGGTGCCGGAACGTTCCAGGGCACGGGCAACGCGTTGAGCAATGTCATCAGGGGCGGAGCCAGTGGCGATTTACTGTTTGGCCAGTTTGGCAACGATACTTTGTTCGGCAACGGTGGCAACGATTACCTGGACGGCGGAACCAGCTTCGATGGGATGTACGGTGGACAAGGCGATGATACATTTGTCGTCGACGATGTAGGGGACTTGCTGTTTGAAAATGCCAGCGAAGGCAACGACAGCATCCTCACCAGCTTGGGATCAATCGACCTACGCAACGCTAATTACGCCAACGTCGAAAACGTGTCGTTCACGTTCTTGTTTGGCGATGCGACCGCAAACGGCAACGCGAGCGCAAACCGTATTGAAAGCTTCGGTGGCAACGATTCACTTTATGGTCGTGGCGGTGACGACGTGTTTTTGAGCGGTGCTGGTAACGACTATGTCGATGTTAGCCAGGGTTTCGCGTCCGCCGATGGTGGCGCGGGCACGGGCGACACCGTTAACTTCGCCAACGGGTTCCTAGGGGTTCCAGGAAACACCGTCGTGTTCAATATGACGACCGGTGTCATAACCGACACCAGTTTTTTTGGAACCTTTATCGGGTCCGTCGCGAACTTCGAAAACGTCTATACGAACAACGCCGAATGGACCGTATTTGCAACCGATGACGCAAGTTTCGTTCTTGGCGGAACGGCGAATGACCGCCTGTTCGGCAACGGCGGGCTTGATACCCTGATTGGCGGCGGCGGGAACGATTTCCTTCAGGGCGGGACCGGCAACGACCTTATCTATGGCGGCAATTCAGGTGGGGTAGCACAGGGCAGCGACACCATCAGCTTCGCCGACGCCACTGGCGCGATTAATGTCACCTTGACCGAATCGGGGAACGGCGTTGCTGATGTCACGTCGGGGGGGCTCGGAACCGACACGTATTACAATATTCAGAGCATCACAGGCAGTAACTTTGGCAGCACCTTGGCTGGCAATGCGAGTGATAATACTCTGAGTGGCGGGGCCATCAGGGACGATTTGCGCAGCTTTGAAGGCAACGACATTTTGCATGGCAATGGTGGCAATGACTACCTGCAAGCCGGCACTGGCAACAACACCGTTTATGGCGGCGAAGGCAACGATGACCAATTGTCGTTCTATGATTTAGCTGCTGGCGTCGTGTTCACCTTGGGCGCGAACGGTTTCGCTAATAACGTGGTCATCAATGGCCAAACGACAATCACCTACAGCGGTATTGAATCTATTGCGGGCAGCGACGCAGGGGCTTTCAGCTCCAATCAATCAATAGGTGCTGACACTCTCACGGGCAACAACGCCAACAATACGATTGATGGTTACTGGGGCCACGACTTGCTGACCGGCGGCCTTGGGGCCGACACCGTCAACGGCGGCTCCGGAGACGATACGATTTATGGCAACACGTCGACCGGAGGTGGGGCACCCGTCGTGGGCACTGCAACGGACGACGGGGCCGACATGCTGTACGGCAACGGCGGCAACGACACGATCTTTGGCAACCAAGGCAACGACACCTGCGAAGGCGGCCTCGGCGTCGACACCATCAACGGCGGCTTCGGCAACGATACGATTTACGGCAACACGTCGACCGGAGGGGGGGCACCCGTCGTGGGCACTGCAACAGACGACGGGGCCGACATGCTGTACGGCAACGACGGCGACGACACGATCTATGGCAACCAAGGCAACGACACCTGCGAAGGCGGCCTCGGCGTCGACACCATCAACGGCGGCTTCGGCAACAACACGATTTACGGCAACACGTCGACCGGAGGGGGGGCACCCGTCGTGGGCACTGCCACGGACGACGGGGCCGACTTCCTGTACGGCAACGACGGCAACGACACGATCTATGGCAACCAAGGCAACGACACCTGCGAAGGCGGCCTTGGCGTCGACACCATCAACGGCGGCTTCGGCGACGATATGATTTACGGCAACACGTCGACCGGAGGGGGGGCACCCGTCGTGGGGACTGCAACAGACGACGGGGACGACAAGCTCTACGGCAACGACGGCAACGACACGATCTATGGCAACCAAGGCAACGACTTGCTCGACGGGGGAATTGGTAACGATATCCTCTACGGTGGCTTCGGAAACGATACGCTGCTCGGTGGTGCTGGCAATGACACTCTGTCTGGCAATGTCGGCATAGACACCTTCTCGTTCGCCGCCGGTTGGGGACAAGATACCATCACCGACTTCGAACTGGGCATCGACAAGATTGATATGCGCAGCTTCAACATCACCATAGCGAACCTTTTGATCCAAAAATCGGGTGCCGACGCTGTCATCTACATCGCCGGCCAAACGGGGCCCGGTAGCGACGTCATCACCGTCACCGGTCGAGCAGATCAATTGACAACAAACGACTTCAGGTTCGTGTAATCGGTGGTTGGCACAAGCTCGAAGCCGCGGCTCGTCAGGCAAGTCGGCCTGATGTGACCGCCATCGCGGCCTCTCCGATTTGAGTGTGGGCGGAGTTCTGTGGCGTCGTGTCGCCATCATAATGAATGGTCTGTGTAGTATATGGAGAATGGGTAACATTATGCCATCGCTCAGATGCCACTTTTGAGCGGTCGTGAGGCGTGACTGAGAATCGCGCACGCCTCTCTTTGTCTGTTCATTCGGGTGCTCACAGTCTTGCTAGATTTGGTCAAACACAGGTCGCTGATCGCTCAGCTCGTCCGCCGCGAGGTCTTGGGGCGCTATCGAGGGGCAGCGTTGGGTGTCGTCTGGTCGCTGCTCACCCCACTGCTGATGCTGGCGATTTTCACGTTCATCTTCAGTGCCGTTTTCAAGGCGCGGTGGACGCCACCTGCGGCAGCCGACGGAGCCCAGGCGGCCTCGACAGGCACGGGTGAATTCGCGATCATTTTATTTATCGGATTGATCGTTTTTAATCTGTTCTCAGAAGTTGTTACCCGCGCTCCGTCTTTGATCCTCAGTAACGTCAGTTACGTGAAAAAGATCGTTTTTCCGCTGGAAACGTTAGTGCCGGTCGCACTCGGCTCGGCACTGTTTCACGCGGGCCTCAGCGTCTTCGTTCTATTTGGCTTTATGCTGTTCCAAATGGGATCAATTCCTTTGACAGCGCTGTGGCTGCCTCTGATCATCGCGCCACTGTTGCTGCTGACGCTCGGAATTGGTTGGTTTTTGGCCTCCTTCGGCGTTTTCGTCCGAGATGTCGCGCAATTGCTGCCATCCTTGATGAACGGGCTGATGTTCTTGTCCCCCATTTTCTTTCCAACATCCGCGCTGCCGCCCTTCATCAAAGCATGGGCATTTCTAAGTCCGATTGCGCTCCCAATCGAACAGGCGCGTAACGTCTTGTTCTGGGGACACCGGCCAGATTTCGAACCGTTGGTGATCTACACACTGGTGTCCATCAGCATCGCCGTCCTTGGCTACCAATGGTTCCAGAAGACACGGAAGGGATTTGCCGATGTCCTCTGAAGCTTTCGCTATTCGTGTGACGGACGTGACCAAGCGCTACATGATGTACGCGCGTCCGGAAGACCGCTTGAAGCAGTCTGTCGTGCCGCGACTGGAACGGCTCATCGGTCGTCCCCCGACCAAGTTCTACAAGGATTTCGACGCCCTCCACGGAGTGTCCTTTGAAGTGGGACGCGGCGAAACCGTTGGCATCATCGGGCGAAACGGCTCGGGCAAATCCACACTGCTGCAGGTGATTTGCGGCACGCTCACGCCGACATCCGGCACCGTCGAAGTGCGGGGCCGGATAGCAGCCCTGCTGGAGTTAGGCGCGGGCTTTAATCCGGAGTTCTCCGGCCGCGAAAACGTCTACATGAACGCGGCCATCCTCGGCCTGAGCCGGGAAGAAACCGATAGCCGGTTCGAGGCGATCACCAAATTCGCCGACATCGGCGACTTCCTTGAGCACCCGGTTAAAACCTACTCAAGCGGCATGTTCGTGCGGCTCGCGTTCGCGGTCGCCATCAACGTCGATCCCGATATCTTGGTTGTCGATGAAGCGCTCTCGGTCGGCGATGAAGCCTTCCAACGCAAATGCTTTGCCCGCATCGAACAGATCAAGGATCGCGGCGCGACAATCCTGTTTGTCAGCCACGGTGCCCAAACCATCGTCCAACTCTGCGACCGCGCCATCCTCATGGACGGCGGCGAAAAGCTGTTAGACGGCGCACCAAAGCCAGTCGTGAGCCAGTATCAGCGACTTATCAATCTAACCAAAGAGGAAGCACCGCCAGTTCGGGAAGAAATCCGAAACCTGAACGGAAGAGCCGATATCTTAGGCTTGGAAGATTCCCAAGAGGGTCACACAAGAAATCCGGACGCAATCCGGCCAACAAATCAACTTGGCATGCCGGATATACCTGCCGATGGCTGCAAACCAGCGGTCTCCCAAGGGTGGCTCGACGCGTCGCTCGCTTCGCAAACGACTGTTTTTTATGAAGGCAATCACGCTACGATTCGCGACGTCCGGTTGCTCACGCACGATCGACAGCAGGTAAACGTACTCGTCCGCGGGAAGCGGTACCTTTATCAATACGAGGTCGACTTCAAAAGTCCGGCGACCATGTTGTCATTCGGTATGTTGTTTCGATCAGTCGCGGGACTGGATCTGGCCGGTGCAAGCGACGAAGTCCTCAACAAGCGACTCATATCGACCGCCGCGGTCGGCGATACACTTCGGATCGAATTCGACTTCGAGTGCAGACTAATGCCAGCGAGCTATTTCGCAAATGCGGGCGTCATGGGAATGGTTGGCGGAGAGCGCAGATATCTTCACCGAATTTTGGATGCAATCGCATTCCGAGTTGTAGACCACGAAGCAACTTTAACGACCGGTTTTTTTGACCTTGATCATTCATTGCGTATTATCCCTGTAGATCGTTATGGCGAGGAAGTCGCCTGGGCGAGGTCGGCCTAATATTTGGCGCGGCAACTGAACGAAAATGGGCAGGAACGACCTGAGTTGGTTTGTCTCCCGTTCAGGAGGAACGGTTTCTAAAATTCCGCTTGGTTCGACCTTCGCAACTCCGCCATCTCCGCCCTCGTCTGCCGTACAGCGGCCCAGAGCACGGCGATGAGTTGGTCGGGACGCAGCCATTGGCGGCTATCGGGATCGGTTTGGTCGTCAAGACCCCATGCCCCGCAATCAAGGCCGACAGCGTGCATGGCGCAGCCAACATCTTGCGCGAAGAACCCGGCGTGGATGCGCTGTCCGGGTTTTTCAACGATCTGCGTTATCGCCTCGCCAAGATCGTCAACGCCAATCACATTGACCTCCCTGCCGCCGACACGCCATTTGAACAGACGCGGCTGAACAGCGTCAACAATTGCAATTGCGGCGGCGGGCGTGAGTTGACCCGCTTCTATTTTATCGCGCGCATCTGAAGTCTGGATCGTGCCGTTCGCAGCCCAAATGGACGACCATCGAAACGATGAACTCCCCAAGGAAAACGCATTGTCGGTGAACGGCTCAGTGTTTCCGGAGTTCGCAATGCGCATCCGGGGGGTTGCGCCACCAGTGCCATTCGCCGCTGTCGAAAACAGAATCTGCGTCCCCTTCGCGAGGTCGGTGTGAGTTTCCGTCGACTCGAATGCGACATGTGCGGTTGCTGCTGCCGAATAGCCAGTCGTGCCGTAGGAAAAAGCTGAGAACTGGCCGATGCGCACACCCGCCTGATGTGCGGATGGAGACGCAGCCGTTCCGTTCGCGCTGCGAAAAATAATGTTGCCTGGCGCGTTTCCGCTGTTGTGAAAGCAATCGAACACAAAACGTGGCTGCAACCCGTCTGCTCCGGCAACATGGAGCACAGTCTGGGTCGGCGGCGCGGGAACGCTGGATGAGTTTGCGCTGACGAGGACTGATCCTGTCGCGTCCATGATCATTGCTGTGCGCCACGTCACACCATCAGCGCTGAGCTTAAACGATAGTCTGTCGTTTCCGGTTGTGCCGATTTCCGCCCGTCCAGAAAAGCCTGTTTGAAACAGAAGGCTTGCTGTATCAGCCGCGTTGGCCTTGTTGATTTTGACTTGGTGCCCAGCGCCCTCGTGGTTCAACAGCGTCGCCGCCGATGCCACTGACAACCGATTGGTCGTATCCGCCGTTGCATTCACGCCGATCAGCGGCGTGGGGTTGATCGAGCCTCCACCCGCCACGACCCAGGCCGTTCCGTTGAACGCAACCAGTTTGTCCTCGTCGGCGACCCAAACGGTGAATCCCTCGCGTGGGGCGTAGAACATCCACGCGCCATCTTGGTATGCAGCAATTTGATTGGCTTTTGCAGCCCAACTACCTGTTGCAGACGCAGCAACGATATAGCGGTCACCGTCGGCTGGGTTGCCTGGCGGGCTTGTCAGATCGCGGTCGAGAATATTCATCTGAATGAGTGCATCGAGCATGCGAATGCTCTCGTTCACCGTGACATGTTTTTGCGCCTGCGCAGGCATCAGGTATGGTAGCGAGAGGTTCGGTGTGATGTCGGTCAAGCGGGCTCTCCAAATTCGAATGCTGCGCCAGTATGTAGCGGTCGCCAATCGACGGGGATAACTCAGGTCACCCAAACCGCATTCCGATTTGGTCGGCGGCGGGTTGCGAGCGCCTAGGAATGAGGACAGTGAACATCGTGACCGACACCCTAGAGCAGAGCTATGGAAGCCTACGGACGATTTGTGGTCCCATGTTTTCTGGAAAGACGACACGTTTAATCCAAGCCGCAGCATCACTTAGCGCGCGTGTAGCAGTTCTGAAATCAGCGTTCGACGATCGACACGCAGTGTTTGAAATCGTATCCCACGACAACATCAGAATTCCAGCGATCCCGATCGCTTCGGTTGCGCACGCACGAAACGCGACCGGGGACGCTTCAACGATCCTCATTGATGAGGTTCAGTTCTTGATGCCACCACATTTTGAGGGAAACTTCCCCGAACTAGTACGCGAATGGCTGCAACACGGGCACACTGTGATCTGCTCTGGGCTTGACATGGATTTCGAAGGCCGACCGTTTGAAGTGACAGCCGCCTTACTCGCCATGGCCGATGATGTCGAAAAATGCCGGGCTCGTTGTACGATATCGGGCCTGCCGGCATCAAAAACAGCGCGTCTGGAGGCGCGTTCTCAAAGGTTCCTGATTGGCGGGGCTGGCGCTTACGCGCCGCGCGCCAACCGCCACTGGCAGCCCAGTGCAGCGCTATCCAATAGTCCGCCTGCGGCATAAAGCACGCCCAGTCTCATCCATCCAAGTCTTACAATCCAAAATCTTGCAAATCGTTTGTGAGCGTGAGCAGAGTAACGGGGTTAAACCACCGCCTCTGGGGACGAAGCTCTCCACATTTAGAACACGAGGACGATCGTGCAGATTACGTCGTTGGCCATACCTGAAGTGAAGCTTATCCAGCCCAAGCGGATAGGTGACGCGAGAGGCTTTTTTTCCGAAACCTACAAGCTGAATGTCCTGCGCGACGCTGGACTTGAATTGAATTTCGTTCAAGACAACCACTCTCTGTCTGAAGCTGCTGGAACGGTGCGCGGGCTCCACTTTCAAACTCCGCCGCACGCCCAGGCCAAGCTCGTTCGCGTTACCCGCGGCAGTATCTTAGATGTGGCTGTCGATATTCGAAAAGGGTCCCCGACGTATGGTCAATACGTTTCGGCTGAAATTTCAGCGCGGAACTGGACGCAGATCCTGATCCCAATCGGGTTCGCACATGGGCTTATGACGCTGGAGCCAGATACAGAAGTTTTATACAAAGTTACCGACTATTACTCGGCAAGTTCTGACGCAGGTTTGGCCTGGAACGATGCGAGTATCGGCATCGCATGGCCAGCCATCACGACCGGCGTCAAGTTATCAGACAAGGACGCCAAACTGCCCGGACTTTCATCTTTCGATTCGCCATTTGAGTATCTTCCGTGAACACCAATAAAACTGTCGTCGTGACCGGCGGGGCCGGTTTCATTGGCTCTGCGCTGACCCGTCATCTGATCGAGACGAAGGGCTGGGCTGTCACGAATGTGGACAAGCTGACTTACGCCGCCAACCTGAATTCGTTGGCGTCCATTTCAAACGATCCCCGATATCGGTTTGTGCAGGCCGACATTTGTGACCGCGCCGCAATGGATCGCGTGCTGGCCGAAACGAAGCCTGCCGCCGTAATGCACTTGGCCGCTGAAAGTCACGTCGATCGTTCGATCACTGGGTCGGCCGAATTCATCAAGACGAATATCGTTGGTACGCATACGCTGCTCGAAGCGGCACGGCAGTACTGGGACACCCTTACCGGGGAGGCCCGCGTTGACTTCCGTTTCCTCCATGTCTCGACCGACGAAGTCTATGGCAGTCTTGAACCGGGTGAGTTTTTCTATGAAACAACACCCTACGACCCACGCTCCCCCTATTCGGCGAGCAAGGCGGCGTCTGATCATTTGGTCAGCGCTTGGGCGGAGACATACGGGCTGCCGGTGATGATCACCAATTGCTCGAATAACTACGGGCCCTACCATTTTCCAGAGAAGCTGATTCCGTTGGTGCTGCTGAATGCGCTCGATGGCAAGCCGCTCCCCGTCTACGGCGACGGTCTGCAGGAGCGGGACTGGCTTTACGTCGACGATCACGCGCGTGCTCTCACGCTGGCCGTCGAACGGGGTCGGATCGGTGAAACTTACAACGTGGGCGGGCGCGCACCGCAAACGAACCTCGCGGTCGTCGAGCGGCTGTGCGACGTCCTCGACGAATTGCGGCCAGATGGTCCCTCGCGACGGCGGCTGATCACGTTCGTCGCGGACCGCCCAGGTCATGACCGGCGCTATGCGATTGATCCAATAAAGATCGAAACCGAATTGGGTTGGCGCGCGCAAGAAACCTTTGAGACCGGGATCTATAAGACCGTCCAATGGTACTTGGATAACCAGTCGTGGTGGGCACCGCTGCGCAAAGGTGTATACGGCGGCCAACGGCTGGGGCTTGTTGCCAAGAATGGGGCAGCTCCATGAAACCGCGCGCCCTGATTGTCGGCAAACACGGCCAAGTCGCGACCGCATTGGCGGACGCTTTGCCCAAGGCCGGTTTTGACTGCACGAGCATTGGCAGGCCGGAATGCGATTTGATCAACCCGCAATCGGCCGTTGATGCGATTGCCCGGGCTAACCCGTCCATCGTTATCAACCCGGCGGCCTACACCGCCGTCGACCGGGCGGAAGACGAAAGCGAACTCGCTTACGTAATCAATGAAAAAGCAGCCGGTGCCGTAGCGCTTGCGGCCGCCGCTGCCGGTGTGCCCGTCATCCACGTTTCGACGGACTATGTTTTTGACGGCTCGAAACAATCCCCATATCTGGAAACCGATGCAACAGCCCCGCTAGGGGTCTATGGCGCGTCCAAACTAGCCGGTGAAATTGCCGTTGCCGCCGCCAACCCGCAACACGTCATCTTGCGCACGGCATGGGTTTGCAGTCCCCATGGCGCCAATTTCGCAAAAACAATGCTCCGTTTGGCGGCGGAGCGTCCAGAATTGCGGGTAGTTGACGATCAGTACGGCGCGCCGACGTTCGCCGCCGATATTGCGGCTGCAATTGCAGTTATCGCAACGAAGCTGACGTCAAGCGAAGTCCGTCCAAGCGATTACGGCGTTTTCCATTATGCGTCGGCCGGTGAAACCACGTGGTGCCGGTTTGCCCGTTCGATTATGGAGCAGTCAGCACTTCGTGGTGGTCCGCACGTGCCCGTGACCGCGATTGCGACCCGTGAATTTCCAACCAAGGTTCGCAGGCCCGCCTACTCCAAGCTCAGCACGGACAAAATAGCTGAGATCTATGGACTGAGCGCACCTGATTGGCATGAAAGTTTGAAAGTGTGCCTGGACCAGTTGGTCAGCCCCCGCCTGCACCATCCTTGAAATTTTAGGAGTATGACATGAAGGGCATTATTTTGGCTGGCGGCAGCGGCACGCGCCTTTTCCCTGTGACCTTTGCGATCTCCAAGCAATTGTTGCCCGTCTATGACAAGCCGATGATCTACTATCCACTGTCGGTTCTGATGCTGGCTGGCATCCGCGAAATTTTGATTATAACGACACCGCACGACCAGCCGCTGTTCAAGTCCCTCCTGGGCGACGGCCAGCAGTTTGGCATCAAACTGACCTATGCCATCCAGCCAAAGCCAGACGGTCTTGCCCAGGCGTTCATAATCGGTGCAGACTTTATCGCAGGCGACACTTGCGCCTTGGTGCTGGGCGACAATATTTTTTATGGCCATGGCCTTCCTGAAGCGCTTGCCCGTGCCCGCTCGATACGCAAAGGCGCGACCATCTTTGCCTACGATGTGCGCGATCCTGAACGCTATGGCGTAGTTGCTTTCGATAGGGACGGGCGGGCAACCAGCCTTGAGGAAAAGCCCCAGCACCCCAAATCGAATTCAGCCGTGACGGGACTTTATTTTTACGATGCCAGCGTCGTCGAATACGCTTCTTCGATTAAGCCGTCGGCACGTGGCGAGCTAGAAATTACCGACCTCAATAAGGTCTATCTCGAGCGTGGCGAACTCAGTGTCGAGCGCCTGGGACGAGGCTTCGCTTGGCTTGACACAGGTACATTCGACAGCCTTCTGGAAGCAGGCGAATTCGTGGCAACCCTAGAGCGTCGCCAGGGTCTCAAGATTTCATGTCCCGAAGAGATTGCGCTCCGACTTGGATACGTTGCGCCAGGACAAATGGGAGAGTGGCTAGCCAAACTCGGCAAGTCTGAATACGCATTCTACGTGCGCCGCGTTGAAAAAGAAGTCGAAACGACTTTGGCGAAAGGTTGACTTGGCCACCGTTTGGGCAAGAAGCGAGACCTTGATGTCAATTGAACGGAAAGAATGCTTGCGTGCCCCTTCGTCTCGACGTGCCAGCCGCGATCGTTTTGTTTAAGCCAGAAGCCGACATCTTACGTCGCCTCCTGGTGGCACTCGATACGAACGGGCGGCGGATATTCCTGTACCTGAACGGCGGCGTCGAGCCTGAGGTGAAAACGCAAATTTCCCGACTTTCTAACGCCAACGTGATTTACAATCCTGAGAACGTGGGCCTCGGAACAGGACTTAACATTTTGGCTGCGACAGCAGTTGCCGAGGGGTTCAGCCACCTTCAATTCTTCGATCAAGACAGCACGCCAACTCCAGAGCTTCCCGCAGAACTAATGGCACGATTTGTCAAGGCGGATGCCGAGGGAATGCGCCTCGCCATCATCGGACCACTTCTGACAACGCCGGCTGGCGAAAATTTTTGCGAGAACCGTTATTCGTGGCGAAATCGCGAAGTGGGAACAGCAGATTTTGCGCCAACGTCCGGCTCGATCATATCCTTGGCGGCTTGGCGCCAAGTTGGACCCTTTAGAGACGACTACTTCATCGGCGGAATCGACGTGGAATGGTGCTTTCGCGCGTGGCATCACGGCTTTGCTACGTTGATCTCGACCTCAACGCCCATGGTGCACCGATGGGGTACCGATGTAGCGCGCAGCCGCCGTTGGCTGCCGCAGATCGCGAGACAAAGCGAGACTCGCAACTATTTCTACATCCGCAATGCCGTCGATACGCTCCGCCTAGGATTTATTCCGATCGGCTGGCGGCTACGGTTTGGTGCACGGCTGCTGGCCCAGATTTGCTTCCTCGTGCTGTCGCGACCCCGCACAGCGTCACAGCGCAGAACGGTCCGCAGGGCGATTCATGATGGCTGGAGTGGCAAGCTCGGCCCCCTCCCAACTAACGTCGCTGCCGGTCAATAGACGCCCTTTAAGATCGCGAACAGTGTAGCCGGCAGACCATGCAGCGATTGTAAAACATCGTTCGATCGCATGATGCAGCGTGCCATCCGTTTGACCGAGTTCGGGCTCGAAATCGACCGTGTCGATACCGAGTTTGCGCAGCGGTTCCAGAGCCTTAGGCCGACACCAAAACATCGTTCCTTCAAAAAAACCTAACTGCAAACTGCTGGTTGCCAACATCCTTTCCGCCAACGCGGCCACACATAGCTTATTTGTCATCCAATAGAGCGGTGCGGTCCGGAAACACGCGCCCCATCCGACCATCCCAACGGACGGGTCATTGAAGGACGCGAGCGCGCGTACCGTTGCATTGCGTTCGCCGCACAGCATGAGGTAGAGCAGACGGCGCCTCACATCGCCGTCCCGCAAGTGCGGGCTCCGTTTTGTATGGAGTTTCAGCACGGCGTCATAGCCATCAAGGGCGCCACGGTTCAGCAGACCAATGAACGGCGCGACATCACGACCGCGATTAGGCACTTCAAACACGCGGGCGTGAACCACATCTGCGAGGATGGCACGAACACTGGCGCTCCGCTCGGGCGGAACCGTCACGAGGAGCGAGGTCTCCGGTGGAAGAAGATCCAAGCAGGCTAAAGCCTCAGGGAGCACTTCAGGATAGTAGGCATGAACCACCACCGCAAGTTTCAAACCAGAAATATCAGGTCTATTCGACCGTCTGGCCATCCTTTGCCGCAGTTTTTGTCCATGAACTGACACGAACAAGCGACCGATGGTGAGTGTGCCGATCTTCTCTGCGATGTGCAGAGAGAAAGCGCGCGCATTCGGTTTCCGAAAGCGTCTTGCTCTTTGGATCAAAAGCCGCAACGCATCACTCCGATCGAAAATGCCGGTGTCGTATCGATGGAAGCGATGTCATGATACAAGGTCCGTTCGCAACTATTTTCGCGGGTCGAGTCTGAAATGCGATCACAATTGAGGGACAGTCGAATCTGCTATTTGGACTTTCGTCAACAACGACGTGTGCGTGCTTGACTTTAACCTGATTGTGATCCGTCCGCAGCGATTTCAGTCCTCAACCTAGGGTTATGGTCCCATGCGTGTTGCTTACCCCGTTGTTATCATTATTGGATTAGGCATTGGTGTGGCCATTGGATGGTCGATCGGAGGGCAACAAACTGCCCCGATCCCTGTGACTGAATTGTACATCAGCCTCCAGGGCGATACGCTACAAATTGGTCAGATGGACAGCGGTTGGGGGCCGTCTTCTACGCGCGGCAGCCCATTAGCAGGCGTTGAAGCGACACTTTCTGTTCCCATTGCCGGATCGTTCGATCGGGACTACCTGATCGACATTGAGACAACCGGCGAACCCCGTCGCAATGAACCACCCGTTGAAGTGCGTATCCAAGCAAACGGTCAAGATATTGGTAGCGTCATTCTAGGTGCCGCTCGCGTTAAGCGATTGTTCTTGCCGCAAGTTGTCGCCACCCGGTCGAGGCCGCTCAAGTTCAAGTTCAGCAGCAAACGTGCGCCTTCGCCGACCCTTCTGATCAGTAGCTTGACGCTGCGCGATATTTCGATACTGAAAGACTTCGCTGGCAATCTTGATGGCTGTTCGGGTCGGCGTATCTTCGGTTGGTCCACTTCGGGCAGAGTTGCAGCGCCTGTAATCATTCGGCGTCACGGTGTTCGTGCTATCTTTGTTTTGCCCACAGTGAACCGGCCCGACTTGTCAGTCGCTGGTATGCCTCCTGACGCCGGTTTTGAAGTGACTTTGGATGAACCAATAAAATCGGGGGAAAAAATTGAAGTTCTTTTTCCAAACGGAAAGCCACTCGGTGGAGCGGAATGCAAAGCCTAGTAAGTCATTTCCCAACAGGTTCAAGCATGGATTATCTCGACAACCTGGAAGCTGAAAGCATCCATATTCTCCGCGAGGTTGTGGCTCAGTTCGTCTCGCCCGTACTCATGTATTCCATCGGCAAAGACAGTTCGGTCTTGCTTCATCTCGCGCAAAAAGCCTTTTACCCTGCGCGCTTGCCGTTTCCGGTTCTACATATCGACACGGGATGGAAATTTCGCGAAATGATCGCGTTTCGCGATAAGACGGTCGAAGCATTGGGGCTTAATCTCATCGTGCATTCAAACCCGGCTGTCGCCAACGCAGGAATAGGACCTATTTCTCACGGATCTTCAGTCTACACCAATCTTGCTAAGACAGAAGCATTGCGCCAAGCACTCGATCAAGGCGCATTCGATGCAGCCATCGGTGGCGCGCGCCGCGATGAAGAAAAAAGTCGCGCTAAGGAGCGCATTTTCTCGATCCGCGCGGCTGGTCACCAATGGGTGCCGGAACGTCAGCGCCCAGAGCTTTGGCACGTCTTCAATGGCCGCCTGGGACGGGAAGAGACCATGCGCGTCTTTCCGTTGTCGAATTGGACGGAACAGGATGTCTGGTCCTACATTGCCCGGGAAAACATCCCCGTAGTCCCATTGTACTTTGCAGCACCCCGTCCTGTGGTTTGCCGTGAAGGAACACTGTTGATGTGTGATGACGATCGCCTCGAAATTGGTCCTGATGAGCTTGTTGAAACAAAAATGGTCCGCTTCCGCACGCTGGGTTGCTATCCTCTCACGGGAGCGATGGAATCAACGGCAACGTCGGTCGAGGGAATCTTGGACGAACTGTCGCGTTCACGCATGACAGAGCGGCAAGGGCGGCGGATCGACCATGACAGCCACGCGGCGATGGAAAAGAAGAAGCGTGAAGGCTATTTTTGATGAGCGCAATTGAAGTTCTACGCGTCCTGACGTGCGGCAGCGTCGACGACGGCAAGAGCACGCTGCTCGGCTGCCTGCTGCACGAAGCGGGGGCGTTACGAGATGACGAACTGGCAACACTGGCAGCCGACAGCCGCAAGTTTGGCACCGCAGGGGCTGGGATCGATTTCTCACTTCTTGTCGATGGCTTGGAAGCTGAGCGTGAACAAGGCATTACGATCGATGTGGCATACCGCTTTTTGTCGACCCCCTCCCGCAAGTTTATATTCGCCGATGCGCCAGGTCACGAGCAGTTCACGCGCAACATGGTCACAGCCGCGTCGAATGCCGACGTTGCCATTATCTTGGTTGACGCGCGCAAAGGCATTTTGAATCAAACTCGCCGTCATGCCGTAATCGCTCACGCCTTAGGCGTTCCCAACATCGTGCTGGCCATCAACAAGATGGATCTCGTGAACTGGTCGCAGGAACGGTTCACCGAAATTACAGCAATGTTTGAAGCATTTGCCGCAACCCTCAATGGTCCCAAGGCCATTGCGATCCCGCTGGCGGCGATCAACGGAACCAATGTGGTTCGCGCCGACGCCGATGCGTCGTGGTATCGAGGTACTTGCTTGCTTGAACACCTCGAGTCCTGTTCGCCAGCGGCAACATTAAGCAACGCCAGTGAAGCGCTCCGCCTTCCCGTTCAATGGGTCTGCCGTCCGGATCAAGACTTTCGCGGCTATGCTGGCACCATCCGTGCCGGCAGCCTTCAGGTGGGCCAGATGGTGTTGGTCCTACCGAGCGCACAAACCACAAAGGTTGCGTCCATATCCTCGCCGCAAGGACTTGTACCGATCGCAGGGCCCGGCCGGGCCGTAATGGTGACCCTGGAAGATGAACTCTCGATTGGACGCGGTGACGTATTTGTCGCCTGTCAGTCAACCGACATGCCAGAAACAGCCGATCTTTTCGAGGCTCGGCTGGTTTGGATGAGCCAAAATCCGGCTTACCCCGAAAGGCACTATGAACTCCATCTCGGTCCAGCAAGGCGAAACGCCCAAATCACGCGGATTCGGCACAAAATTGATATCGATACGCAAAATAAATTGGCCGCGCGCACCCTCGCTCTCAACGATATGGCCGATTGCGAAATCGCGCTGGATAAGGTGTTAACGTTTGACCCCTATAAAAAATCAAGAGACTTGGGCGGTTTTATTCTCGTTGATCGCATCTCAGGTGAAACGGTTGCGGCCGGCATGATCCATTTTGCATTGCGCCGCTCGGCAAATATCAAATGGCACGCAGCAACCGTCGATGCCGAAATGAGATCCCGCATCAAGAATCAGGTCTCATGTTGTGTATGGCTGACTGGGCTATCGGGATCTGGCAAATCAACGATTGCTAATGCGCTGGAAAAGCGTTTGGTCGAACTTGGCCACCACACCTATGTTCTAGATGGCGATAATGTTCGGCACGGTCTCAACCGCGATCTTGGTTTTACAGAAGCCGATCGTGTCGAAAACGTCCGGCGCATAGCAGAAGTCGCGCGCCTGATGGTCGACGCAGGCCTCATCACTATCGTGGCAGCCATTTCTCCATTTCGTGCCGACCGCGACATGGCGCGTCGCCTATTCGCCGATGCCACATTTATTGAATGCTATGTTGATAGCCCACTCGCAGTTTGCGAAGCCCGCGACCCCAAGGGCCTTTATGCGAAGGCACGGGCTGGCCAGATTCCAAACTTCACGGGGATTTCCGCACCGTATGAAATACCCACCGATTTCGCGTTGAGACTGGATGCAGCAGGACAATCTGTCGAGTCTCTGGTCGATCAACTCCTTGCCGAACTTGGTCGCCGGTCGTTCGTGCGGAGCAATCTCACATGACGATTAAAGGCTATGTCCATGCGATGTCTTGGAAGTTGGTGTTTAAGGGCCGTCGAACGTAAAGCCGATATTCAAACGTCCCCGTAGACCAGCAACGACGACTTCCCCCGAGGCACCCACTGGCTCGGGCTGAACCTGAATGCTATCGCCCTCCCAGGCTGGCCGAGACGCCGCATTGGCAAGCCCAAACAGGTTAGGCCTGTGTTGAGCGATCGCATGACTGAGGCTGGAACTCACCAGACGCGCATACGCCCCGATCGGCAGGGCCGGGCTGAAAGCTGGTGATTGAGTGACCAGGTAGGTCAACTTAAATGAGCCGAGTTTGAGAAACTGATAGCTGGGGCAGGCTCCAACAGGGGTGATGAGGCAACTGAGTTCGTCGTCGACGGCCTCGGCGATTGCGGCGGCAGCAGTTGCATTTGCTTGAAGTCGTTGGTTTGCGTGTCCTTGATCCGTCGTGTCGATGAGGCGGGAGAGCGGCAAAGACACGGAACGGGCCGCTAGATCGGCTCCCGACTGTAGTCCTGCCGCATCCAGCCGAGTAGCGACGCGCTGGACGAGCAGCAACGCTTCCTTTTCCCAGGCCAACCGTTGTTGCCTTGCGTCTTGTGGCGGCGTGTCTTGTTCGCTTGCGGCGCGCTGAAAGAACATCTGCGACGCGATCAGAATCAGCAAAATGAACAAAATCCCGATCGCCATATCGAGGAAGGGCTTGAAATCGATGTTGTCGCCATCTTGGGCCATGGGGATTAAGCCGCGTTCGAGCGGTTTTGCGTGGTCTGCGACGCGTTCACAATAGTCGACTCGAGGCGTTCCATGACGGCAATCAGACGATCGAGCCGCTCGACAACATCCACGTCGTGGGTTGTATGCGCTGGAACCGCCGCGCGCCAAACCGCCAGATAACCATCGATGGCAGCCAGCGCCGCAGCCGCCTCGTGCCGCAACCGGGCCCGCATGAAGCGCGTCGAAACGCTCACCAGCAGCGCGCTGATCAGGGCCGCAATCGATGTGAGGAATTTGAACGACGCCGCATTCAGCAACTGAACGATGGCCGCCCGGGCGGCGATCATGTCACCCGAACGAAAACCCTTCGCGGCGAAATACAGCGCAACCACCAAGCCCAGGAACGTCAAGATCAGCCCAATCGACGTGTAGTAACCCGGCAGCGCTTGCATGAACCCGTCCTCGCGCGATCGCGCCTCGTCCTGATCGTGGGCGGCAAACACCGAGAACGGCGTCCCGATCACGCCCTTGACGTCCGCGCTTGCAGTTTGAAAAGCTGCAAGCCCGGCTGGAAACGACCCGCTGACGGCTAGGGTCGTCACGAGGCCAGCCTTGGCCGCGGCCCAATCGGGTGCCGATTTGGACGGGGGCGCCAGATTGGCGACCGCCAAGCGCAATTTCGTCAACGCCGCCATCCGGGGACGCACGACGCGATGCCAGTACAGCTTGCTGAGCACCAGCGACGACAGCAAGATTACAGCCGACGCAACGTAGACGAACGAGGGCGCGTTGAGCAATTCGACGATCGGGATCAGCAGCGGCTTGAAGATAGCCTCCGCTCCCTTCGACACCCCCTGCTGCCACCCGGCCGATCCCATCAGCACATAAAGGCCGACGAGCGCCAGCGGGACAAGCCCCCACCACAAGCCGGACCCTTGCGAAACTGGCTTCGAGCCGTGGACGATGTAGGGGGGCAAGTCTTTTGGCACGAACGATCCTTTGCTTAATGCAATCGAATGAGCTCTGTCATGACGTGGCCCGCTCATTCCACCACGTATACGTTTCCGCCAAGCCGTCCTGCAATGTGATGGCGGGTTGCCAGCCGGTAGAACGTAAAATGCGGTTGTCGCCGACAATGAGCGGCGGATCGTTAGGCCGATCTGGCGTCGCACCTAGCATGATGCAGTTCTCGGCATCGCTGATACGCCCGATCGTTCGCGCGATGTCAGCAAGGCTCACCGGCACTCCCGAGCAAACGTTACACGCTCCTTGGATATCGCTTCCGAGGAGTGATACGAACCCGCGGGCGAGGTCGTCAACGTGCATGAAGTCGCGCAGCTGCATACCAGACGAGAACTTTGCTGACTGCCGCTTCGCCAGCATCTGGCAAGCATAAGGAATGATGCGCTTTTCGTTCTCATAGGGCCCGTATGCAAAAAATACCCGCCCCGTAGCGGCGCTGAACCCGAATTGCCGGCCCGCAGCCATCAGCGTCTGATGTGTCGCCAGCTTGGCCGTTCCATATAACGTCGATGGCCGTTCAGGCGTGACGCCTTCAACGAAAAAGCCGTGATCCCAATCGTACTCCGCGCACGATCCGGTCATGACGAACCGTTTTCCGCCCGCTTTCGCAAAAGCCGCGACGAGTTGGGCCGTGGCCGCAACCCAAGCCAAGTTCTCTCCGCTGGTCCAGTAATCGCCATGGGCGGTAACCCACGCTGCATGGAGGAGGTGCGACGGCGCCACTTCGGCAGTCAGTTCGCCAACCCGGCCGGCCGCGAGCAAATCGACTTTATGCCAAGTCACTGGCAGACCGGATAGGTCTGCGGGAAGGGAACCGCCTGAATATGTTCCGTGGACTTCAAAGCCGGCCTGGGCGGCCCTGGCGGCAACGTGCCGGCCGATAAAGCCGCGCGCACCAGTGATAAGCAAACGTTTCATCCAGCGCTCCCCTCGGAAGGAGTGGGATAAGCCACAAGATGTTCATGACGAATGTCCCGCAGCAATGGCATTGCCAAATCCCGCGGTGATTGCTCGACGGGCGGCAACGGCCACGCCACAGCAATATCGGGATCATCGAATCGAACTCCAGCCGTTTTATCGGCCTCATAGAACTGACCGATTTGATAGCCCACCATGCAATCGTCGGTCAGGGCCTGGAAGCCATGAGCGAACCCTTGCGGCGCATACAATTGCCGGTGATTGCTGTCGCTGAGTTCATAGCCGACCCATTGGCCGAATGTCGGCGACCCCGGCCGAATGTCGGCCATGACGTCAAAAATAGCCCCACGAAGGCAACGGACCAGCTTGTCCTCCATTGCCGGCGCGTTTTGGAAATGCAGTCCGCGCAGCGTGCCACGCTTGGCATTGAATGAGTAGCTGGCCTGAGCAATGATCGGATTGAGCCCTGCTTTGGTGAACTCGTGCGCGCAAAACGTCCGCACGAAATAGCCGCGCGCATCGCCAACCGGCGCCATCTCGATCAGAAAACAGCCCGGAAGCTTCGTCTCGATGAATTTCATTTTCCGCCAACAAGTTTCGGCGCGATTGCGCCAGATAAGACATCTTCATAAATTGCAATATCAAGTTTGTTGTACTGGGTAATAATCGCAAGCTCCTCATAGGTAACCTGATACTTGCTCGGAGCTTCATTTAAACGCGGCACGGGAATACACGCTGAGTTATCTGGCTGCCCAATCTTTGCAACCAGAGTCACCAGATCTGAGGAAAAATTTTCAACTATGCCGATGAAATCGAAATGAGTCCGAAGCCTGAAGATTGATATATCCAAGTGTTCTTTCGCAAAAACCTGATCGATTTGACCGATGTCGTCGTCCGGGTTAGGTGGCCACAAATCAACCCGAAATTTATCGGCACTCATTAGCCGGACAAGATGGTTGTTTTGCTCGGGCGCACGGTGGCTTCGAATAAAATCACCCAGCTTCATACCGTCGCGGATCAGTGCGTAGTGGCGAGATCGAGGCTCGCGAGCGACATGAAGGCAGTGGGAGATCACGCGCTGCACAGGGCTGCGAAGAAACGTAGCATAACGAACTTCGTAGTCTGGGAAGAATTCATGCACCCCAAAAGAAAGATGGCCAATGATAGCTTTGCATCGGCTGGATTTCACACGTTCAATAAAGGCTGGGTTAGGATTGGATAGTCGGAGCTCCCCTTCGTAATCATAGAAGATCTGGTCCCCATAGTGACAAGTCAAATATTCGCGTAGCGAGGTTCCCGCCGTCTTCGGAATGTGCATAAAAATCGTGAGCGGCGGCTTACTGATATTAGTCATAGCGAATCCAATTCGATGAAGCGGCCGCATTGAGACATATCTCGCTACATTGATCGACGCCCCGTCAAATAATAACCGCCTTCGGAATCGGTACGATGAACTTGGCGCCCCATTCGCGGGCGTGATGCATCTGGCTCATGACCTCGTCCTTGATGTTCCAGGGCAGGATCAGGATGTAATCGGGCTTGAAGGCATCGATTGCCTCCGGCGCTTTAATGGCAAGCCGCGTGCCGGGCAGGTACATGCCCTGCTTGGATGCCGCGCGATCTACCGTGAATTCAAGGAAATCAGCGCCGATTCCACAATAGTTGAGCAGCGTATTTCCTTTGGCTGGGGCACCGTAACCCACGATCGTCTTGCCCTGGCGCTTGATCCCGATCAGCAATTCGAGCAGCGCCCGCTTGGTCTCCCGCACCTGGGCATCGAAGGCGCGGTAAACGTCATCCGCGTCGAGTCCCGCAGCCCGTTCCTGGGCGAGCACGGCATCGACCCGCTCCGACCGGTGGTGCTTGGCGGCAATGCGGCACGTGTGCAGCCGGAGCGACCCGCCATGCGTCGGCAATGTTTCGACGTCGAACATGCGCAGTCCATTCCGCTCCATGAAATGTTCGGCAGCAATCAGCGAAAGATAGGAAAAATGCTCGTGATAGATCGTATCGAACTGATTTTCCCGGATCATGTTGAGCAAATGGGGAAACTCGAACGTCGAAACGCCGTCAGGCTTTAAGATTTCGGCAAAGCCGCCGACGAAGTCATTGATGTCGGGTACATGGGCCAGCACGTTGTTGGCGACGGTCAGGTCGGCGGCAAAGCCTTCCGCAACCAGCCGTCGCGCCGTTTCCCGGCCAAAGAATTCGATCCGCGTCGGAATGCCCACTTTCTCGATGGCATAGTCCGCCACCGATTTGCTCGGCTCGACACCCAGAACGCCGATGCCCGCGTCTTTGAAATACTGGAGCAAGTATCCGTCGTTGCTCGCCACTTCAACGACCATGCTGGAAGCAGTGAGTCCATAGCGCGCCGTCATGTCGCCGGCGTAGCGCTTGGCATGCGCCAGCCAACTCGTCGAAACCGACGAGAAGTAGGCGTAGTCCTCGCGAAACAATTCGTCGGCGCGGCGGAAATCCTCAAGCTGCACAAGCCGGCATGATTGGCAGACGAACGCACGCAGCGGGTAATACGGCTCGGCACCAAACCGTCGCGCGGCGGGCAGGTAATCATTGGAAACCGGTGTGGCGCCGAGATCCGCGAACACTAGCGACAATGCAGCATTGCAATGCCGACAATGGCTGGTGACGTGCGGGTGTGTCGTTTCGAAGGTCATAGAAGGTCCCGTCAGGAAAGGGCCGCGCAGCGTTGGGAGAACGCCGCAATTTGATCATCTACAAGTGTGCGCGCGGTGGCTGAATCGGCGCTATAGCTCTGATACCAGCTCGCCGTCCACGCAATGGTTTCATCGAACGTTAGCACAGGACGCCACCCCAGTTCGCCGCGAGCCTTCGAAGAATCGAGCCGGAGATAGTTGGATTCATGGACCGGCGAGGTCCCAACTTTCACCGGGTGATCCGGACGGCCCCAGGTCGCCAGCACGCGCTCGACGAGAGCGGAGACCGGCATCTCATGGGTCGGGTCCGGGCCGAAATTGTAGCTGCCGACAAATTGATCCGCGCTACGCTGGCGGTCTGGCCAGCCATCGGACAGGCGCGCGCCCAAGATAAGATAGCCCAGGCAAAGTTCCAGCACATGCTGCCAGGGACGGGTCGCCCCAGGATGCCGCAGCACCAGCGGATCGTCGGCGCGGATCGCCCTGACGATATCTGGAACGATCCGGTCTTCCGACCAGTCGCCACCGCCCACCACGTTCCCGCCGCGAGCAGTCGCAAGCCGGTAGCCATCCGGCTTATGAAGCGCAGTCATATATGAACGCGCGACCAATTCAGCCGAACCTTTGCTGGCGCTATAGGGATCTGCACCACCGAGAACGTCCGTTTCCCGGTAGGGCCAGCACCATTCCCGGTTATCGTAGACCTTGTCGGTCGTGACACAAACCACACTCCGCACCGACGGCGTTTGCCGCGCCGCTTCAAGCACATGTGCAGTGCCCATAACGTTGGTCGCAAACGTTGCGATTGGATCGCCGTAACTTCTGCGAACCAACGCCTGCGCACCGAGATGAAACACGATTTCAGGCGCGGCGTTGCAAACGGTGCTGGCAATGGCCGCCTCGTCACGCAGGTCGATGAAGCGGCTGTCGCAGATCGCCTCGACGCCCGCCCGATCAAACAGATTGTCCGCCCCCTGGTCGGGAGGCAGGCTGACCCCCGTGACGCGAGCGCCCAGCCGAGTGAGCCAAATCGTCAGCCATCCGCCCTTGAAGCCGGTATGCCCTGTTACCAGGACAGACTTGCCTTTGAGCGCACGCTCAACGTCATTGAGCAGCATGAGGCGGCCCTTCCGTGGTTGGTCTTTGGATGTTCTCTGCTCGTAAACATTGACTAGAGTGCGATCATGCCAATCTCAAGCCCAGTTGGCCCACGGCGCCTTGCCCTTGAGCCATAGGTCTTCGAGGGCCTGCTTGTCGCGCAGCGTGTCCATCGGCTGCCAGAAGCCAGAATGTTTGCGTGCCATCAGCTGCCCCCCAGCCGCGAGCCGCTCCATTGGCTCGCGCTCCCAAGTCGTAGCATCGTTGTCGACGAGGCTGAAAACCTTCGACGATAGCACGAAAAACCCGGCATTGATCCAACCAGTCTCGCCCAATGGCTTTTCGCGAAAGCCTGTGACTTGATCGCCATCCATGTCGACGGCACCGAACCGGCCGGGCGGTCGCACGACCGTCACAGTCGAATCGCGGCCATGATCGGCATGAAACGAAGCCAACGCAGCAATATCGACGTCCGAAACGCCGTCTCCGTAGGTCATGTGAAAATGTTCATCGCCTACGTAGGACTGGATCCGCTTGATCCGGCCGCCCGTCATCGTGGAATCGCCGGTATCGACGAGCGTCACCTTCCAAGGATCGGCGCGTTTGCGGTGAACCGTAGTTTCGTTGGTCGTGAAGTCGAACGTCACATCGGACATGTGCAGGAAGTAGTTCTGAAAATACTCCTTAATCACATAACCTTTGTAGCCGAGGCAGATAATGAACTCATTCACCCCAGCATTCGAATAACTCTTCATGATATGCCAAAGGATCGGTCTCCCCCCGATCTCCACCATCGGCTTTGGCTTCACGGTCGTTTCCTCAGCCAGACGAGTCCCAAGACCACCCGCCAGAATCACCGCTTTTTTGATTACTTGTGACATGATAAACTACCCAAATTCGCTAATATTCTCTCGATTGTCGAATGCCCGGAACAATCCGTATCGTCTTCAGTGAACTAGTGGTCGAGTGTCCACGCGTTCGTAGCCGACATTTTGCGTGGATACCATCGGTTGTTTTCGGCTATAGCCGGAACGCTTGACAAATGCGGGGCGACAGTGAGGCCTGATGCCGCGCGAGCCATCATAAATGGTGATGCTATAATTCTAGCTTGGTGGCCATGCGCTTCAATGGCCAGAACACCAGCAGTTTGAGCCAGCGACAGCTTTTGCTTTCCAGACAGTGCCTGAGTAATAAATTGGCTCTTTGCGACCCATTGGTGCGGCGAGAAGGTATGAACAGTGCGTTGTAAGAAGGCCGATCCGTGATATCCAGAATCGCCTGGGAGAAGCCCTTCATATGTAGACTTTCCGCCACCGTGGTATCCGAAATCACCGCCTGACCACAGTGTGACGCCATTCTCATCAACGATCCGCCCTGAAGCAACAACCGCGTCTTTGAAGAACTCAAGCAATCCAATGCCTTCCCACAGCCAATCATCGTTGATGGGTTGAACACGATCGGTCAACACAGCGATCATATCGAATTTCGATGCCGCTGCTAATAGCGTGCGTTCGAGTTGGAGTTCATCGTCAACGCATTCAATTACTAGGCCCGGGATGGCATCGGTCTTCATGTCAGCAGAATTTCCCCCTCCAACTTGGAGCAGAAGAGTTTTCGGAGCGTAAACCTTTTTGCGTTGGAGCCGCCACATTCCAGTGTGACCATAAAGCGGATTCTCACAAATTTCGATCTGGCCTGACGGATCTTGCCACTCGATCTGCTTGTTCAGTACGAATTCTTGCGATGTTATTGTGAATGGCTTGACAGTCGGGTCGGCCGATGCCGTCGAACCGGCATGAATTCTCCAAGAGTAGACGACTTCAGGCACGTGAACCGGCGTTCCTCCGTTGCGGATGAATCTGTAGAACGTATCCCAGTCGTGGCAACCGTTCGCATTGGGGTCGGTATAGGCGCCAAGTTCCATCGCCTTTTTTGTCCTGATTGCGCACAAATGGGCCACATAACAGCAGCCAAAGAACATGACGGGATCCCAGTCCGGCTTTAAGAACGGGCTGAAACGATCGGAAGCTCCATTGCATTTGTCTTCATCCGAGTAGAACAAATCAGCCGCAGGGCTCCGGCGAATATAAGTATCCATGACGGCAAGAGCATCGCACGTTAACAAATCATCGGAGTCAAGGGGGAGAAAGAATTCGCCTTTGGCGTGCTGAAGTCCGTAAGCCATCCCGCCGATGATGCCCAAATTGTCTTCGACGCGAAGCAGCCTGACCTTGCTATTTCCAATGGCGATTTTTTCAAGAGCCTCACGGCACTCGGGTCTGGTTGAACCATTATCCAGAAGCACCCACTCGTATTTGCACGCCACCTGAGCGCGAACGCAATCTGCAAGCTCGTAAAGATAAATAGGATCGGTATTGTAAGCCGAAGTAACGAAAGAGTAGAGAAAGTCAGACACAGAAGAGCCATTGATTGCAGGCGATCGCGCAGCAAGGCATTTCGATAGCCAACTGCCGTAAGCAGAGGGTGTATCATGAAAGTAGGGCAGTGGCCGGAAGAAAGGATTGCTGCGGTCGAAGTTCATATTATAGAAAGGATCGTCAATCTGACCCCATCTCTCGTTGAAGCAATTCAGCTCGGTTAAATAGGTCCCGGACTTGGATACCGATTCAAAATGGTAGAGTTGCGCGGAGGGCTCGATAACATTCCGCCAGCCGCGATCACGCAATCTCAAGCAGAAATCGACATCGTTATAATTCAACGGAAAAGCAAGATCAAAACCGCCAACTTCCAAATAGCGGTCCCTGCGGCACATCAGGCATGCCCCTGTCACCCCAAGCGTGTCTCGAAGCAAATGGCAGATGAGATCAGGGCCCGGATCGGTCGCCCCAGAGCCGATCATGGCGTGGCTCAGACCGGCATCCATGGCGACTACGCCCACGTGTTGCACTGGGCCGTGTTCAAAGAACAGCTTCGCGCCGACAGCCCCCACATCCTCGTGTTGAGCAATCCGCAACATTGACTCGAGCCAGTCTGGCGTGATGACTTCGATGTCGTCATTGAGCAGGACAACATACTCTCCTGACGACTGTTCGACACCCAGATTTATTTTTGCTGCAAGGTTGAACGTGGAACTTGCGTAGTGAACGAGTTTGATCTGAGGTGTGCTCTGAGCATACGCGAGAGTTTCTGCGTCCAAGTCGCCGTTGTGAATCGTGACGATTTCAATCCGCGGATAAGTCGATTTTTCTATTATGGTGCTCACGCAATTGATGAGTAAGCTAACGATTTTATTTCGAACGCTAACGCGCTGACCAGCAGTCGGAATTACAATGGAAATCAGTGGAGCAGGGGTCGGTAGATCGAAAACGGGACGCCAGTTGCCGGCATGAATCGTGGGATGGATATCACCCTGGATGGTGCGCCGCGCAAGCGCGCTCTCCAGCGCTTTGCGTTGCCGGCCAACAGCGTACCCTTTTGCGTCGAGATTACCGGCTGTACTCGTCGCACTTGCGCGCCAATGATATAGAATCCGCGGAATATGATAAACTTTGTCGGTCAATTCAGAGATGCGCAGCGCGAGATCATAGTCCTGCGTTCCATCAAATTCAGAACGGAACCCTCCCGCTTCCTTAACTATGGATCGCCGGTAGACGGAAAAGTGACTTGTATACATTCTTGCGAGCAAGAGGCTCGGAGACCAGTCCGGCTTGAAGTACGGCTCAAAAAACCTGCCAGTTCCGTCCGTCTTGTCTTCGTCACTGTAAATAAAATCGACCTCTGGCCACGCATTGATCACCCGCGCAACCTCGAAAAGAGCGTCTTTCGTCAAGATGTCATCGTGATCGAGCATGCCGATATAACTGCCAGTTGCTGCCGCCAACGCATCATTTGTTGCCGCTGAAATCCCACCATTCTTGGGGCGCAGGATGATCTTGATCCGGGCATCGCTTCCAGCATACCTTAGTAGGTCGATCTTGATTCTAGGTTCGGGCGATGCGTCATCGACCAGGATCAATTCCCAGTTAGGGTATGATTGATTCTTGACGCATTCGATAAGTTCTTGAAGCGCTACGTTTTCAGTATTATAGACCGGTGTCAGAAGAGAAATGACAGGAAGCGCGTTACCTGAAATCGAATCGTATAGCTGCGGAATTACGCCACGCACAACCTGAATTCCGCTGTCAAGCAGTCGCGATGGATTTCCCTGCTTTTGCCTTTGAACGATTCGCTGCCAATCTAGATCATATTTTGAAATCTGGCGTTCATGAGCCCGCGAACTAATTTCGGGCGCAGAATGTGCGTGCAATGCAACTGCATTAGAAAACCTTGCCAATCGTATTTTGACGCCACTTAGTCCGTGAATGCGCGCAACGCTTAAGAATTTCATAAATAACGGGAGATACCCGCCTTTGGCAACTCGCATTTGCGGCAAAAGCCCGAGCAGAACCTTCGCGCGGTTTCTTTGGTGCGACAGACTTCTAAGCGGCTGCGTAATGGCCCACGATCGCGAGTCTAGCGTCATACGGTAATTCAGATTAGCCTGTTGCAGTTGTCGGTCTGTTTCCCTCAATTGGTCCTGCAATGAGGCCAATTCCAGCGCAAGTGACGATGCTGCGGCGTCCCTTTGAGCGAGTTCGTCTGCTATTCGAGCGGCGTGCGCACCGACCTCAACCAACTTGGCCGATAGCGCTTCTGCCCGCGTTGTGTCTTCAGCGTGGGCCGCTATCCGCTTTGACAAAGTATCCGCCAAGTCGTTAGCCTTGGCATTGGCCGCCGAAACAGCCGCGCTGAGGACTTCCTTTTCAACAAGTAGCGGAGCGCGCGCGTCCTGGGAATGTTGCTGGATGACCGGCGCACATGCATCGAACTCGGCTTTGATACGATCGAGGGCAGTAAAAGCGACGGCCGACGAGCGATCGTTCGCCAGCTGGAGCAGGTGCTCGTAGGTTTCAGCAACCCAATGACGCGTCAAAGGGGATTGGCGAACCTCTTCTGTCGAGCGCCTGTGATGGCGTTGTGATGGGGTGACGAAGCTCACAATTTGGCGAGCCACATCCTCAGGCACCGGTTGCCAGGGCAGCCCCACCTGCGCCTGTATCCGTTCAGCACTATCTTGCACGTTGTCGACGAGGTGATCAAAGGAAACGACCAAACGCTTCATTCCGCGCGTTGCGGCTTCGGCCTCAAGTACGTGACGCAACCACAGGAGGCTGGCCTTGCTCAGGGGCATGCCATCACGCCGTGCCAGCGAGTCCGCAACTTCCATGGGATTGCGAAGCGAAATCACTGGAATCAGTCTAAAACCTGCCTCTCGCAACGCTTCAGCGTAGAGCGGCACAAACCGGCATAGACGTGGATCTTTGAGCACAATTAAATCGGCCGACCCATATTCTTCAGTGAGCAAGCGCTGAATCTCGGATTTATAGTGGTCGATCCGGACGTGGTGCAAAATGTCACGTTCGAACGAACACCAGTCCGACCATCCGCTTCCGAGTTCCCGCAGTATCTGATCGTTTAGGTCTGCAAACCGTTTTGGTTCCCAGAAGCCTGTTTCATTATCGGGCTGCGGCGGCATTATGTTCTTCGGCAACGCTGCCCCCATCAGGCTCAGGACGCGCGTCAGCGCGCTGGTCCCACTGCGGTGCATGCCAAGCACGAGCAGGCAGGTGCGTTTTGTTTGTGTCGTCACACTAAGTCCTTCGAAGGCTTGAGCACTAAGCGCGGATGGTTCGCACCTCATCGATAGTCGCTATACCTCAGAAATCAAGAGAGGGATGCGTCTGCGACACTGCGCGCGCCCTGGCTAGGCACCAAGTCCACAAGGACAACTACCCTAAATAGCAACATCACTGGATCTGTGGCGGATGCACAACACTCGGTGCGAGCCTGTATTGAGCTTCAACGGCGTTGGGTACTCAAATCAGATGAGCAAAGTGCAAGAGAAAACGCCAATCCGCCCAGTGGGCGTCGCGACTGGGCGGATCATTGGATGGCCCGGCTTTGCAGGCGATGTGGGATGCGTTTAGGCGACGATGAAGCCGCTATCGAACGAGATCCTCTCGACGCTGAAAAGTTGATCCCGGGAACCTGTCGCCGTCTCAACAATCAACCAGCTGCCGTCGCGATTGTTGGTGATCGCGTAAGCGCTGC
>Ga0247835_1001189_pt1 | contig 33043 bp, 30 predicted proteins | sample LaCtaG_3_FD_189912 | JGI IMG/M metagenome (GOLD analysis project Ga0247835, IMG submission 189912) | Freshwater microbial communities from meromictic Lake La Cruz, Castile-La Mancha, Spain - LaCruzMarch2015_13.5m | ecosystem: Environmental > Aquatic > Freshwater > Lake | place: Spain: Castile-La... | reverse complement strand
CATTGCGGCACGGCGCGCCGGGATCAAAGAAATCATCATGCCGGAGGACAACCGCGGCGAATACGACGAGGTCCCGGAACACATCCGCAAGGGGTTCCTGATCCACTTCGCGTCGCGGTTCGAGGACGTGGTGCCGTTGCTCTTCAAGTAGCAGCCCGCATTGCTAGCCCGCATTGCGCGCGGGGCTCGGCGCGAGTGCCGTAGCGCTGCGCCGCGCAATGCGGGCTCTGAACAAGACCAATGACACCGGCCTCTCGTTCCCACGCTCCGGAGACTGGGCAGGTTTCGCGGTATGCTGCCGATCGCGACCGCGGCGCGGACCTTGGGAGCGCCGGCAGCTTGCCGGCCACGGCGCGGAGCGCCGTCGCTATCCTTTGCGGCCGATCGGTAGGGTAAGCCCGCGCTCCGTAGGGTCCGCTGTGCGGACCAACGGCCTCGCGGTGAGCCCGGTGGCCGGAAGGATGACTAAGGCGAGGGCGGGCCTTCATCATCGTCCCGGCCAGGCGGCATCGTAGGGTGGGCAAGCGCAGCGCCGTCCACCCGCGGTGGCGCGGGATTCGGTGGACTGCGCTAGCGCTTGTCCACCCTACGGCCGGAACCTTGATCCTAGAATCGGCAATTGCTCACGCAAAGACGCCAAGAACGCAAAGAAGAATAGAACTTTGCTGGCGATGATCCCGTCACCCGGTAGGTGAACCATACGACAGAGATATCGCATTGAAAAACTTTGCGTCTTTGCGTCTTTGCGTGAAACAAATGCTCTTTCCAGGTTGATCGAGGCCCAACGCGACTCGCCCGGGACCCCACGATGAACCTCAGGCGCAACCCGCGTCCGCCGTCCCGGTCTGGCCCGGTCGGCGCACCGACCACAGGGCCTCGCCGCCCGCGTCCAGGTGGCACAGGTAGGCCCGCAGGTCGAATTCGTACTGACCATAGCCCGGCTCCATGTGGGCGCAGAGCTGGTAGAAGGCGCGGTCATGCTCGCGTTCCTTCAGGTGGGCGAGTTCGTGCACCACGATCATCCGCAAGAACTCCTGCGGCAGGTCGCGGAACAGGCCGGCAATGCGTATCTCGCGCTTGGCCTTGAGCCGGCCGCCCTGCACCCGCGAGATTGCGGTGTGGGTGCCGAGTGCGTGGCGAACGACGTGCAGGCGGTTGTCGTAGGTCACCCGCGACAGCGGGTCCGCCTTGCGCATGAAGGCCGCCTTGAGTTCGGCAACATACGCATAGAGCGCCGCGTCGGTGCGCACCGCATGCACCGCCGGGTAGCGCCGCGCGAGCAGCGGGGCGAGCCGGCCTTCGTCCATGAGCCGGCGGACCTGGGAGACCAGCGGCTCGGGATAGCCTGAAAGGTACTTCATCGTGTTCAAGGAGCCGACTCCGCGTGAAGCCACCCAGCTGCAGGTGGCCATCCTAGAAAGAGTAATTAGTCCGCGAAAAACGCGAATAAACGCGAAGAAGAAAAGAGAGTTGCTAACCTGGCGGCCAGTCACCGCGGAGGTGAGCGGATTGGCGCAAATATCTCTTTTTTCTTCTTCGCGTTCTTCGCGGACTGATTTCCGGATTTAGGGTTATGGGGGCGGTCGCGGATCGCCCTACCGGAAACCGGATCGACCTCATCCATCAGTAAGCCCATTCCTCATGGCCCAGTGGCAGGCTGTTCAGCAGGTCCCGATACTGCCGCCACTGCGGCATCTTCCCGTCCAAGTGGGCCACAAAGCGCTCATTGTGATGGCGCTCGCGCAGGTGCGTCAACTCATGGGCCACGATGTATTCAAGGCACTGCTCCGGCTTCTTGGCCAGTTCGGTGTTGAGGCGGATCGTGCGCGCGTCGGGGTTGCAGCCGCCCCATCGCGTCTTCATGCGCTGGACGAAGACCCGCTCCACCCGCACCCCGAGGAGGTCTTCCCATTTCTTGATCAACCCGGCGGCGGCTTGCCTGAGCTGTTGGCGATACCACCCGGCAATGATGGCTTGCCGCTGCTCTTCGCTCGTTCCGGGCCGGACCCGCAGCACCAGGCGGCCGGGCGTGAGCACCAGGATCGGGGCGGCGTCCTCCTCGATCACCTTGAGCAGGTAGCGCGTGCCCCAGAGGAAGTGACTCTCCCGGTCGAGGAACTCGCGCGGCGTCTCCCGCGCCTGCTCGCGCAGCTTGCGCTGTTGCTGCTTGATCCAGGCGAGCCTGGAGACGGCGAAGACGCGCAGGGTGTCCAGGTCCATGCGCGCCGGCGCCGCGATCCGGACCTTGCCGTCTGGCGGATAGACACTGAGATGGATGTTCTTGATGTCCTTGAAGACGACGTCCACCGCAATGTCGCCCAGGTGAAACCCGGCGGCCATCAGTATTCCGTCTGCGCCTTGATGATGAGGAAGATGCGCTCGACCTCGGCCGCGTCCTGCAACACACCGTAGAGCGCGGCCTTGATGACCAATTCGCGGGCCTGGATACCCCGCCAACCATCGGGGCGAACCGTCCTGACCACCTCATCGATCTTGAGCGCCAGGTCCAGGGCCGAACCGCCGGATGCGACGTAGACCTCCGGCTCTTCAGCGACGGATGTAGCAACGGCGGACCCGCTGCCGGACGGCTTCAGGTTGTTGTAGAGGGCACGCTTACCGGGGGTGTCCAAGGCCGCGGGCGTATCCTGCGGCTGGCCGGCGGCCACCCGCTGTGCCAGCGCGGCGATACGCTTAAGGTACTCCTCATACTCGATGGCCTTCGCCTTACGCAGTTCGATGATCTCCTGCAACTGCGCCGACATCGTCGCGTAGAAGGCCGGGTCGGTCAGGTGCTCCTGGATGATCTTGCGGCGGACGTTGTTCTCGATGGTCTCGGCGACCGCGTTCTTGTTGCCCTTCAGGCGGCCGAGCCGGGTGGCGATGGCCTCGGCGATGCCGGTCTTCACGATCAATTCCAAAAGGCCAAGCTTATCGAAGGGCGAGATGGTCCGTGGCTCATCGGCCTCGATGTAGGTGTCGATGAGGTGGCGCATGTCGGCCTCGTAGGGCTTGAGGTCGAGACTCTCGCCGCTGGCCTTGCGAACCAGCTCGCGCACGTTCAGGTAGTGGTCGAGCCGCTGTTTGACACGGGCGATGTCGGTGCCGCTGTAGCCGGCGGCCTGCAGTTCGTCGGCGATGCCGGCGTAGGCACGCACGAGGGCGACGGTGGCTTTGTAGAGCGCGACCCGCTGCGGCTCGCGTTCCTTGAGATCGGTCGAGACCTCGGTGTTACCGCAGAAGTAGTGGATGTGCTCCAGTTCGCCCTGTGGCGGCTGCACCGGCTCGCACAGCAGGGCCAAGGCTTCGAGCGCATCGTCCAGACGTTCCCTGCCCTTCTTGAGCCGGTCCTGCAGCAGGACCTCGGGGTCCGACCCGCCCGCACGGTGGTCCAGCTCAGAGGTGTAGACCGCGATGGCGTTCTCCAGCTTCTTGAAGAGGTCCTTGTAGTCGACGATATAGCCGAATGCCTTGTCGTCGCCGTCGAGCCGGTTGGTGCGGCAGATAGCCTGGAACAGGGCGTGGTCCTGCATGGACTTGTCGATGTAGAGATAGGTGCAGGGCGGGGCGTCGAAGCCGGTGAGGAGCTTGTCCACGACCACCAGCAGTTTCATGCTGGCCGGCTCCCTGGTGAATAGCGCCTTGGCCCGCTCCTCGTAGGTCTCGGTCTTGGTCATGCCAGGCTTGGCGTCGATGGCCTTCAGCAGGTCGGTATAGGTGTTATAGATGAACTGCCGGTCGGTCTCGGTGTTGGCGCCGGTCTCCTCCTGGGTCACATCCTTGGCCTGCGGGTTGTAGGATGTCACTACCGCACACTGGCCCTTCAGCGGCGTCTTCGCAAAGAGGGTGAAATACTTGCACGCCTCATAGATGCTGGAGGCGACCAGGATCGCATTACCGCGTTGGCTCGACAGGCGCGGCTTCACGCTGAAGTCGAAGAGGATGTCGTATACCACGCGGTCCATGCGCGACCTGGAGCTGAGCACGCTCTGCATGGTACCCCATTGCCGCTTCAACTCCTCCTTCCGCCAGTCGTTCAGGCCCTTGGTCTTGGCCGCGAACCAGGCGTCGATCTTGTCCTTGGAGCCGAGCCGCTGGTCGATGTCCCGCGCCTCGTAGACGAGGTCGAGGACCACGGCGTCCGCCACCGCCTCGCTGAACTTGTAGGTGTGGATGTAGCCGCCGAAGACCTCCAGGCTGGTCGCCTTGTCCTTCTTCAGCAGCGGCGTGCCGGTGAAACCAATGAAGACCGCGTTGGGCATCATCGCCTTCATCACGCGGTTGAGCTTGCCGCTCTGGGTACGGTGGCACTCGTCCACGAAGACAAAGACCTCGCCTACGGTCTGGCTCGGCTGGCCTTCCAGGTCGGTGATGAAGGCATCGAAGTCGTCGACATCCCGGCGGCCGGAGTTGTGGACCCCAAACTTGTGAACGAGGCTGCACAGCAGGCGCGGCCTGGCCTGGCCGAGTTGATGCATCAGGTCGCGCCCACTACTGGTGCGGTAGATGGTCTCGCCGGCCTCGGTGAAGACGCCCTGGATCTGCCTGTCCAGTTCGTCACGGTCGGTGATGATCACGACGCGGGCGTTAGGGAGATTCTCCAGTATCCAGCGGGCGAGCAGCACCATGACGATGCTCTTGCCGCTGCCCTGGGTGTGCCAGATGATGCCGCCCATCATCTCGCGCACGTACCGCTGGGCGGCCGTGACCCCGAAATACTGGTGGACGCGGGGCAGCTTCTTGATGCCGCCGTCGAACAGCACGAAGTCATGCATCAGCTCGATCAGGCGGTGCTTATCGCAAATCTTCAGCAGGTACTTGTCGAGCTTGAAGCGACTGTCATCCGCCTCGTCCTCCTTCCACTGGAGGAAATATTTCTCCGGCGTGCCGATGGCGCCGTATTTGAGCCCCTCCGAGTCGTTGCCGGCGAAGACGAACTGCACGGTGCTGTAGAACCAGGCGTTGAACTCGGGCTGCTGATTGGAGAGGCTCTGCCGGATGCCATCACCAATAGACACCCGGCTGTTCTTCAGCTCCAGGGTCCCGATGGCCAGGCCGTTCACGTAGAGCACGCCGTCCGGCCGTCGTTCGCAGGTGCCTTTGAGCGTCACCTCCTCGGCGATGGCGAAGTCGTTCTTCCCGGGCGCGTGCCAATCGATGAGGTGGACGGTCTCCGTGACCTTGCCGGCCTCGGTCTTCACCGGTACGCCGTAGCGCAGCAGCTTATAGACCGCCTGGTTGTTGCCGTAGAGGGTACGGTTGGGGTTGCCCGCCTCGGTCCGCAGCTTGTGCAGCGCCACGGCGATCTGCGCCGCCGTGTAGCCGCCCTTGGTTAGCCAGGCCGAGAGCAGACCCTCCTCGATGTTGCTGTTGCCGTTGCGGTCGGTCCAGTCGCCCAGGTGGCGATAGCCCAGTTCGTCGCGGAAGAGGGCGATGACGCGGTCCTGGGTGGCGCGTTCGGGTTGGCCGACGGTCGACATCAGATGTTTCTCCAGATCAGGAGGCCCCGCCGCGACGGAACCGCTATAATATTGTCGACCCATATCAACCGACGAGTATCTCGATGGAGCATAAGCCTCGCACCAAGACGCCCAGCAAGAAAGCGATCATTCGCGCCGTAGCCAGCTCCACTGCCATTGAGACCGGTCAGAGCGTTGCGCAGCTCGAACGCACGCTGCGCAGCAAGAAAAGCAAGCTTGGGAAGATCGCGCTTGCCGAGTTATCGTAATCGTATTCACGACGACTTTCATGGTAGTTTAGCGGCATCCGAAAAGACCTCATCCATTTCATCTTCTCTATAATCGAAAATAGCTTCCCTTTCCAGCTTCATTCGCTCAACAAAATCCAATTTGCTGTAACCCGCTAACTCAGCGGCTTTACCTAATGAAAGCTTGTTTCTTCGATACCACATCAATGCCGACAGAAACCGAACGTCCTGCGTGAATTCCTGGGCATTCGCTTTCAGTGAAAATATAATGTCGTCATTGACGGAAAATGAAATATTCATGCCTTCCCCCTGGATTGATGGTTGATCTGCTGACCGGATTCGGCCACGTCAACACACGACCGATTCAGTTGACTGCACTTCTGATCACAGTTCGCCGGCGCGTCGGGTCCGATACACACCAGCCGGTCGTCACACCACACCACCGCGTACTGGCCCAACCAGTGTTTGCGCGCCAGCGCCCCGGCCACACCACCGGGCGGGACGGGGCATGCGCCCCGTCCCGAACGCTTATTCCGTGGCTGGTCCGCCCCGCAGGTCCGCAAGCCCTCAGAAAACCTTGCGGACGGGGCGAATGCCCCGTCCGGCCAGGTCACCTCATGGGTCGAGCCGAGTCGGAGTCGGGGGTAGTCCTGAGCCGTCAGACGCTCGGCGAGGCGGCGTTTCTCCAATAAACTCCGGCTGACCATTCCGCCATACCACCGCATACTGCCCCAACCGCCGTTTGCGCTCCAAAGTCTCTGCCACCGCCTCGCGCAATGCGTCCAACATCCGCTGGCTGTCGCGATCAGGTGCATTCATATGATTGCCTCCTTCGATAACGTCTCGAACCAATCAGGCAGGAAGACCTCGCGTTGCTCCCCGGCTTGCTGAAAGACCAGTTCCGGCGACTCACCGGTATTCAAGAAGCAGCGCGTCCGAGTCACGCCGGGAGCATAAACATAGAGAAGATGGTGAAGACTCCTTGGAAACCGCCGACTGATCGTGTCCAACGGAACCGAGTGTCCTCCATGTGCGACCCGTTCCGCCACCCTCAAGACCGACATTTCGACGCTGGGTAGCGCCAGATAAACCAACTCGACGCGCCAACCATCCCGCAACAACCGCTGAACCAGGCGCAGATAGCCGCGTCCGGAGAGGGTCGTTTCGAAACCGAAGGTTTCCCGGCGTTCGATATGCTGTTGCATCTCTCTCAGAAACAAGCGGCTGGCCCCCATCAGCCCAGCCTCCGGGTCCAGGGGCGAGAGCCCGGCCGCGATCAGGTCCGCGTTCACGAAGATGCGACACCCCGCAACCTCGGGAAGGTATTTGAGGGCAAAGGTGGTCTTACCTGCACCGTTCGGCCCGGCGATGATCCAGCAGGTGGGCTGACCCTCGCCGCTCATACCAGGCGAGTCCTGCCGGTGAGCAGTTCTTGCATCATGCCCTGCTTGAGGTTACGGGCCTTGGTGAGCTTGTCTTCCACTGCCGTGATTTCGGCGTCCATGTCGGAGAGGATGGCGGCAATGGCGGTTTGTTCGGGAACCTTTGGCACCGGCAAAGTGATCTTGGCGATGTTAGTCTTGCTGATGCCCGAAACCTTGGTTCCGACCGCAAAGAAGCGAAACTGAGCCTTTATCGCGGCCGTTTGAAAGCAGTAACGCCGATACTGATGATCTAACGCGTTAGTCTTGCACTTGCCGACGATGGTGTGAAGACCCGCGATGAACGGGATACTATCCGGATTGATGACCACAATATGTTTGCTCGTGCCCTCGTCGTCCTCAGAAGCATCGACAAAGACAATGTCGCCGTCGTCCAGCAAAGACACCGGCGAGATTCGCTGTAGGGGTGCGTTGAGCTTTGGGATATCCTGATATTCGGAGCGCACGTCAACGAATGACTTCTTAGAGGTGTGAATGTCTCCATAATGAAGGTAGCAATAACCCTCGGAAGAGAGCTGCTCACGCGACGCAGTAAAGCCACCGCTAAAAACAAATAAATCACTTAAGGGCGTTAGCTCCCACTCTCCTCTGAATCCCGGTAGGCGTTTCTTGCAGGTGAGCAAGTCCTGCATGGCGCCTTGTTTGATCTGGCGCTTCTTGGCAAGGATTCGCTCCAGAGACTCGATGAAGGCATCCGCATCACTCAACGCCTCGGCAATAGCTTCTTGCTCGACTGTAGCGGACGGAAAAGCGACAGAGGTTTCTGAAAACTGTCTCTTATTGACGATTGGAACAGCTTGCTCGCCTGCGAGCGCTCTAACTCTAGCCGCAACGGCCGAGACCGCGTAATAGAGAAAATCCGACGACATTCCTGCGGAGGGCAGGATCGCGTTGATCTGTTGGTTCGATGTCAGTCTCTCTGAGGCGATTCCGCATTTGCCAATTGTTGATCCAATGCAAACAAACAGGATCGATCCCGCCGGAAACGGCCGCGACATTGAGAAGCCTTTCCTGGACAGCATCTTCTCGGTTCGCGATACGTACTTGGTCCCACCCATGTCAGCCGGGCTTACGAATAGGAATTCGTCACCGTAGTTTGCGGGGTCTCGGGTTGGCGGAGTGTTGCCTGTCACTATCGGTGCAATACTGCCTAGCGCTGCGACCTCCCAATCCTCCGGAATCACCCCCACCTCAGTCTGCTTATACCCCTTCGGAACCTGAGCGCCGTCTTTCACTCGCCACTCTCCATTTTCCACTCCCCACTCCCAGCCAACTCCGCCTCGATCTTCTCCAATTCCGCCTTCAACTCCTCCTTGGATGGCAGATAGAGCTGGTACTTGGTGGCGAAGATATTGGCATCCTTGGGCAGGGTGAGTTCGACCAGCGCGTCCTGCTTGCGGTGGCAGAGCAGTATGCCGATGGTCGGCAGTTCCTCATCCAGCTTGACGTAGCGGTCGAAGTAGTTGACGTACATCTGCATCTGCCCCAAGTCCTGGTGGGTGAGCTTGCCGCGTTTGAGGTCGATGAGGACATAGCAGCGCAGCAGGCGGTTGTAGAAGACGAGGTCGACATAGTAGTGGTCGTTGTCGAAGGTGAAGCACCGCTGGCGGGCCTCGAAGAGGAAGCCCTTGCCAAGTTCCAGCAGGAAGGTCTCCAACTTGTCGATGATGGCGGATTCCAGGTCCTGCTCGCTGTAGGCGGGCCGCTCATCCAGACCCAGGAACTCCAACACCAGCGGATTCTTGATGAGGTCCGCGGCCTTCTCGACCACGAGCCCCTGCTCGGCCAGTTTGCGAACCTCGTCCTTGTCACGGCTCAGTGCCAGGCGCTCATAGAGTGAGCTGGCAATCTGACGCTCCAGTTCCCGCACACCCCAGTTCCCGGCCAGGGCCTCGATCTCGTAGAAGCGGCGCTCGTCGGGGTTGCCGATGCTCAAGAGGGCGATGTAGTGCGACCAGCCGAGGGCAAACCGCTTGAGCAAGGCGTCGACCGGAAGGCCGGACGGCGGCGGGCCGGGGTTGGCTTCCAACAGGTCAGACGGCGTCTGACCGGTTTGGGGGGGCGGCAAAAGGTCAGACGCTGTCTGACCAATCCCCTTGTAGCTGAGATAGAAGGTGCGGCATTGCTTGAGGTTGGTCGAGGAGCAACCGCTTACCCCCTGGCCGCGGAGGCATTCGGACAGCGATGCGATCAATCGGCGGCCGTACTCGGCGCGATCGGAGCCGCTCTGTTCATACTCCACGATATGGCGGCCAATCAGCCAGTTGCGCACCACCAGGAAGAGGTTGACCGTCCTGGCCGCCTGTTGCTGCAACTGCTCATGGGTTTGCCGACAGAGCCTGACCAGGGCGCGGAAATCGAACGGATCGCTCATAGTGCAAACCCCATCCGCTCCAGGTGCCGGTCCACCCTGGCCTCCAACTCGGCCACGCGGGCGGCCATCTGGGGCTTTGAGGTCTCGTAGCGCTCGGCCAGTTCCTTCACACGCCGCGTGAGTTGCCGGCTGACGCGGTCCATCTCGCCGTGGATGGCAGCGGCGAGTGCCGTAAGCCACTTGTCGTCCACGACCAGTGACTTGATCTCGGTCTCAGTGAGCCTGGGATAGTGCTTATAGGCCAGGGCATCAAGGGCGGACGCTGCGTCCTTCAGTCGCTTCTTGAGGTCGGCCTCCTCAGTGTTGAGCCTGAGCCAGTCATTGAGCACGACGGCCTCATCCTTGGCTTCCTTATCATTCTTGATCTCCCGCAGTCGGGCGGCGACATTGACCTTGTTGACCTTGTCCAACTCGGCAAAGGCACCCTCCTCCCCGCCGTTCTCTTCCTCCAACTCGGCGAGCCTCGCGCCGACGGCCTCCAATTCGGCGGCGAGCTGGTCGATGCCCGCCTGTTCCTTGGCGTAGTAGCGGACGACGATCAGGGCCTTGGGGATCAGGTCACAGGTCCAGCCCTTGTCCTTCTGCTTGCCCTTCTTGTCGGTCTCGATGACGCGATAGGTCTCGGCCTTCCAGCCATCGGCGGCGATGAGATAAAGGTCGTCCTGCATGGTCTCGGCCCAGTAGTCCATCAGGTACTGGTAGATGTGGTAGGGGTCGATGAGCGGCTTGTCCTGGTAGTGTGCAAGCAGGCCCTCGGACAGCCGGACGATGACCTCCTTCGGGTGACAGCCGGCCGCGAGGACCTTGAGTGCGACGGCGCTCTGCCCCTGCCAGGCGGCGAAATGGGCCTGCATCCCGATGATGAAGGCGGCGAACTCGGGGTGCTCGTAGATGGCGGTCTTGATGGCCGGTTTTTCGACGGCAAGGTTGAGATAACCGGGACGGTTGGGCTTGAACAGGGTCTGCCGCAGTTGCGGGCAGACGGCCCAATAGGACGCAAGCGCATCGACATCGGCGGCGGGGATGCCGCCCTGGAGGTGACCGGCAATGTCCTGCACGTCCTCAGGCTGCCGGCTGTCGATGTAGCGCGGCAGGTTGAGGTTGAAGTCGTTGCGCTCGATCTCCTCGACGCCGACCAGTCGCGCGTAGCGGGGCACTTCGAGCCAGCGGGTGAAGCAGTCCACGATCTTGTGGATGTCCTGGGCGCGCAGCCGGTTCTTGGGGCCGTCCTTCATGAAGCCGCCGCTGGCGTCGATCATGAAGATGCCCCCTGTTTTCGGATCAAGGCGCGCCTGGGCGTCCTTCTTGTCGATGACGACGATGCAGGCGGGGATGCCGGTGCCGTAGAAGAGGTTGGCGGGCAGGCCGATGAGCCCGGCGATGTAGCCCCGGCGCACCAGGTTGCGGCGTATCTCGGCCTCCGCATTGCCGCGGAACAGCACGCCGTGGGGCAGGATGCAGGCCCCGGTGCCGGTACTCTTGAGCGAGCGGACGATGTGCAGCAGGTAGGCGTAGTCGCCCTGCTTGGCCGGCGGTACGCCGAAGTGCTTGAAGCGATCGAATGGATCTTGGAGCGGGTTGAGCCCGGTCGCCCAGCGCTTGTCGCTGAAGGGGATATTGGCGGCGATATAGTCGAAGGTCTTGAGGTAGTCGCCGGCCAGGTACTTGGGGTCGGTCAGGGTATTGCCCTGCATGATCAACGCGGTGGGGTTGTTGTGCAGGATCATGTTCATGCGGGCCAGGCCGCTGGTGGCGGCGTCCTTCTCCTGGCCGTAGAGGGTGACCGGGGTGCGTGCCGCATCGGCGATCTTGAGCAACAGTGAGCCGGAGCCGCAGGTGGGGTCGTAGACGGTGGTGTCGGCACTGGTCTGCGCCTCGCGGATGCCGAGGATCTGGGCCACCACCCGGCTGACCTCGGCGGGGGTGTAGAACTGGCCCTTGCTCTTGCCGCTCTCGGTGGCGAAGTGCCGCATCAGGTATTCGTAGGCGTCGCCCAGGATGTCGTCGCCATCGGCGCGGTTCCTGGAAAAATCGAGCGCCTTGTTCTCGAAGATGCTGATGAGGTTGGTGAGACGCTCCACCAGTTCCCGGCCAGAGCCGAGCTTGGAGGCGTCGTTGAAGTCCGGCATGTCGGACAGCCGGTTGGCGTTGGCCAGCGGGCCGACGATCCGCTTGTTGATCTGGTCGCCGAGGTCGGACTTGCCCTTGAGCGCGACCATGTCCTTGAAGCTCGACCCCTCGGGAATGGTGATCGGCGCGAAGGGCTGGCCGGCGTACTTGTCACTGACATACTTGATGAACAGCAGGACCAGGACGTAGTCCTTGTACTGGCTGGCGTCCATGCCGCCGCGCAGCTCGTCGCAACTGGACCAGAGGGAGGAGTAGAGTTCGGACTTCTTCAGGGCCATGGACAGGTTTCTTGTGGGTGGGCGCAGGCAGGCTGAGACGGAGGCGACCGGCCGGGAGCCCCGAGCAGGGGCGGGCAGGCTCCCGGACGGTGCATCGGAACCGGGTAGGCCAATGATACGCCGAAGCCCCGACACCCTGCGCCCGTCCACCTTGACCCAGGTCGGCGTAGGGCAGGGTTCCCGCCAGTCGAAATCACGGTCGTCGTGAAGTAACTCGAATAAACAGACTGCGGTGTCTCCCGGCTGGCATATCGCAACACGCCAGTGGCCCCAAAAACCCCACGTAAACAATACTTTTTGGACCGACTACGACGCGCTTGGGGACCTGGACCGGAGTCCCCGATCGACGGCAAAAAAGCCGAGGGAGCGGGTATCACCGCGGTCCCCATCCAAATTTCTCACATGGCGTCGTCGAAACTGACGCCGTGCTTCTTGATGTTAGACCGGGACTTCGACTTGGCCGGCTTCGGTTATGGCCTTTCTTCTGCTTGCTCTAGAGCACGGCTAACACATCAGTCTTGGAAAAGTCATCGCCCTTGAACAAGAGGGGCTCTGATCGCTCTTTGGCAAGGGCATAAGAAAAGCAGTCCCCGAAGTTCAAGCCGGCCGGATGCCGACCTTTTCCGAAATCCAGCCAGGCTTGATAGGCGGTCGCAGCGACTCGGGCATCGACGGGAAGAACCGTGACGCGTCCGAATTCGAGTAGATCGGTAAGGCTCTGGCGCCCCGCTTCTCCGCGCCGACCGGTGATGACGAGCATCGTCTCAAACCATGTCACCGCCGACATCGCGTGATCGGCGTCAGTTGCGGCCAAACGCCGGGCGAACTGCTCGGCCTCGGGTTCGCCCAGTAGTATGCAGATCAGTGACGAGGTATCGATGACCATGGGCGCCTCCTCTACGGGCTCACGCGGGCCAGCCGTTTTCGTCATAGCCGACGATATCATCCGCGCTCCGGGGGTCGAGTTCCGGTAATGCGGCGCAGCGTCGGCTGATTTCCATGATGGCTGCGAATCGCTCCTCGGGGGAATTGGCCGTCGGTGCAGACCCTTTTGCGAGAAGCGCTTCCAGCAGGACAATCACCTCGGTGTCGATGGGGCGATGGTGAATGATCGCCTGTTGCTGCAACCTTTGATGGAGGTCTTCCGGGACATCGCGAAGGGTGATGGTGGGCATGGTAACTCCTGCCTGTTCACGAAGATGAGATACGGGTGCAATCGGCGACCAGTCCCGCAGGTGAATAAGGCGCACCGCGCTGGACCTTGGGCGGACGCGACGCTGGACCGCACCGCGTCCACCGGCCCCAGCACGGTGGTGGATGCGCTGCGCTTATCCACCCTACGGCACTTGCCGCGGCGGATGATAGGCATGGGTTCTCCGGTCTCGGCCCGCTGCACCAGGCTTTGCAGCCGCGCCTTTGCGTTGACAATCGATACATCGGACATCTGATCCCATGACGCTCAGAAGGCGCAGGCATGCGGCGCCAGTCACGGCTTGTCTCATTCGCGATTCCCGGTGTTGATGCTCGACCCGCGCAGGCTGCCGCCCACCACGACGCTGCCGGGTCCGGCCGCAACCGCACCCGCGCCTTGGGCGACGACATTGCCGTTTCCGCGGATCCCGACTTGAGTGACGGCGGCTGGCTTGGCCTGATCGAGCAGGTCCGCGAGTTCATTCGCCAGGATGGGGTCAGACAGCAGGAGTCGTTTGACCGCAAGGCGCAGGGCCGCTTGGGCGTCCGCGTCGTCGGGAGTCAGGGCGAGTTCCTGCAAGGCGTCCGAGTCCGCGCCAAGCCGACCGTGCAATGTGTCCCAGATGGCACGAACCCGCTCCCACCCGGCCTGCCCGAGCTTCTCGCCAAGCACCTCGGCGGCCTTCTCGCCGCCTTGGGCCAACAATGGGACCAGCGGGGCGAGCAGGCTCGCCAGGTCCGCGGCCAAGGGGGCTATGTCCATTTCGTTCTCCGGTGGTCGAGGTGGGGGGGTCGTTCCGGTGCCGTGGGATCGAACCGGAATGCGATGGAGTGTCGTGCGTCGCTGACCATTTCCAAGTCGCCCATGTTGAACCGAAACATTTGGGCGGACTAGGCGGGGCGGTATAAGACGACGCGGAACCCGACGCCGTTGCTGCTCTGGGTGGGGTCTTGGTATTTCCGGCTGGTGCAACTACCGCCGCGCAACACGCGCGGATCGGTTCGTTCCGCATCCAGGCCCTCACGACCGTCTTGCGGCTTGTATGGGTAGCTGCACAAGCCGAGCACCCGCGGCTCCTGTATCCCCTTGGCCTGGTCCCACTTGCGCAGCAGGACCGCCACCGCCTCGGCGTAGAGGTCGGCGCGGCGGTCGGGGAGCCTGGTCCGGTCGCGGTGGACCATGGCGATGACGGTGAGGATGAGCGGGTTGATGGCGAGGTCACGAATCCGCTCGTTACCCTCGATGGCGGTCATGAGCTGGCGGGTCTGCTCAGCGGCATAGGCGTCGGCGGCTGCACCCGCCTCCAGGTGGGCGGCGTCCGCCACCACGCGGTGCCAGTTGGCGAGGAAGCGCCGCACGTCGTCCAAGGTGAATTCGAGGATCGTGGTCAGGGCAAAGGCATCGCTCAGGCGCGCCGCCCCCGCCTGGTAGCCGAAGATACGGCTGGTCACGACATAGCGGCAGTCCGGATAGGCCGATGCGAAGCGATCCACCAGACGCGCCACCCGGCGCCGCAGGTCCGGGTCCGCGACCTCATCCAGGCCGTCCAGCAGGAGGACGGCATGTCCGTCGGCGAGCCATTGGTCGAAGAAATCCGTCGGCAGATCCAGCCGCTCGTTGGCCAAGGATTGGAGCAGGAAGCCGATCAGCAGGGCGGGACCTTCGGTGCCGTCGTCCGGGGCGGCCTTGAGGAAGGCGGCCACCTGTCGCAAGGGCAGCAGGATGGGCAGGCGGTGCAGGTCGCGTTCCCCGAGCATTTCCTGCACCGATGCCGTCCCTTCCGCCAGGTCGCGTGCATAGGGCAGGCTGAGGTAACGCAGCAGGGTGGTCTTGCCGCTACCGGGATCGCCGAGCACCACCAGCCGCGGGTGCGCGGCCAGTGCCTCTTCGATGCTCAGCACCACCGTCTCGGTGGTCACCTGCGGCAGGCGTTTGCGTTCTCCGGGGGCGAGCCCGGCCTCCTGCCGCAGCCAGTTGTCCGCGTCCGGACGCCCGACCAGACGCCGCTGGGTCCCGCGCAAGCGGATGTAGACCTGATCCAACTCGATCGGGACCGGCATACCGTCGGAGCGGATACCTTCAAGCTCCAGGTAGCGGTTGCGGCTGATGACGTGCTGGAGATAGCGCCCAAGGGCCAACTGCCGGTCTGCCGCACTCAGGGGCAGCGGGGTGCCATCGAGTAGCGGGAAAATATTCTGGGTCAGATTGCCGCGGACAACGGTCGAGCCCCCGGTCGCGATGGTCGCTGCTGGGCCCTGCGCCAGGACGTTACTGTTACCCTGAATTCCGGTCCAGGTGCCGACCGCCGACCGGGTGTCGTCAAGCAGGGCGGCAAGCCCCTGCGCCAATAAGGGGTCGCCGTTGAGCAGATGCCTTAACGCTAAGCGCAACGCCGCTTGCGCATCCGGGTCCTCAGGTTGGGCCGCAACCTCCTGCGCCGCTGCCGAGTCCCGGCCGAGCAGGGGACCAAGCCGCTCCCAGATGACTTCGGCCTGCCTCCGGCCTGATTGGTCGAGCCCGTGCCGCCCGAGCGGTTGGGTGCCAGGATCTGCGTCTGGGTTCAGTTCGTGCAGGACCGGGGCCAGCACCCGCACGAGATCCGCAGCCAGTGTCGCGATGTCCATCCGGAGATCCCTCGATGACGACAAAACAGAGTGCGTTCGGGAAATTGCGGCGGAAGTATAGCGGTTTTCAGTCGCGCAGGCCCTCACGAACCGCTTCGCTGGTGATCGCGTACTGTCCGCTCGCAGCCGGGCGCGACCTGGTCACTACGCCCGAGGTCCGACCAGCGCCAAGGGTCGGGGGAGTCCGTCGGCCGAGTGTTGCATCGCTACCCACGCAGTCCCACGTTCTGTAGTATTTTTCTTGCGCTTCTCGATCAGTGAATTGCCGCAGGTTCGCAAATCTTCGTTTCGACAGAGGTTTTGTCTGACCGCCGGCGTGGGATCGTCACAGGGGAGCGGTGCAACAACGCGCTAACCCTGGCACTGGGAGCCAGACAGTTATGAATAGCGAGAGGTTCGGACGCGCGACCCGATCACGCCAGGGGAATGAAGATGAAAACCATCTATTACGCCGACGATGATATCCTTGAAATTCGTCTGTCAGACGCGCCCATCGTCAAAGAAACGTCGCAGGGTTGGAATATCAATCTCTCATTCGATGCGGGCGGCAATCTGGTTGAATTGGTCATCCTGGAAGCGCGGGAAGCCGGGTTGTTGCCGGCGCTGCTGGACACCAGGAAAGCCGCCTGAGAAAGCCGCGTCCAAATCCCGCCCGCGTTCCGCATCACCCAACCACCCCGAGATCAAGACATGCCCAGCGTCACACTCAAGGCCCACTTCGATGGTCGGTCGATCCTTCTGGATGAGCCTTACCAAATTCCGTCCAATGCCCGCTTGCTGGTCACCCTGGTGGAGCCGGGCCAGGACGACGAGCGCACCTTATGGTCGGAGCTGTCGCTGTCCGGTTTGGCTGGGACCTATGGTGAGGACGAGCCGGACTATGGCCCGGCCGACGTGAGACGCCAGTGAACGAGGGTGACGTGGTATTGGCCGCGCTGCCGCAAGCCGACGGGCAAATGAAGAACCGCCCGGCGGTTGCCCTGCGTCGTCTGCCGGGCTTCGGGGACTGGCTGCTGTGTGGCGTCAGTACGCAGCTTCGGCAGGAGAGTGGAAAGTTCGGCATCGAAGCGATACACGCCACGAATCACCGACGGAAGGAAGTGCAAGACAAGAGGGTTCACGGATCGCTATGCTCCAAAGCTAATCAATAACCCTGCTCTGATGGCAGTCCAGGCCGAAGTTGGCGCTTCAATCTGTCGCCTGACGCCCGCCCCCCTGCATTGGCCGGCGACGGTTGGCCGGCCATGGTCGGTGCCGATGGTCGCCGCACGAGCACCCGTGCCGCGTAGGTTAGTGAGATGATTCTTCCAGCGAAGGCGGGGGTTCCTCCACCGTAAGCCCCAAGCCGTAAAGCTCACCGTCCTCGGTCTGAGCGCGAACCCGCAAGGCACAAGGCTCGTCAAACTGAATCGGCGAGAAAACCATCAGAAACCGATAGGTACCTGCGTGATCTTGCCTGTCAGGCATCTCCTCGGCGAAATCTGAAGCAGCCACCAACTGGTCTTCGGAGAAGTGCATTTCATGCAGTGTCTTATCGTTCTTCAAAACGCGTAGCGTGAGGGTACGAAGAGGCTCTCCGACCGGCGTGATGATGGTCGCCGACAAGCACAGTCTTGCCAAAGTGGCTGGAAACGTTGGAACAAACAACACGCCGGAGTAGACACCGATGAATGAAAGCTTTCCCCCTAGTTCATGGCGGATATCGTCGCAAAAGAGGGTTTCGAGATGACGCGAGGTCATTTCTGCTTCGCTGCCGCGATGGCTTCCTGACGCTCCAGCGCCTGGTTCAGCGTGTTGAGATCGATCTCCAGGACACTCGCCAACTTGCGACACGTGGCGATGGTCAGATTTTCCCTGCCACGCTCGATGCGAGCGATATGCGACTGGCTGGTCCCGAGGGCCTCGGCGAGACGGGTCTGTGACCATCCCCGCCGCAGCCGCAGGGCACGTACCGTTTCGCCCTCCTGATCATATAAGGCGTCGGCGACCCACCGCCGGCCGTTCTCGAGGGCGGCGCGACCTTGATCGCCCGTCTGCCAGTCGGCCACCAACTGTCCGATCGTCGTGTGTTTGGCGGGAACCGGAGGTTGCCGTGGGGTGAAGTCCTCTAAGACGACAACTGGACAGCGAGGGGCGCGACTGGTCGCCTCTCCCGTATCGCCGATATAAGCCTCAAAGCTCCTCGTAGGCTCCAAGGATGCGCTGGGTGATCGGATGGCTTGGGTCATAGTCGAATGGCAAAAACACCGCCTTATGCCGCTTCGGCCTCGATGATGCACGCGGCAGCCGCGTCCGCGCAGAAGACGGGGCGCACGCGCAAGGACTGACGGTCGCCCGCAGCCTCCAGTTCGGCCAGGGCCTCGTGCAGGCGGGCGATGGCCCGTTCAGAGTAGGCGGGGTCCTCGTCGCGCGGACGGTAAAGCAACAACTCATGGGATTCGGCGGGAAGCAGTGAGTGGGCGCCCATGTCGCGCAGAGCCTCCAGATCCCAGAGCTTGGCCTTGGCGATGCGCACCAAGGCACCGATGCCTGGCCCGGGAACTAAAACCGGCCCAGTTGGGCGGCGAAGCGGGTACCCAGGTAGTCGAATCGGGTCTCTGCGCCGGCCGCGACCAGGCGCAGACGGCGAGAGAAGTGGCACTCCAGTCCGGGGCGTTGCCTGGTGACTGCTTGGCGGACCTGGGCCAGCCAGCGGTCGCCTTCCTCGCCATCGTCCGGGGAAACGGGAGCGGTCGCGGAAAAATCGGCCAGGGTAGCGAGGAAGGCATGATTGCGGGCGACCGTACGCAACATCATCGGTGGCACGTTCAACCATGCCGAGCGTCTGACAGCGGGCCGCCTCCAGGGTCTGCTGGTGGTCGAACGTGCGGCACCGCTGGCCAAAGGGAGACGCGAGTTTACGCAAGCGCGGGGTTCCGAGGTCACCTTCGATCGCGGTCACGACGGCCGCCAACTGATTCGCGATGGGTTCCGTCGGTGCGGGCACGGGTGAGCCGGGGGGCCAAGCGCCTAAGGCGCGGGCGTGGTCAATCAACAACCACTGGTCGGCGGCGTCCCACAGCAGGTTACCTTGGTTGCGGTCAGGGTTGGCGATCCACTCGTCGAAGAGTGCGGCGGTGTGCAACTGCGGCCAGGTGGCCAGGGCGGCCGGGAGGTCCGCCAGCTGGCAGGCGAGATGGTGCTTCAGTGATGGGAAACCAGCGTCTTCGCTGCCGATGAGCACCCCGCCGCCCAACCAGCCGACGGGGTCCAAGACGAGGAAGGCTCGCGGAATCGGCAGGTGCAGCGCACTACCCAGAACGGCGCACAGGCATTCGGCCAGGACCTCGTCACGTGGCGCACGCTTGATGTAGAGGCGCACCTCGCCGGTGGGCGTGAGTGCATCGCCGTGCCATAGCGGGGTGACATTTCCCAAATCGGCAACCGGCCCAGGCTGCAGGTAGAGGGTCGCGAAGCCGATCGGTTCCATGGTCACTCCTTGCGGGCAATCCGCTCGGCAATCAGGCGCAATCAGTGGATGTCTGACTGGGTTAGCCGGGTTCTTCTCAAGGACTGTCCGCGGCGGCCATCAGGTTCGCCAAGTCTGGCCCCGTCTGCCAGGGGACGCAAGGGCGGGATGGGTACTGTGGTGGCACGCCTCCTCAATCTGAGGTTCTATCGCTACCGCGGAACCGGTGGAGTAGACCGTGGTCGGGATCGGGTCCGGGTGATAGGCTCCGGCTACACTTGGTCACTGGCACCGCGGTCGGGATCTGTCGGGATGCGTCTAAGCCCTTGTATAGCATGATCCCAGCATCAAAATGGCGCGCGGCATAAACCGAAAGGGCACGTTATAGAGTCGGCTTCGGCCCCAGGTACCACCAGGCACCGCGAAGCCAGGCGAATCAGGGCGGTCCAGGCGACTCGTTATAGTAGCTAAGTCGCTGTTTTATTGGTGGGCCGTCTAGGATTTGAACCTAGGACCAAGGGATTATGAGTCCCCTGCTCTAACCGCTGAGCTAACGGCCCGAAAGGCAGACGTATTGCAGACCGTCCGTAGCGCATCCTTGACCCCGCCAATCCCGACGGTTCTTCACTCTCATTTTCCCATGATTTTCGTGACCTCAAGTCACGAAAATCAATCGGTGTCGAGGAAGCTCTTGAGCTTTTCCGACCGCGTCGGGTGGCGCAGTTTGCGCAGGGCCTTGGCCTCGATCTGGCGGATGCGCTCGCGCGTTACGTCGAATTGCTTGCCGACCTCTTCGAGGGTGTGGTCGGTATTCATGTCGATGCCGAAGCGCATCCGCAGGACCTTGGCCTCGCGGGAGGTGAGGCTGGCGAGCATGTTTTGGGTCGCCTCGCGCAGCCCTTCCATGGTAGCGGATTCGACTGGGGAGATGACGCCGGAGTCTTCGATGAAGTCGCCCAGGTGGGAGTCCTCGTCGTCGCCGATCGGGGTCTCCATGGAGATGGGCTCTTTGGCGATCTTGAGTACCTTGCGGACCTTGTCCTCGGGCATCTCCATACGCGTGGCGAGTTCTTCCGGGGTCGCCTCGCGGCCCATCTCCTGGATCATCTGCCGGGAGATGCGGTTGAGCTTATTGATGGTCTCGATCATGTGCACCGGGATGCGGATGGTGCGCGCCTGGTCCGCGATGGAGCGGGTGATGGCCTGGCGGATCCACCAGGTGGCATAGGTCGAGAACTTGTAGCCGCGGCGGTATTCGAACTTGTCGACTGCCTTCATCAGGCCGATGTTGCCCTCCTGGATCAGGTCCAGGAATTGCAGGCCGCGGTTGGTGTATTTCTTGGCGATGGAGATGACGAGCCGCAGGTTGGCCTCGACCATTTCCTTCTTGGCCCGGCGGGCCTTGGCCTCGCCGATGGACATCTTGCGGTTGACTTCCTTGATCTCGCCGATGGTGAGGAAGTTCTCCCGCTCGACCTCTTGCAGCTTGCGCTGGGCGCGGCGGATGTCGTGGGCCGCGTCGGCCAGGCGCGCGGCGTAGCGCTGGCCGCTGGCGAGCTGCTGGTCCAACCAGGCGGCGTTGGTTTCGTTGTCCGGGAAGCTTTCGATGAACTGTTTGCGGGTCATGCCGGACTGCTCGACGCAGAGCCCCATGACCACCTTTTCCTGGCTGCGGATGCGCTCGATGGTGGCGCGCAGGATCTGAGCAAGTTCCAAAAAGACGGCGGCGACCAGCTTGAATTGGAGGAAGACCTCGGAGACCTCGGCCATGGCGGCGCGCGAGCGCGGGTCGTCGCGTCCGTGCTTCTCCAGGCTCGCGGTGAGCACGGCAAAGCGCTCGCGCAGCAGCCGGACGCGGCGTGCCACCTCTTCCGGGTCGGGACCGGTGTCGACGACGGCGACCTCCTCGTCCTCCGCCGCGACCGCGGCCTCCTCGACTTCGACCTCCGCATCGCCGTCGGCTACCGGCTCCTGGACCTCGGCCAGGGCGGCGGCGACCGCCGGGGCCGCGGTGGGTACGGCGTCGGCGTCGGGGTCGTGGAACCCGGAGATCACGTCGGCCAGGCGGGTCTCGTCGCGCTCGACCCGGTCGAAGATCTCGATCAGTTTCTGCACGGACTTAGGGTACACGGAGAGCGAGGACAGGACCTGGTTGAGGCCCTCTTCGATGCGCTTGGCGATCTTGAGCTCGCCCTCGCGCGTGAGCAGTTCCACTGTGCCCATCTCACGCATGTACATGCGCACGGGGTCGGTGGTGCGGCCGAATTCACTGTCCACACTGGCGATGGCGGCGGCGGCGGCCTCCGCGGCGTCGTCGTCCGAGACGGCATTGTCGCTTAGGGTCTGGTCGATCATGTCCGGGGCGGTCTCATGGACCGCGATCCCCATGTCATTGATCATCCGAACGATGTCTTCGATCTGTTCAGGCTCGACGATGCCGGGAGGCAGGTGATCGTTGACCTCGGAGTAGGTCAGGAACCCCTGTTCTTTGCCCTTGGCGATGAGCTGCTTCAGCTGGGACTGTTGCTGTTCTTGATCCATGGGTAACCTTGCCATTCTCGGGTGAACTGATCGGGCAAACATGACCAGCCGGACATGCTCAGCCAGACGATTTTTCGACCGTGCGGTGAACTAATCATTTTAGCACAAGAATTGCGATCCTCGTAGCGTATTTGGACCCTTTCAACGCACCCACAAGCGCGACCGACCGATCATCGCCGGCGCGTCCGCGCCTGTTCGGCCTCGCGGTCCATCTGCTCGCGCATCTCCTCACTCCAATCCGCGGTGCTGCGCCGATTCAGCGGACGCAGGCGCTCGCCGTCACGCACGTCCTTGCCCAGACCCTGCAGGGCGCCGATCAACTCGGCCGCGAGCCCATCGACCGGAATATCCTCCAGGAAGGGCGCGACACTCAAGCGCTGGAGATAGTCGAAATGCGGGTGCCCACGCCAGCGCTCAATCAGGGTCGCCTTGTTGATGGTCGGATAGGCGGCAATCGCGTCCAACAACTGGGCCAGAATCGCCACCCCGGGGCCCTCGCCGCGGCGCCAGTCGTCTTCCTGGGCCGCCGCCTCGCCCGCCAGTTCGGGGTGGTCGAGCAGCAGGGCAATGGCCAGGGCGACGCGGGTTGGACGTGTCGGGCGCTGAACCGGCGGGGCGGCGCGGCGGGCGCGACCGGGAGCGGGCCCACGCCTGGGCTCGATCCCCGCCAGGGCCGCCAGCCGGCCTTCCAGCATATCCCGGTAGATGCCGGCCGGTACCTTCGATAGCAACGGCTTTGCCAGAGTCACCAGACGGGCGCGACCGTCGCGACTGACCATGTCGACCTGCGCGGACAGGTGGTCGAAAAAGACCTCGGAGAGCGGTGCCGCGCGCGCCAGCCGCGCCTCGAAGGCGGCCTGGCCCTCGGCGCGGACCAGGGTGTCCGGGTCTTCCCCGTCGGGCAGGAAGAGGAAGCGCAACGACTGGCTGCCGGTCGCGAGCGGCAGGGCCGCCTCCAGGGCCTTCCAGGCGGCGGAGCGCCCGGCGCTGTCGCCGTCGAAGCAGAACACCAGCTCCGGGGCGGAGCGCAGCAGCACCTGCAGGTGCTCCGCGGTGGTCGCGGTCCCCAGGGTCGCGACCGCATAGTCGAGGCCGAACTGGGCGAGCGCGATCACGTCCAGGTAGCCCTCCACCACCAAGAGCCGCTCCAGCTTGCGACGCGCCTGCTGTGCCTCGTACAGGCCGTAGAGTTCGCGGCCCTTGTGGAAGACCGGGGTCTCCGGTGAGTTGAGATACTTGGGTTTCTCGTCCCCCAGCACGCGCCCGCCGAAGCCGATCACGCGCCCCCGGCGGTCGCGGATCGGGAACATGATGCGGCTGCGGAAGCGGTCGTAGCGCCGGCCGTCCTGCTCGGTGATGAGACCGGCCTGCGCCAGGCGTTCACGCGCCCCGGGCTCGGCCCCGAGCCGCGTCATCAGGAAGTCCCACCCGGGCGGGGCGAAGCCCACGCCGTAGCGGGCGGCGATCTCGCCGCTCAGGCCGCGGCCCTTCAGGTAGTCGATCGCCTGGGGCGCCTGCGGGTGCTCGCGCAGTTGGCGGCGGAAGAGTGCCGCCGCCTGCTCCAGCAGGGCGTAGAGCGGTGCGTGGTCGGGGCCGGGGGTCGCCGCCCCCTCGGTCGGGACTTCCAGCCCGGCGCGCCTGGCCAGTTCCTCGATCGCCTCGCGGAAGCCGAGCCGGTCATACTCCATAAGGAAGCCGATGGCGGTCCCGTGGGCGCCACAACCAAAGCAGTGATAAAACTGCTTCTCATGGCTGACGGTGAAGGACGGGGATTTTTCGTCGTGGAAGGGGCAGCGGGCCTGATAGTCCTTACCGCCCTTGCGCAGTTGGATGCGCCCGGCGATCAGCTCGACGATGTCGGTGCGCGCGAGGAGATCGTCGATGAACTGGGGGGGGATTCTGCCGGCCATACGCTAAAGCTAGCAGAATTGCGACAGACCGGGGCCGCCCGGGCGCGCCGTGTCAGACCCCGAGACGGCGCTTCACGAGCGCGCTGACGGCACCCATGTCGGCCCGCCCCTGGACCTGGGGCTTGAGCAGGGCCATGACTTTGCCCATGTCGCTCAAGGCCGCGGCACCGCTCGCGCTCACCGCCGCCTCGACCAGGGCGGTCAGCTCGGCCTCGTCGAGGGCCTGCGGCAGGTACCCCTGGATGACCTCGACCTCGAAGCGCTCCACGTCGACCAAATCCTGGCGGCCGGCCGCGCCGTAGGCCGCGATGGAATCGCGACGCTGTTTCATCATCTTGTCGAGCACGGCCAACACCTGGGTGTCGTCCAGTTCGATGCGCTCGTCCACCTCACGCTGCTTCACCGCGGCCAGGATGAGCCGGATGACCCCGAGGCGGGTCTTCTCGCCCGCCTTCATGGCGGTCTTCATATCGGCCTGGATTTGAGCCTTGAGCATGGGATTTCAGCGGAAAATTGGGGGAAGCACGAAGGCCGCCCGCCCCGGTGCCACACAAGGCGACACATGACCGGCTGGGAGGCCGGTCCGGGGGAGGCGGCGGTGGGAACTCTGCCGGGGGCCGTGAACGCGGGGGTCAGCCGAGCCGACCGGTAGCGATCAACCCGTGGCGATCACCCGGTTGTGATCAATAGGGACGTTCCCAGCGGCGGGATTCGCGCTGCAGCTTCTTGTGGTGACGCTTCACGGCAGCCGCCTTCTTGCGCTTGCGCTCGGAGGTGGGCTTCTCGTAGAACTCACGACGACGGACCTCGGCGAGCACACCTGCCTTTTCGCAGGAGCGCTTGAACCGCCGCATGGCGACTTCAAATGGCTCGTTTTCTTTGACGCGGACGCTGGGCATGGGGTCCTTATGTCTCCAGAGGATGTGTTTAGCTGAAATTAAGCCTTAGGATTCTAGCCGAAGGTCGCGAACAAATGCAAACGCGAACGGACGGCCGACGTGCGGGTCCGCACCCTGCCCCGCTGCTAAAATGGCGGCCAACCTTTCCACTTCCAGCGCTTGCGCGTCGTGCGCAGTCAATCCGGAGCAAACAAACCATGCGGGTCCTCGGCATCGAGACCTCCTGTGACGAGACCGGCGTGGCCATCTACGACTCCGACGGCGGGCTCCTGGCCCAGGCGCTCTACAGTCAGATCGCGATCCACGCCCAGTACGGCGGTGTGGTCCCGGAACTGGCCTCACGCGACCATGTGCAAAAGACGCTGCCGCTGATCCGGGAGGTGCTGGAGACGCCGGGGCTGCCCGCGGGCGCCATCGACGGGGTGGCCTACACCGCCGGTCCCGGGCTGATCGGCGCCCTGCTGGTAGGCGCCGCCCTGGGGCGCAGCCTGGCCTGGGCCTGGGGGGTACCGGCCATCGGGGTACACCACATGGAGGGGCACCTGCTGGCGCCGCTCCTGGAGGACCCGGCCCCGGACTTTCCCTTCGTCGCGCTGCTGGTCTCCGGCGGCCACACCCAACTGGTGGACGTGGCGGGGGTCGGCCGCTACCGCATACTGGGTGAGTCACTGGACGACGCGGCCGGCGAGGCCTTCGACAAGACCGCCAAGGTGCTCGGCCTGCCCTACCCCGGCGGCCCGGAGTTGGCGCGGCTGGCCGAGCTGGGCGACCCGCGGCGCTTCCGCTTCCCGCGCCCCATGACCGATCGCCCGGGGCTCGACTTCAGCTTCAGCGGGCTCAAGACCTTTGCGCTCAATACCATGCGAAGCGAGGTCCCGAACGCCGCCGACCCCGCGCAGACCCGCGCCGATATCGCCCGCGCCTTCGAGGAGGCCGTGGTCGACACCCTGGTGATCAAATGCCGCCGGGCGCTCGCGGCGACCGGGCACCGCCGCCTGATCCTGGCCGGCGGGGTCAGCGCCAACCGGCGTCTGCGCGCGCAGATGGACCTGGCCATCGCGGCCGTCGGTGGCGCCACCTATTACCCCCGCCCGACCCTGTGCACGGACAACGGGGCCATGATCGCCTACGCCGGCTGGCAGCGCCTGCGCGCCGGCCAGCACGAGCCCCTGAGCTTCGCCCCCCGGGCGCGCTGGGCCATGGAGTCACTGCCGGGGCTGGGGGAGGATGACCCACCCGGGGCCTGAGCATCCCCGCGGGGGCACGACAGTTATGTCACGCCCTTTCAGGGCTAGGCCGATAAATGGGGTCTTGTCCCAGGGCGTTGCCCTGGGCTGGTATGTGCGACCCCGTTGGGGTCGAAACGCAGGACAAGGAGGTGGAACGGGGTGCTAGGGCCGCCCGCGCAGGAATGGGATCAGCACGGCGGCCGTCTCCGCCGGCCGCTCCAGCATCGGCAGGTGGCCGACCCCGGGCAGGGTGAGCAGGGTACTGCCGGGCAGCCGCCGGTGCAGCGTCCGGGCGCCCGCGACGGCGTAGACCCCGTCGGACTCACCCCACAGGATCAGCACCGGCACCGGCAAGTGCAGGTCGGCGTCCAACACCCGGTCGTACAGGTTCACGATGTCCCAGACCTGCTGGTAGTGCCGGTTGCGCGCCACATAGTCCTTGATCAGGGCCTCGCGCACCGGGTCCGGGACCTGCGGCGGCGTGCCAAACAGCAGGCGCAGTTCCAGGTCCAACTGGCCCTGATCGATGGGGATGAACGGATTGATGCCGTCGCGGATCGCCTGGCGGACCCCGGGGCCCCAGTCCACCAAGCCCAACGGCGGGCCGATGAAGGCCAGGCGGCGCACCGCGTGCGGATGCTGCTGCACATAGAGGGCGGCGATGGCCCCGCCCATGGAGTTGGCGGCCAGGGCGAGGTCGTGCAGCCCCAGGGCGCCGATGAAGGCGTGCAGCAGGTCCACCTGGCGCTCCAGGTCATAGTCGCTGACGGGAAAATCCGTGCTCTGACCGAACCCGGGCAGGTCGGGGGCCACCGCCTCGAAGCCGGCCGCCGCGAGGGCACAGAGGAGCCCCTGCCACTGCTCCTTCTGGGCGAAGAGCCCATGCAGCAGCAAGACGCCGGGGCCTTGACCGGCACGGCTGTAGCGGACGGTCCCGCCGTCCAGCGTCGTCGCCCCGGCGGCAATCTCACAGGCGGGCGGCGCGACCTGGGTATCGGCCAGGGCGAGCGCGCCCCAAAGCAGCAGACCCGGGAGCCAGAGCCAGGGGAAGAAAGCATGAAGGCGGCGCAGCACGCGGGGGGCGATGGTCATTCCGGATCGGACTGCCCCGCCTTCGCCGTCAGGCGCCCCTCGCGCCCGGTCAGCAGATTCTCGATATTGCTGCGATGGCGCCAGATCAGCAGGCCGGTCATGATCAACTGCATCCCGATGGTCACCGGCGGCAGGCCCATGAGCCAGACGATGAGCGGGGCCAGGGTCATGGAGATCAGGGCCGCGAGCGAGGAGAACTTGAGCACCTTGGCCACGAAGAGCCAGATCAGGGCGACCGGCAGCCCGACCGGCCACCAGAGCCCGAAGAGCGGCGCCCAGAGCCCGAACTGCACGCCGAGCGCGGTCGCCACCCCCTTGCCGCCGCGAAAATCGAAGAAGACCGGGAACAGGTGGCCGATAAAGGCCGCGAGCCCGGCCGCCGCCAGCACCCCGGGCGCGACACCCAGCAGGATCCCGACGAGCATCGGGATCAGCCCCTTCAGGCTGTCCCCGATCAGGGTCACGGCCGCCGCCTTCTTCCCGCCGATGCGCAGGACATTGGTCGCCCCCGGGTTGTTGGAGCCCTGGGTGCGCGGGTCCGGCAGCCCCATCAGTCGGCAGACGATGATGGCACTGGAGATGGAGCCCAGCAGGTAGGCAGCGATGACGAGTGCGGCGGCGGTAATCATGGGGGCGCATTGGAACCGGGATGCCGCGGCGGGTCAACCGAAATCCGGGAATGCCTCACGCCAAGACGCCAAGAACGACAACAAACTACATCCAGCCGCAGGATCACCGGCCGGGTGACTCACCCAACTCCGATCACGCCCTGAAAAACATCGGCGAGCCTGGCGCCGTTCCGCAAGAGTCGCGCAGCGACGCGGTGGGAGCGGCTTCAGCCGCGACGAGACCTCGCAGCCCGGTAGGTCGGTGGGTCGGGTTAGGCGCGCGCGGCACGCACTCGCGTTTTGGCTTCAAGGCTTATCGCGCGCCGTAACCCGACAGCGACGGCGCCTGTCGGGTTACGGCGCGCGGGCACCGCGCTCCAAGGCGCGCCTATCAGGGCGCGCCTAACCCGACCTACGACTGACGCGGGCCGGGAAGTCTCGCTGGGCCGACGAGCCCCGGGCACCTGTCGCACCGCCGCGCCCTTGAGGCATGATCCCCATCCCATCCCACCCCACTGCCCGAGCCCTGCCCCATGGACATTGTCTTCATCCGCAACCTGACCATCGAGACCACCGTCGGCATCCACGACTGGGAAAAGCGCCAACGCCGCCCGGTGATCCTGGACCTGGAACTGGGCAGCGACTGCGCCCGCGCCGCCGCCGGCGACCGCATCGCCGACGCCCTGGACTACGACGCCGTCACCCGCCGCCTGACCCAGTTCGTCAGCGCGAGCCGCTTCGAGCTGGTGGAGACCCTGGCCGAGGGCTGCGCCACCATCCTGCGCGAGGAATTCGGCTGCCCCTGGGTGCGCCTGACCCTGAACAAACCCGGCGCCGTCGGCGCCGGGGTGGACGTGGGGGTTGTCATCGCGCGGGGGAACCGCAGCCTCTAGGTACTACCGAATCGAACGATGCGGCCCATCGACCATGCCGCTACCCCGTAGGGTCGCCGTGCGCACCATGGCGCCGGCGGAGACACTGGCCGCTGCGATCCACCGCAGCCTCTCTGAAATTGGCGGATCAGCGCGGAGAGGATGTTGGTATCGAGCAGGTAGCGCAGCCCGTCCATGGCTCAGAGGCGGATGTCGTCCAGGGGCAATAGTCCTTCGTCCACGTTGGGGCAGGGTTCATCGAGCCGCGCCCATCCGGCGAGCAGGGTGGCCAGGTCCGGCCGGCGCTTGACCGGCTCGACGATCAGACGCTCGCCGTCCCGGCGGATGGTGGCCTCGTCGGCGTCGAGTTCCAGTTCGCGAGGGATGCGCAGGGCTTGATCGGGCCCGTTGCGAAACAGGCGGACGTGGCGTTCAGTCTGCATCGGACAGGGCTCCAGGCAATCGCCGATGCGCAAGCATAGGCCAACTGGTCGGGCGCCGCGAGGTCTTAGTCATCGTTCCGGCCACCGCACGAGCCGCGAGGTCGCTGGTCCGCACAGCGGACCCTACGGAGCGCGGCTTTCCCCAGGGTCCGCGGTGCGGGCCGATCGCCGCTGGCCGGCGTTGTGATCAAGGCCGGTGGTCACATGGCGGGCACGGGTCTTTGTGTGGGACGGCCCATTCTATCCGGGCCTGTGAGGGCTTATCTTGTGGACCAGGCGCGCACCGTTCAGGCGGATCGGGCGTACCCCCCACCGCCGGGCGCCGATGCTCGTCCGCCAACCACCAACATAGGTCATGACCCATGCACCAACCACTCGACGCCCAGGCCCTCGACCAGATCTTCCGCAGCGCCCGCACCTATCCGCGCTGGCAGGACCGGCCGGTCAGCGCGGAGCAACTGCGCGAACTCTATGATCTGGTGAAGTTCGGACCCACGAGCATGAACTGTCTGCCGGCCCGCTTCGTCTTCTTGACGACGGCGTCGGCCAAGGAGCGGCTGGTGCCGGCCCTGATGGAGGGCAATGTGGCGAAGGTGCGCGAGGCCCCGGTGACGGCCATCGTGGCCCACGACACCCGCTTCCACGAGTTGTTGTCGGAACTCTGGCCGCCCAACCCGAACGCTGCGGCCATGTTCACGTCGAACCCGCCCTTGGCGGAGGTGACGGCCTTTCGCAACAGCACCCTGCAGGGGGGCTATCTGATCCTGGCGGCGCGCGCCCTGGGGCTGGACGTGGGGCCCATGTCCGGGTTCGATAACGCCCGGGTGGACGCGGAGTTCTTCCCCGACGGGCGCCATAGGTCCAATTTCCTTATCACCCTGGGGTACGGCGAGCCGAGCGCCCTGTTCCCCCGCGGGCCGCGGCTGGCGTTCGAGCGGGCCGTGACTGTGCTCTGACCGTAGGGGTCTCGGTCGGCCGGGCGCGGACACAAAAAAACCGGCTTCATAGCCGGTTTTTCGTGGGCATCGCGCGGCGGGCGCGAGACGCAGCGGCGGACGGCCGTCAGGCCATCGCCTTGATGTGGGCGTTCAGGCGGCTCTTGTGGCGGGCGGCCTTGTTCGCGTGGATGATTCCCTTGGTGGTGGCGCCGTCGATCTGCGGCACCGCACTCTTGTAAGCCTCCGTCGCCGCCGTCTTGTCACCGGACTCGATGGCCTTGACGACCTTCTTGATGAAGGTGCGGAAGGTACTGCGCTGAGAGGCGTTCTGCTGACGACGCTTCTCGGCCTGACGGGCGCGTTTTTCGGCTTGTGCTGAGTTCGCCAAGGGGGGGTTCTCCTGGAATCCATTGGGCAAGAGCCCTGGACAGGGGCTCGGATAAAGACCGCGTATCTTCCACAGGCGCGACGCCGCTGTCAACCGCTTTCGGCTGAACCCTTACCACCGATCAGTTCGCGTTGTCGCGGTCGCGGTCCCGGTCGTTGTCGTTGTCGTTGTCGTTGTCGTTGTCGAAGCCATCATGCCGATTACGACAACGACAACGACAACGGGAATTCCCCTAGGGTTTGGATGGCCGCGCGATGCTGCCCGAACTTGCAATCGCCCCCGGCCCGCCGCCCTCCCCGGCCGACCCGCCCGGGGGCGCTATACTCGCCGCCTTTTGCGGAGGCTCGCCGCCTTGCCGTCACTCGCCTCCTCCATCGCCAAGGTGGGCAGCTACACCTTCCTGTCGCGGCTGCTGGGCTTCGTGCGCGACCTGGTGATCGCCCGGGTCTTCGGGGCGGACGCGGCCACCGACGCCTTCTTCGTCGCCTTCAAGATCCCCAACCTGATGCGCCGGCTGTTCGCGGAGGGGGCCTTCTCCATGGCCTTCGTACCGCTGCTCAACGAGTACAAGGAGCGGCGCGGGCGGCCGGAACTCAAGGGTTTCATCGACCGCGTGGCGGGCGCCCTGGGGGCCGTGCTGTTGGCGGTGACCCTGGTCGGAGTCCTCGCCGCCCCGCTCCTGATCCTACTCTTCGCCCCGGGGTTTACCGCGGAACCGGAGCAACGCGAACTGGCCGTGACCATGCTGCGGCTGACCTTTCCCTATGTCCTGTTCATCTCGCTCACCGCCCTGGCCGGGGCCATCCTCAACACCTTCGAGCGCTTTGGGGTGCCGGCCTTCACCCCGGTCCTGCTCAATCTCTGCCTGATCGCCGCCGCGCGCTGGCTGGCGCCGCGGATGGAGCAGCCGATCGTCGCCCTGGCCTGGGGGGTATTGGTCGCGGGACTGGCGCAACTCGCCTTCCAGGTCCCCTTCCTGGTGCGCCTGGGGCTCCTGCCCCGGCCGCGGTTCGACCCGCGTGACCCGGGGGTCAAGCGCACCGTCCGGCTCATGGGGCCGGCCCTGTTCGGCGCCTCGGTGGGCCAGATCAACCTGCTGCTCAACACCATCCTCGCCTCCTTCCTGGTCAGCGGGAGCATCTCCTGGCTCTATTATTCCGACCGGCTGATGGAGTTCCCCATGGGCCTCCTGGGCGTGGCCCTGGGCACCGTGATCCTGCCCCGGCTATCGCAGCGCCATGCGGCCGAGGACCCGGTCGCCTTCTCCGACACCCTGGATTGGGGCCTGCGCTGGCTGCTGTTGCTCGGGGTCCCGGCCGCGCTGGGGCTCCTGGTACTGGCCGGCCCGATCATCGTGACGCTCTTCTACACGGGCGAGCCGACGGGCGCGCCGGGCGCCGGCTTCAGCGCGGTGGACGCCCGCATGACCGCGCAGAGCCTGATGGCCTACGCCCTGGGGCTCATCGGCTTTATCGGCGTCAAGGTGCTCGCCCCCGGCTTCTATGCCCGCCAGGAGATGATGGCCCCGGTGCGGATCGCGCTCGTCGCCATGGCGGTGAACATCGCTGCGAGCCTGGCCCTGATGGGCCCCCTGGGGCATACGGGGCTGGCGCTGGCGACCACCCTGGCGGGGCTCGTCAACGCGGCGCTGCTGCTGCGCGGACTGCGGCGGGTGTCGGTCTACCGCCCGCGACCGGGGTGGCCGGCGCTGCTCGCCAAGGGCCTGGGCGCCAACCTGCTCATGGGGCTCACCCTGTTCCTGGGTGCCGGGCCGCTCGACGACTGGCTCCTGATGAGCGGCGGCACGCGCGCGGCAACGCTGGGCCTGTGGCTGGTCATCGGCGGCGGCGTCTATACCTTGGCCCTGTGGGTCGGCGGCCTGCGGCCACGGCACCTGCTCAAGGTCTGAGCCCGCACCGCTGGTCGGGCACCACTCCTGGCCCGAACGCGCGGGCGGGCATCGTGTCGCGGTTAGGCTAAGCTATCCCGACCCGCGGGTCTGACGCGCCGCTGCGTTCCAATCACCGGAGACTCGCATGGCACCCCCGATCGCCCCCGCCGCACCGCCGCCGGACCTCACGCAGTGCGAGACCGAACCGATCCATATCCCTGGTGCGATCCAGCCGCACGGGGTCCTGCTGGTGTTGCAGGGGCCGGCCCAGCGGATCATCCAGACCACGGCGAGTTGCCAGGCCGTGCTCGGGATGGCGCCGGCCGAACTCTTGGGGCATGACCTGGGGGCCGCGCTCGGTCCGGTGCTCGCCACGGCCGTCAGTCAAGCACTGGTCGAATATCGGAACCTGCCACACGCCCCGGCCTCATTCGAGTGGCAGCCGCAGCCTGGCGACCAGACCTACGCCGGTTATCTCCATACCTGCGGTGACCTCGCCCTGCTGGAGTTGGAGGCCGCACCGGCCACCCCCGGCGAGGCCCTGATCCAGGCCGTACTGGGCTTCAGCGCGGTGCATGACGAGCCCCTGTTGGCCGACAAGCTGCAGATTGCCGCGACGCTGTTCCGCCGCCTGACCGGCTACGACCGGGTCATGATCTATCGCTTCGACGCGGACTGGCACGGCGAAGTGGTGGCCGAGGCCCGCCGCGACGCGTTGGAACCCTATCTGGGTCTGCACTTTCCGGCCACCGACATCCCGCCCCAGGCGCGCCGCCTGTATCTGATCAACCCGACGCGCATCATCGTCGATATCGAGTATGTGCCGTCCCCGCTCCTGCCCGAGCTCAATCCGCTCACGGGGGAACCGCTCGATCTGTCCCGCAGCCTGTTGCGCAGCGTCTCACCGGTGCATTTGGAGTATCTGCGCAACATGGGGGTGGCGGCCACGCTCACCGCCTCACTGTGCCGGGAGGGCCGGCTCTGGGGCCTGATCGCCTGTCACCACTACCGCCCGCGCCGGGTCTCGGGCGCCATTCGCC
>Ga0247835_1001186_pt1 | contig 33098 bp, 35 predicted proteins | sample LaCtaG_3_FD_189912 | JGI IMG/M metagenome (GOLD analysis project Ga0247835, IMG submission 189912) | Freshwater microbial communities from meromictic Lake La Cruz, Castile-La Mancha, Spain - LaCruzMarch2015_13.5m | ecosystem: Environmental > Aquatic > Freshwater > Lake | place: Spain: Castile-La... | reverse complement strand
GCAACCACTTTAACAAGTGGCGTTGTTCAATTATCAAACGCAATTAATTCTACAAGTGAAGTCTTGGCGGCTTCGGCATTGGCAGTTAAAACTGCATACGATGTAGCCGCCGCCGCATTACCGCTAGCTGGCGGTACGATGACGGGGAATATTTTCTTCTCCGGTGCTCAAACTTTTCCAACTTTAATCCCTAATTCAGCATACTCTTCTAAGGGAGGAATTCTTGCTGGTCAATCTGCAACCCCTGGTAATTACGGCTTATTAAGTGTTGGAACTAACGGTCAAGTTTTAGCCGCTAATTCAGCCTCTCCATTTGGTTTGGAGTGGATTACGGCTGGAACGGGCGCCGTCACACTTGTTACGGGAATTACCCCAATCCAAGTAGCCACAGGAACTACAACTCCTGTGATCTCAGTTTCTGCGGCTTCTGATTCTGCAGCTGGGGTTGTACAACTACAACCTGACCCCACAAATACTTCTACATTAACGGTTCCTTCCTCGTTTGCCTTAAGTGTTGTTAATCAAGTAGCTCTCAACTGTTTACCAAAAACAGGGGGAACTATGTCTGGAGACATTGCTTTCTCAGGAGCTCAAACTTTCCCTGGAACTTTGCCTTTAGCCGGCGGTACAATGACCGGGGCAATAACATTCAATGCTGGGCAAACTTTCCCAGGAGTTCTTGCCGAAGGCGCTCTTTCAGGCACTTCACCAATTGTTGTAGGTGGTACGCTTTCCAACCCTATTCTCTCAGTCTCAACTGCCACAGCTTTAGCACTTGGCGTTGTTCAACCTGATGGTACAACAATTACAATCAACGGATCGGGAGTTATATCTGCTGCGGCTGGCGCTGCATCACTACCTCTCGCGGGTGGTACAATGACAGGGGCAATCACGTTTGCCGCGGGTCAACTATTCCCTGAAGTTATTGCTAATTCCTTACTTACTACAACTGGTGATATAATTTATGCTTCTGCTGCAAGCACGCCAGCTAGATTAGGTGTAGGAGCAGCGGACACTATTTTAGCATCCAATGCTGGAGCACCGGCTTACAGGACTGCGGCGCAATTGTCACTGCTGACGACTACTGACGCTGCGCTTATTTACGCCCCAATAAATAGCCCTTCATTCACTGGTCCTATCACTGTTACCTCTGGAGGAGCAGTCGGAAGCAACGCGATGACAATTTCTGGTGGAAATCTTGTGCTTGCAACTTCCTTCACACCTGCTTCCTCTACAGATGTTGGAAGTACCGGGGAAATTGCGTGGGACGCCACACACTTATATATTTGTACTTCCCCAAATACGTGGGGCCGAATCTCAATAGATTTTACGCCTTTTTAACAGGTTTACTGCGTAAACCGGCAGATATAATACGTTTAGAAAAGAAATAGTGTATTGCATAAACATAGAATAGTTCCTGGCCACATGGGAGGCAAATATGAACCTGGGAATATAATCACAGTAGAAATTACGAACTGTAACACAACCACTGCTAACCACGTTATGTGGCATTTTGCCAACTGGCAATTACATGGAAAATGGGAGGACGAATTGGCATATAAATGTTTAGCTGGTAGTTACAGCAAGGAAGAGATTATTGCTCAAAAACAATCAGCAGGTGGTAAAATAGGTGGTAAAAAAAGTGGTATAAGAACCTTTGAATTGAAAGTAGGTTGTCATGCTCCTGGCATGGCATCAAAAGGTGGTCAAAAACTTGCTGAATTAGGAGTAGGTATTCATGCTCCGGGTATGGCATCAAAAGGTGGTAAAATAGGTGGTAAAAAAACTGGTGATAAAAAAGGTGGTGCAACAACCAGCGCCCAAAAATGGCAATGTTTAATTACCGACCATATTTCTACTCCCGGACCCTTAGCTCGTTACCAACGAGCTCGCGGAATTGATACCAGTTTGCGTATACGTCGATTAGACTTAGAAGGGTAAAATTGGTTTATAGAGATAGAGAGATGCTTGGCCCAACTCAATTTTCCAGAAAATCCCTTAAACGGTCAATTATATCCAAATCCTTGCCCTGCAGGCGTAACTCAATATTCTTGGGATTCGAGCACAGGAATGTGGAGAATTGTGGGAGTCGCCACAGGAGTTACTCCAGGACAATACGGTAATGATTTAACCGTTGGGCAATTTACCGTAGATGTTTCCGGTAATATTACAAATGCAAACAATATACCTATACGAGTATCTTCTTTAACGTCTCGGGGAGTAGTTCAACTCAATAATACTACAACATCTTCGCGTCAAGATCAAGCTTTAACTGCCAATGCAGGTAAAAATCTTCAGGATCAAATAGGTAATCTTACTGAATGTATCGTACCATCGCGGGCAAATGTAGTTGCTGCGCTCAACGATTTACAATTACAGTCAAATAAGCAAGCAACTGACGCTCTAGCTTGGTGCGGATATTACAATGCGCAAGAAGGAGATATTTCGTATGTAAGTATCACGGGAGCGCGGGCTGGATATGTCGTAGGTCAGGAATTACCCGTTCCTTCGCAAAAGAATGGAGGGGACTTTTTCATAGTTACTCAGGCAGGAAACCCATATATTGCTGGGGATTTTAACGCCCCAGATATAAATATGGTGGTAGGAAACTGGATTGTTTCCGAAGTTCAAAGATGGAGTTATGTTGATGCACAGGGTGGCGCTGTAAAAGCAATCGATGTATCTTTTGTACCAACTGCTCCACTCACTTCATTAAATGTCCAGAATGCGTTGACTCAATTAACGTCACTATTACGAACTCCCGTTGGTGGCGCAACGATTTCAGACACGAAACCTGCGAATCCATATCCAGGACAGTTATGGTGGGATGACGATTATGGTATATTTTACATATTTTACCGAGACTTAAATAGTTCCCAATGGGTTGAACTTGGTGGTGGCGGCAGTCAGGCGCTCGGCGGGGCAAGTGGCGGAACAGTTTATGAAATACGGACTGGCGTTGGACTGACCGGCGGGCCGATTAATACGGAAGGCACAATAAGTTTAGTTTCGGCTGGTGTTACAAATGCTACTATAGGTGGTGTGTATATCCCGCCCAACAAGGGTCTATCGCTACTTCAGGATGGCAATTTAACACTTACTCCAGCCTCCACTAGCATTTTAGGAGGAATTATAGTTGGTGAAAATCTAACTATTACTGCAGAAGGTGTGCTGAGTGCAACTGGCGGTGGTGGTGGAACAGCAGATCAGATAACCATCCGACCCATTCCAGGAATCTCGAGTGCCACTAACGTTCAAGAAGGTCTTGAGGCGATTGAGCTACAGGCTCAAGATAGAATTGAATTTGTTCAAGTCTTAGATTTGGGGATGACGGCGACTGTTACATCACCGGTTCTTACTTCAAATGACGGAACTACATTACAAATCACTCCTTTACGAGCGGGAATCAATGATGCTTATGGCGTTGTTAGTTTAACAAACGATCTCACAGGGAACTCTCAAACACTCGCAATTACTCAGTTTGCAGGAAATGTTCTCCAAAGGCAAATATCGGCTCTTGTTGGAGTCAATGTTTTAGCAGGTACTTATAACGCTATATTGGGTGCAATGGTATATGTCACACCAGCCGGTGCGGCAAATGGCTTTGTTGTGGGTCAGAATTGCCCACCACCAGCGACCAGCATTGATAACTACTACGTTATTGTAACAATTGGAGGAAATATAGCTCCACCCACTGCTCCCGCACAATTTGCTGGAGCTGGAGACTGGTACATATGCCAAGCAGAAGCTGGTACGACTCCTGTTTGGTTTCTCATCGATTATGAAAATATAACTGTAGCGGCGGCTAACGTTACTTTAGCAGCCATCCCGGGTTTATCCGCAACAAACGTACAAACTGGTTTAGAACAGGTTCAGGCAAATACTTTACTCAGAACTGGCACAATATCTTCAACTGTAGGTTTATCAGTAGCCTATCAGCCTAACAAAGATGCTCTTATTAATCTTTTGGTGGCAAATTCCACTGATTTAGGTGGCGTTTATGTTGTACCGAATAGAGGAATAAATTTAGGCACCGACGGGGCACTTACTCTACTTCCACCTACTCAGGATGGATTACAAATAGGTGGAGTCAAAGCTGGCACTAATATTACAATTGATGCTGAAGGCGTTATTAGTGCTTCAGGTGGTGGTGGTGGTGGAACAGCAGCAGATATACAAGTCACACCGCTTATCCCAGGCATAGAATTTGCAACTAATGTGCAAAGAGCCTTGGAGGCAATTGAAACTCAGGTTCAAGACAGGGTTGAATTTGTTACTGCTGGTACAGTTGGTTTAAGTATTGTTGTTACAAATCCAATTGCATTGAGCAATGACGGTACAACTGCAACAATAAGTCTCGATTTTTCATCGACAGGCCAAAGAGGAATTGTACAATTAACAAATGACATAACTGGGAAATCGGAGCAAATTGCCCCTACTCAACTGGCTATAAGTCTGTTAAATAGTAAAGTTGACGCATTAACAGGAGCTAACGTTCTTGCTGGTACTTACAACTCTAACACAGGAACTATTAGCACGGTAACACCAGCCGGTCGAGCTGCCGGTCTTGTTGTTGGAGCACAGGCTCCCCCAGCGGCAAATGTCCCAGACAATTATTATCTAATCGTCACTGTTGCAGGTGGCGTAGGACCTCCTGGCGCCTTAATACCTCCTACAGGAGTGCAATCAGGCGACTGGTTCATTGCCGAAACTGAAAATGCAGTAGCAACTTGGGTAACTATCGACTATGAAAATAGGGCGGTAGCCGCAGTTCAAGTTATTTTGGCCCCAGTTCCGGGAATAACTGCTACTAACGTTCAAACCGGTTTTGAACAAATTCAACTTGAATTAGACGCTGCGGTTAATTCAGTAACATCAAAAAATAATGGCATCACAGCTGTCACTTTCCCAACTCCGCTCAGCACCGGGGAATCTGTAACATTAGAGTTAAATCCAGCCACTAAATTTGATATTGGTGGCGTGTTTGTAGCTGACAATCAAGGTTTAATACTAACTCAAGCTGGTGGTTTGTCTCTTGCTGCACCCACTGGTACTGCGCTGGGTGGAGTTAAAGCTGGTACGAATATAACTATTGATCCAGATGGCACAATAAATGCTTCAGGTGGAGGAGGCGGAGGCGTTGTTAGAATTGTTGCTGGGACCGGAGTAACTATTGAACCTACATCAGGACTTGGAACTGTAACCATAAACGCCGGAGGTGCTCCTCCCGCTCCCGTTAATATTGTATTACTTGACTCCATTAGCAGTCAATTCAATGGTACAGCAACTAGCTTTATCTTGAGCGTAGGGGGCACTAATTTAGACCCTACAGTAACGGATCTAGCCTTAATAATCGAATTAGGCGGAGCTTTACAAGCGCCTTTAATCGCTTATACATACAATTCGACAACAGCAACTGTTACATTTACTTCAGCTCCACCAACCGGCACGAGTTTCTCTGGACGTGCATTTATTGGTCTTGTACCACCAGCAATAGGACCTGGCGTTGCTGCAGCTGGTGTTTCCATAGTCTCTATAGACTCCATCGCGTCACAATTCAACGGTGCCATAACTTCGTTCAATTTGGCCGTGGGGACAGTTCCATTGAGCACTCAAGCTCAGCAACAAGATATAATTCTGGAAGTAGGCGGCATTCTACAAGCCCCTGGTCTTGCTTATACATACGATCAATCCACTTCAAGAGTGAACTTCACAGGTGCGCCACCGGCAGGTGCCACTTTCTCAGCGCGAGCCTTCTTAGGCTTAACTCCCTAAAGGGTAAAATGATCTATATACGTAGATAAAGATGGCATTAGCAAAAGCTCAATTACTGGCTACGCCAGGTGGTCCCGGTATTGTTGGTGCTACTAAAGCCGGAACCGGTTTAAGTTTTGCAGCAGACGGAACCGCCAATCTATTACCACCAACCGGCACCGCTATCGGAGGTGTGAAAGCAGGAGCGAATATAACGATTGCCCCAGACGGCACCATATCGGGTCAAACTGGACCCACTAACTTCCTACCTTTAACCGGTGGGACTTTAACTGGCCGTCTACAACTTTTTGCCGGAAGTGTATCAACTGCCTCAGTTGGTTTTACCGGCAGCGATTTAGGCACAGGTTTATATTCTCCAAGGCCAAACTACATAGGAATGACTACGTCTGCCAATAACATTGGCTATTGGATGAATGACTTTGGTCAGATTCTTGCAGGTAGACCTGAAGCAATTCCCCCAACATACTTTCTAGGAAATACCACTTATCAGGCCTGGTCTGATAAATTTACCGAAATAGGACAGAGAAACCCTGGTTCGGCAATGTTTTATTATGGAGATAATAATCAATTTGTTGGTCGATTACGTTTTTGCAGGGGTGAAGGAGATATTGACAATATTCAAAGTATTGAGGCAGGCGATGAGATAGGAAATCTCCTTTGGTGCGAGTCATATCCAGATAATCCTACCGGTATTCCACGGGCACAAATTTCTTGTTATCAAAACCAGGATATTAATGAAGCCACACGCATTGTGTTTTGGAATACACTTGGCCCTGACACAGCCATGGCAGAAAGATGGTTTTTGGGTGGAGAGGGCAACTGGGTGCCTTGGACTAATAATTCAGATGATTTAGGTAATCCCACAAATAAAGTATCAAACTTATGGATTGTTAATCCGCCGATTGTTGGACAGTCACCTCTTTTCTCAGTATCCGCTCTACAAGAAGAGCTCGGTCTTGATTATGTGAATGCTCTTGAGCCAGTTGCGTATGTAAACACCGAAGAGAAGGTTATTCCTTACAGAGAGTGGGAAATTGACCCAAGCCCAGCTTTACTCGATGGTAAGTTGGGGCCCATGCAGTATGATGTAGTTCCTGGCACTACCATTCATTGGGGCTTCATTGCTGGCTCAGTTGTCACCCTAAATAGTTCTCTTGGCTTACAAGGGGATTTAGGCGTAGCAGGAGTTGCCGAGGCACCAGGTTCAGAACCAGATGTTCCTTATATTCGTAATGAAGAATTAATAGCCCCAGTTGTTTTGGCGATTCAGCAGTTATCTGCTCAACTCACCCAGTTACAAACAGATTTTGACGCCTACGTTGCAACACACCCCTAAAAATGCCCATAACATCCGCTCAACTTTTAGATTTACCGGGAGGCCCAGGAGACACGGGCGCCGTAAAGAGTGGTAGTGGAGTTAACATAGCCACGGACGGGACAGTAAGTTGTCCTGGAGGAGGCGGTACAACTGCGGGAGTTTTCCAAGTTGTAGCAGGAAGCAATATGTCCGTCAATAATGGCGGTATAGGCGATGTTACAATATCCTATACCGGCCCAGGTCCTTCACCCCCATTCCCAGGTGGGACTAGAGTTGTAATCAATAATGCTTCAGCTCCAACAGGTTGGAGCACTGTTAATATTGACAATGCTGCTATTCGCATTGTGAGTAGTAATGGCGGATCGACTGGTGGTAGTGTAAACTTCACGGATGTTTATACAACAAAATCCACAAGTGGGAGCACTAATGCAGCATCAGCGAACAGTTCTCAAGGCACTTCAACTAATGCCGACTTGTCTCCAAGCGGGAATATAAGCTTCGCAAATACCGGTTGGCAAGCAACTACGATAAATGATAGTCAGAACGCCGCACACGCTCACTTTGTTACAGGTGGGCAATATAGTGGTGGTGCAGAAAGAGGAGCTGGAATGGTTACGACTAATAATACATTCCAAATTATACCTGTACCAGGACCTGCAGTTACTATGACTACCGCAGGAGGTAATCAATCGCACAATCACTTTGGTCGAGCTTCCGATACTGGATTGAACTGTAATGCTTTTGGCCATACTCATACTGCCGTTGGTTCCGCCTCAGTTCCTGTTGGAACTTTTACGGGAAATTCTATTGACTTGAGTGTTCAATATTTAGATTCCATTGTGATACAGAAAAACTAATGGCACTCACAAAAGGACAATTGACGACATTGCCGGGGGGACCTGGAATTGTAGGCACAGTAAAAGCTGGCTCAAATTGTGCAATTGCTGGCGATGGCAGTCTAAATGCAGTAACAGGTACTGCTCCTGTATCGAATATATCAGGGGGAACTAACTGCACAGTTACGTCCAATGCAAACATATTTACTATTAATGCCATAAATATTCCTGCTCAGGGTGGATTTCCTAGAGGAACCACCACAGTTTTTCCACAATCTTCCGCTCCAACAGGGTGGAGTGCGAATTCAAGTGTAGATAATTCTGCTTTAAGGATTTCAACCTCCGGGGGTAGTGCAACTGGTAGTGACGGATTTACTACGGCTTTCTCAGTAAAAACTTTAGGTGGGTCTGCTAATTTATCCTATTCAGTGGGCGGAGGATTCACCCCAAGAACTTTAACTCCTACAGGAAATATAAATAACCCCGGCTGGGTTTCCGGAGGAACTGTTTTAAGTCAAGACCAATTACCAACGCACTTGCACGTGGCTCCTGGTGTACTTAGCTCAGGTGGTGACCAAAAGTTATCTACAAGTGGGCCATTTGGACCAGCAGATTTAGTTACCACAGGGTTTTCGGGAGGGAGTCAACCCCACACCCACAATTTAGGAGGAGGGGCGACTTTTTCAGGTAACGCACAAACACACGGACACGATTTAACTCTATCAGGGTCAATTTCTGCTCCAATAAGTGCGAATTCTATAAATTTAAGTATTAAATATGTAGATGCATTAATTTGCACTAAAGCATAATGGCAATTACAAGACTTCAACTTATGACACCCCCTGGCGGTCCCGGGGTTATTGGGGCAGTGAAAGCTGGCGGGGCAAATACGTCCATTAGTGGAACTGGCGCAGTGAGTTTTTCAGGTGGTGGTGGAACATCTGTTACAAGACTAATCAGTGGCGATTCAACAGTTTCTTTAAATCCAACAAGTGGTATAGGAAATGTCGCAGTAACTCTGACTTATTCTGGGGGAACAGGAGGAGATGACGATTTTCCTTCTGGTACATTGATGCCTTTCTATCAAGCTTCAGCCCCAACTGGGTGGGCTAGTTCCGGACAAGACAATAAGACTTTAAGAATCGTTCCAAATAACGGTGGAGGATCGGGCGGAAGTAGAGGATTTACGGACGTTCAAACAAACTACACTATAACTGGATCGGCTTCGGCTGGCGTTACAGTAACTGGAACATCTTCACAATTCACTGGAGTACCCACTGGCGCGACTCTTTTTACAGCAAATGCAGACGCAATTGGGATTCCAGAAGGTAGTATGGCCACCCACAATCACTCTTTATCGATGATAAGCGTTCCAGGGATTTGGGGCTATGTGGCTGATGTGGGTCCGTCTGACTATGGCCAATTTGATAAACAATCGACTACTGTAGGACAAAACCAGTCACACAGTCACTCCAGTAATAGCAATGCTGCCACACTTTCCAGTGGTGGCGGTTTAAACCACGATCATACCTTCTCTTTTGGCGGTACGGCCTCTGACGGAAATGTAAACGCAGGTACTGTTAATTTTTCAGTCAAATATTGTAATCTCGTTCTCTGTAGGAAAAACTAATGTTCTCAAAATCACAGAAAGTCATTTGCCCTTTACTCAAAAAACCCTGTATCGAGAATGAGTGCGCTTGGTGGTGTACTATTAAGGGGTATGATGTAAATACCGGCAAAGAGATAGATCAAAATCAGTGTATTGCTTTATCAATTCCAATTCTGCTAATTGAAAATAGTTCACGCCAGCGCAGTACGGGATCTGCTGTTGAAAGTTTGCGTAATGAGATGGTTACAAAGGCCAATACAACCAATGCAATTTTAGGAAACATGGTAGTAAAAGCTAATGTGCAAACTTTACCTCAAAACCAGAATTTTCTAGAACTTCCGGAGTCTTAATGAATGCCTATTAATATCATACAATTGCTTGCTCCGCCTGGAGGCCCAGGTGTTATAGGAGGTATTAAAGCTGGTACTAATGTTTCGATTACCGGTGATGGCACCGTTAATGCTACTTCTGGAACGCCAGGTGTTACAAGTGTTTCTGGGTCCAATGGGGTTAGTGTTACTTCCTCTACTGGGGATGTTACAGTAAACGCAATAACAGCTGCTGCTCAACCTTTTCAAACTGGCACAACTATCTTAGTTCTTAATTCTGCTGCTCCCCCCGGATACACTCGACTAACCTCCCAGGATAACTACGCTTTGCGTGTTGTTTCAGGGAGTGGTGGTGGCACCGGGGGATCTGTTGATTTTACAACTGCCTTTAACAACATCACACCTACAGGTTCGTACACTCTTGCGGGAAATACTATTTCAGGTACTTCCGGAAGTGGCACTATCACACCAACAGGCACTTTTTCTGTACCTGGTGTCGAATTATCCGGCTTGACGCTTACTACCGATCAATTTGCCAATCACAACCATAATTTTGTTCTTGCTAGTAATTCCGCTGCTTCAGGGTATGTCGCAACGGGCACTGCAGCAGACGTAAACTTACAAACTGACTACCCGTCCGACTTTTCTAACGGGAGTCAACCACACTCTCACCCTGTACAAGGTTCAACGCTTTGGAATTTGGATCCAAAGCCACATACTCACACTTGGAATGCCACATCACAGGGCAGTTCACAAACCTTCAACGGTAATAATTTAAACGTACAAGTTAAGTATATAGACGCTATCCTCTGCAGTAAAAATTAAAATGGCATTAAATGTAGCACAACTTTTAACGCCTCCTGCGGGCAGCCAAATCGGAGCGGTCAAGGCGGGATCCGGTGTTACAATAGACAACAGCGGTGCCATATCTGTTGCTGGTGCTGGAGGTGTTTCTCGAATAAACGCCGGAAACAATATAACTCTTTCTGCAAATACTGGTTCAGTAAATGTATCTTTAACAACTGCTCCAGCCGGCACTAATTTCCCTTCCGGCACTGTAATGCCATTTAGTCAAGCCTCAGCGCCTACAAACTGGTCTAGAAACACAAATTTCGATAATGGCATGCTCCGGCTTGTCGGTGGGAGTAGTGGAGGAAGTACCGGGGGAAGCCAAGACTTTACCTCAGCGTTTAAGTCTTATTCACCAACAGCTGCCGCAAACAACCCTTCGGTTTCTATTAATAGCCAAACTGGTAACACAGATATCAAGCCAAACGGCGGCGCTGATATAAGTGGTGACAAAGCTGTGAGCACTTCTTCTACTTTAAACCAGGATAAGTCTGGATACCACACTCACAGCGTACAAGAGGCTTGCTTTGATGGCCCTGGCACACAATCGCTAACTACGGGTGCTAATATTGACATAGGTAGCCCCCGCCCAACAAGTTTTACAGGTGGGAGCGGTCCTCACACACACTCGTTTAACGGGGTTCAAGGTACTTTCCAAGGTAACACTGCACAGCATGCGCATAACATAAGTTACAACGCGGTTATTTCTGGTATAACTATTAACATGAGCAGTATAAATTTAGCAGTACGCTATAGAGACATTATTCTTTGCACGAGAAATTAAATGGCTTTAACTGTTGGTCAACTTCTCGCCCCTCCCGGAGGAGCGACTAATGTAGGAGCTGTAAAGCAAGGGTCAAATGTGGCCATATCAGGAGATGGCACAATAAGCAATACCTCGCCTGCTGGCGTAAGCTCAATAATAGCCGGTTCTAACATATCTATTGATCAATCCACAGGAGTTGTAACGATTTCTTGGACTGGTTCGGGAGGTGGTGATTCTGAGGATAACTTCCCTGCTGGCTACCGATTAGTTTTTGTTCAAGCTTCTGCTCCCACGGGGTGGTCACGACAAGGTATAGATCAAACTGCTCTCAGGTTGGTAAGTGGTTCCGGTGGTAATACGGGCGGAAGTAATGATTTTACCAATTCTTTTACAGGTCAAACAATTAACGGTGCTATAAACGGTACAACAACTTTTACCAACAGCGGTGTTGATCCACTTGACGTTATTTTTACAGGTGTAGGGAATAACTTGTTAACAGTAGTGAGCAACGTTTTTAGTATCGGTGGTAATGAAGCCCCAAGCCATAATCATATTGCTAACGGTATGTTTAACAACCTACCCGGCGGCCTCTCCTTCCAGACATTTGGTGCCAATTTTGCGGTTGGTTATGTACAAGTATCAGATGCGGCCAACAACAATGGGTCTCACGGTCACTCTGTTACATTTAGCCCACTTTTCTTCGCGTCTTCTGGCGGTCTTCACGGGCACACTCTTAGTGTACCAGGCAATATCAGCGGATCCGTTTCAGGATCTACCCTTCAGTTGGGGGTAAAATATAAGGACAGCATAGTCTGCCAAAAACAGTAACATGAAAAAAAGAACCAACCATTGTCCCTTTATAAACAAAACTTGCATTGAAAGCGAATGCGCAATGTGGACTACGATCAGAGGTTACGATGTCAACACTGGTAAAGATGTTGATAGTTGCCAATGTGTAATAACCACGATACCCATGCTAATGATAGAAAATTCTGCTCAACAAAGAGGTACAGGCGCAGCTGTTGAGAGTTTAAGAAATGAGATGGTGACAAAAGCAACTATCACCAATCAAATCTTGGCAAATATTCTGGTTCCAAATCAAGTTAATAGTTTAACACCAACACCTGTTCAAGTTTTTGAACTCACCGAATCACCTTCAGAAAATTAGTTATGGCACGTATCACTGTAGTCCCTTCAGACTCCCTAATCATTATTGATTCTCAAGTTGCAAGACCCATAGATTTCACCGGATTAGATCCGCTTATTCACGCTATCCAATGGTATGGCACTTCTGGTTGGATTGAATTTGTAGGTGATCCTGTAGCTGATACCAAGCCGCCAAATGAATATATCACCTTGATAGCGCCTTATCAGACTTATATTGATCAGGCTATTGATATAATTTATTGGCAAAATAACCCAGAGATTTACTATTGCACTCTCGACGGAACAGTTTACGGTGGTAATTCGTTTATTCTGGGCCAACAACTCGTAATAAATACTCCCGATCAAATACTCCCAACTACCGGATTCACACAAACTGTTCCCCCTGTTGTAGTAGAGGATTACACTGTATTATATTGGTACGATGACAATTGGCTAATTAGCAGTGTGGATCCCACTTTATCTTTAGTAGATGCTAAGGCTTATCTAATTCAAGAACTAAGAGTGAATTCCACGATTGAGGCAAATGTTCAAGCACGTGCTCATTCTTTTGTCCAATTATTTGGGGCCGCAGACGTAAATCTTCTTCTAGCTGCTGATTACCCAACTGTGACTTTAGGTGATTACCAAACATTCTTGGATGGCCAAGTAACAACAAAAACTGCAACTATAAACTCTGCAGCCACGGTTGCGGAATTATATGATTTCGATCCTACAATCAGTGGAGTTTACGTTTAAAAATCCAAATCGATTTCATCATCTGATACTGGCTTGAAAGAACCGATTAGTTCCACTGGAGTCGCATAACCTGCGGCTCCTTTTGATCTATTGGCACTGGCACACACTATGGCAAAACTGGCATGGATTTTGTGCCAAGATTTCCACGATTCCCATAACTCATCATCTTTAATGCGCTTGTTGTTAGGTGGTCCGGATAGTATTATTTCGGCGTAGGTCAGCAGTGAATAGTTGAGCCATTCGTCAGCGATCTGCGCAAATGGTTTGTTGCAGTGATCTATATCTACTTTGGTACCACGAATCAAGCGACGACCAGTGATTTTGCATTCGATTGGATATTGAACAGTTGCTTTATAATCGGCTAGCTGATTGGCCACGCCATTCCTCATTGCCGCTTTGACTGCGTTGAAATGCTTCTCTTCAATAGTTGCAGTTGTTGCAATCTTTTTAGCAGGATATAGCGCTTCAACAAGTTTTGCTTTAGGTACGGGCTGTTTTGCCCCTCCACCTTCAAGGGAAATCATTTTCACTTTTCTGCCACCCGCCATTTCAAAATAGCGGAGAAAAACTTTAGTGTCAGGTTTTTGTGCGAGCTTTTCCCATCTTTCCGATAATTTACAAACTCGAAGAATGAATTCAAGTGGAGAGCCTATAAGACGAGAATTTGCACGATTATTATTTATAATGCTTCCAAGCTTCTCGGTGAATTGTGTCTTATTTAAATTTAAGGTTTCTTTTGCGCTCACAAAGCTATAATAGTGGTGTAGAATAAGTAAGTGTTACCCCACTCAACCTATGTGAGCCACCAAACATCCGTACCTGCCGAGGAACGGCTGTACTCACCAAACTACCGGTCTATTCTTGAACCACATGAAGACCGCCTCGTTGAAGTCACAGGGAGAATTAAGGAGTTTCGTCGCCACCCAAAGAAAAAACATTTAGAGACCGTTCTCCTTGTAAATCTCATTGTGACACCACTTCCTCTTGGGGAATCCGTGCCGTTGACTCACCTTTGGTGTCTCATTCGGCACTTGAAGCGTTTAGGCATCCCTCTTGAGCAAAACACACGAATCAGTTTCACCGGCACAGTTTATGCGTACAATCGCCTTGGTGGTAAAAGCAACACTCGGGGTCTTAGAGGTACCCACGATTTTAGTATTCTTCCGATAGGGATATGAAAATCGAAATCTTTGACGTTTGGCAAAATGGCCGAACGGTATATTTTTGGACTTTATATGACGGTCCTGCTGATTGTTCAGATAAAGTTACCGGGTACGCCACAACCCTTGAAGAAACTGTGAGCAAAATCCTCGAATGGAGAGAACGTATTGGCCGCGACTACCTTGAATCAACAATTGACGAAACAACAAACGAAAGAGTGGGCAATTGCTCGTCTATCGGATCCGAACACAGTGATCATCGATTGCGAGACGACGGGGATTCTGAGTAAGGATCCTAATACTGAAATCGTTCATTTTAGTGCCATTAATACCGCGGGTCGCCCAATATTGGCAATGATGTTAAAACCCGACCGCCCCATGTCGGCGGAAGTGCAAAGCATTCACGGTATTACAAATCAAATGGTTTCAGATAAACCATTTTTTCTTCAAGTTGCAAAAGTTATTGCAAAATTTCTTGAAGGAAGACACGTCGTGGCCTACAATGCCGATTTTGACATTGCATTGTTAATGCATATGTTTCAAAAATATAACGAGCCTGCGCCAAAATTTGCAGGAGCTTCATGTGCAATGGACCAATATTCTGCTTGGGTTGGTACACCATCAGCAAAAAAAGATGGCCCAAAATGGCAAAAGTTACCGAATTTAAGCGGATTACCAAGCCATGATGCTTTTTCTGATTGTCTTAGCACACTTAAAGTAATGCAAAAAATGGCAGGGTTATTTGATGAAGTAACTCAAGATGCAAACTTAATCGACATTGATTTTTAACACAAATGACTCAAACAAATTTTGTTTTTAGCTACACAGAAAAACGCGATTTTGAAGCACCGCTTGAAATATCAATGACATTTCCTGAACGCAGTATTGATGAAATGTGTGAATTTTTTCAACGATTCTTATTATCAACTGGCTATCTTTTTGAAAATAATGAATCCATAGGTGTAGTAAAAAGAAATGTTGTTAGTGATGCGGCTCCTGGCTTAATCACTTTTAACAATGACAGCCCGTCATTTGCGTACGATTTTGGAGATGACTACTCCCATTACTTTGTAGGTAGTCATGTTCGTGGTGGATGCAGCGACGATACTATTAGCTTAGGATGATGGAAAATAGTAATTGTTGGTTCGTGGAAGGTTCGAGCAAAGCTCGCCTTGTGTCAGCAACACCTGACGCTGAAGCAATGATGGCATATATTGCCAGAGTGACTTCTAAAGATCAGTCAAATCCTAGCTTTGAAGGTTTGCTCAAATACTGCATCAAAAACGGACATTGGAGCGTGCTGGAACAAGCATCAATGACTCTTGAGGTGGTAACACCTCTAGCAATAGCTGTGCAACTTCTTAGACATCGTTCCTTTACTTTCCAACAGTTCTCTGGTCGATACGAAAACCAAGAAATGATGAAGAAGCATACTGAAGATCTTTCTTCGCATAACAATCTGTTCTACATGCCTGAAGAAGCTCGCACTCAAGATGCGAAAAATAGGCAAAATTCCATTCCTGCTACAGACCCAGGACTCACTGATGCAATGTGGGCAACAATGTCCACTGCCTATACAGTAGCACAACAATGCTACAAAGATCTGCTTGATCGCGGCGTAGCAAAAGAGATTGCCCGTTTTGTCTTGCCACAGGGAGTCTATAGTAGAATGTATGTCACGGGGAGCTGCCGTAGTTGGATTCATTACTTGAATGTTCGTGATGATGAAGGCGTGGCCCAGTATGAACATGTGGAACTTGCAAGAGCTTGCAAGACTATATTTGGTAATGTATTTCCAACGGTTTACACAGTGATATAGATGAGCTATACTATAAATGAAGATAAGCATAGAACATGACAATAGAAGAGCTTCCGGCTAGGCCTAAGTTAGAAAGCAACTTTCCTATTATTCGCAATCCCTGCCCTCTTGTGGTCTGGGATTTCAATGTGGCTGTGTTCCATGTTATAAATTGGCTTGAAAAGACACATTTAGAATGCCCACCTGAGGTTCATAAAAAAATCATTCGGGCAGCTTTTGCAGTTCACATTAATCGTGGCCCGTCAATGTTGCCTCGTTTTTCCCATAGGGCGATTTTTGTCTACGATAACCGTTATAAGCACACAGGGAACTATTGGCGTAACGAAGTTATGCGAGAATCCACGGTGGTTCAACAGGCTTGGGTCGACCATGCTGAGCGGGAGAAAGTAGATTATGCTACTTTACCAAAAGAATATAAAGGTACCCGTAGTGAGAAAAGCGATAACTTCTGGTTTGTTTATAACGAGTGCCGGGACTATGCTGAGCAGTATTTCCCCTTTTTCGGGGAGGAGGGTTACGAGGCTGATGATTTTGCTGGTGCTGTTTATCGTCTGAGCCGAGATTCGGATGAGGATTCAATAGTAAAAAAACGTCAGATCCTTTTGGCTACCTTAGATCGTGATTGGTCCCAATGTGTAGACGAGGCCCATCAAATCTACTTTGCCAATACTAGGATCCCTTTTTCTAAGGAAAAAATCCAAGAACGGCTTGTAGCTAATCAGGGAGTAATCGAACACACTAAACATCGCATGGGCTATGACATCTCCCATCCCGCAGAGTTGGCTGAGCACAAAGTTCTTCACTCCGATATGGGCGATAATCTGCCCAAAGGCACGCCCAAAGATCTCTTTGATCTTTGTGAGCCTCATCCTGACTACAACATTGATTTGACTCCCTCTCAAACAGCCTTGATTGAAGAGTGCAATAATGACCAGGCTAATGACAGACCCGACCATTTTGAGAAGGGTCTCAGGGCTATTGCTACAGTAGGGCTGGAAGCACCAACAATAATTTAAGGGTAAAACTTTGTCAACAGAGACCGGCTAATACGTGCACTCCGTCGACTCACAATATCAAACTCAGGCACTTCGCGCCGTCCAAACTCTTATGCAGGGTTCGGGCGGTGTTTTTTCGCGTATTCCTGAATCTTATGCTAACCACCTTGCCCATAATTATTGTGATGGGGATATCTCATTATTAAGCAAAATCAATACTTTTGAATTTTCTGAAGATCTTGAAGATTGGCAAATTGAAGAAGCAATCCACTCTCTTGCAAAAGTTGATGTAAGAGAATGGCCAAATCCTAAGGATATTTCTGCTATTAATCTTGATGCAGTATATCACAACGTTGAAAGTAACATTGAAGAAACTGAAGATTTTGCTGAAGTTTCTGATTTAGAATATGGAAATAAGGTTGGTAGACTTCTTAAATCTGCCATTGAAAGTGTTTTTGGCCAAGAAGTAGATGCAGTGGGTACTTCAAAAGGTGAAGGGCCATCAAAAAATAACAAATATTGTAAAAACGGTGACTGCTTTAAAGGCAGTTTTACTCATGACGGTAAACAATTTAATTTTGAATTTGTTTGTGATGACAATAATGAATGGCATTTGGCTTATAAATTAACAAAAACTTCCCGAGATAAACTATTTAAACCAGCTGCAGATACAAAGGCTAAGAAAAAGAAATGAGCTTTACTAATTCTGACGGTGGACTTATTAATAGTATAATTGCAGGTGCAGGAAATAATATTTCTTCAAGTCTTGCAAATCAATTTTCTAGCGATATTCAATTTTCTGTAAGTGATACTCTTGCTGGAGCCGTAACTAGTGCAACTGGCTTTGCGCTTAATCAAGGCCAAAATTATCTTCTTAGTCAAGTCGGCAGTCTTGTTCCGTCCTCAACAGGAAATGATCTATCAAATGCTGTTGTATCACAAGTTGTATCAGTTGGCATAAGTCAAGCAACAAGCTTTGTAAATTCGGCCGTGTCAAATTTACTTTCAGGGGCCCCAATTTTTTCAGGTGTGGGTAATCCACTTGGTTTAGGGGCTTCTGGGGGTGGAAAAAGCGGTGGCGGGGCCGGTGGTTTTATTGGGCTTCATGCCCAGGATTTGCCAGAAGCAGAATACGGCGGAAATCGTTTTACGCCACAAGATATTGTTTTCTCAGTAGTACCTGCAAATGCTGGACCGCAAACTCAAGCCCCGCCAGGTACAAGCCCTACTGTTCCTTTAACTTCTGCATTCACCCCTGACTTTTCAAAAAGCCCAGCGATTCTTGGCGATTTCAAAAAAGCATTAGCACTTGATGGGCCTGCAAGTGGATTTCAAGTTAAACCAGGCAATTTTTCTAAAGGCGTTTCAAAGGCTACATCACCAACACGTAATTATATCTCTCCGAGTTCATAATGTCTTTCTCCGCTTTCTCATACCCGGATTTTTTAGGTGATTTCGGAGTTCAGTCCGGAATCGGTGATCTCGGTAGTCTAGCTACCGACTTTACAAAAAATAGCTCTCTTGGGCAACTGGGGAAAAACGCATATTCCACATCTACAAATTCTCCACAAGCAGGTGGTGATTTGCTGTCATCCGCGGCTGCTGGAGCAAATGCGACATCTTTTACTTTTATTACAGCACCTGGACAAGTTAGTTATTCTCAAGGAGCTGAAATTCAACAAGTTTCTATCTTTGGTGCAAATAACCCGCCATTAACGGTCGCTGGGCGAAATGCGGGAGAACTATCATTAGGCGATGCTTTAATGGAGGGATTTATTTTGGGTAAACAAGTTAAACAGTCAATTGATTCACTATTTCAAATGCAAGAGGTAACTCTTGACTCTAAAAATGGCTTTGTAAATGTTCCAGTTTACACTGTTTTTGCAGGTTCTGAAGTTGGTTCCGGTCGGTCTTACGGAAATTACGTTATTGAAAATATAGAAGTTGAAGAAGAATTAAGAGATTTGACAGGCAGTACAACACGGGCCCGAGTAAGTGTAAGTTTTAGACAAGTCCCGGCTTATCAAATAAATGCTGGCGTAGACCAGGCAACGGCAATAAGCGGAGGGCAGGCCATTAAGTCTTCACAAACAACGGGGCAAGCTTCAGGACAAGCTGCAAATGTAGCTACAAGTAAGAAATCTACACCAGCTGCAAAACCAGCGCCTAAACCAGCCAGTGCGAATCCCAGGGGAGCACTGATACCTCGGGAGGAGAATTTATTTGATGGTCCAGAAACAATAGGACTTATTCCCCGAGATGTCCCCCTGTTCTAGTATTGAGGGTAAAAACTAAAAAAGAATTACCATAGTGTCGCAAAATAATCAGACTTTTACGCTTGTCGGGCAATTTCAAGATAATATAACCCCTAAACTCAAGAAACTAACAGCTAGTTTCGACCGACTTTCTAAGAGCTTAGAAAAGAGCTTTGCGGGTTCAACCGCAAAAATGACGAAAGATTTTGATAGATTTGAGAAGAAATTTAATACTAGCACATCTCGGATGATAAAAAAATCCGATAAAGAATTTCGGAATTTCGGAAAAACTATATCTAATACAATTAAGAGTGAAGATGCATACGATCAAGGACTGAGGAATTTTGAGCGATATCGCGATAGAATCGCCAAGATGGCCAAGCGGCCTATTAAAGGTGCGGAAATAGTTAATGATATGTTCTCGCGTGAAAATGAATCGAGTTCAGGAAGAGGAAGAGGACGAGGGGGAGGTAGTAGTCGTCTGGAAAGGCAATCTGAAGGTTTCTTTGGAGATATAGGAGACGGATTCTCAATAGACAAGGGGATTATTGCTGGTCTCGCAGTAGAAGGCATTACGCGCATTATGGATATGCTCGTAGGATCCGTAACTGGGGCATTAGGTTATCTCAAAGGAACGATACAGGAAAGAGTCCAAGATGAAATGTCGGATATTAAATCAGCAGGTGGTATCTTCTCGATTGCTAAAGATAAAAAGATAGCGTTTGCGGATACTTTCGCAGAAGCCACTGTTATTCAAAAGAAATTGAATTCTGAAATGGCTGAGTTAGCAGCCGCATTGCCAGGAACCACAAACGACTATGTAAGAAATATGAAGATGGTTACCGATACTTCAATGAAGGCGGTAGCAACAGATACCAAAGGAATGATCGCTGAGTTAAATAACCTAAAGAAACTAGGTATTGCCGGGATTGGTGACGTTAAAACTGATCAAGACGCATTTGTTCATACTACCAAACAATTAGCTAAATTCTCCACATTAGCTGAACAAGGGAGTTCAGGGGGCACTCCATTCACTATGCTAATGGAGCAAATCATCGGGGCAGACCAGGTAAACATCAGTGGCATGAAGAGGAGATACTCTCAATTAAGGGATCCCTTGCTTTCTGGTGCGCTTGAGGATTTCCAAGCTGAGATGAACAAATTTGCGGCCGGTACCCCACAGAGAATAGGGGCAATGATGAAAGCTATGAACAAAGCTTTCCCACCCGAAGTTATTGCTGCGATGGAGAAGTCAGCAGATGGCATCTTCCAAGCTATGAAATCTTATATATCTAACCCAGATGTTGGTCTGTTTGGTTTAGGTCGAATAATTGAGATGGATTTCAGTAAGTTTGATACCGGCGGTTTGACCAAGGTCAAAGAATCAATGAGCGTCTTTGATCTCTTTGTTAGAATGTTTGGCGCTCTAGGGCAAGTCTTAGGCCCCATACTTCAAGAGTTACCGAAAATTATTGAGGTGTTCGATCCTTTGATTGAACCGATGAAGGAGTTTTATGTAAATGCGCAAAATACTGTTTCTAATCTAAATGCGGCTAAGAAAGGATTTGCTAAACTAGGGAAATCACTTCCCGCTTTCAGGGCTTCTCTTTTTACAATAGGCAAACTCGCTATGTCATTTGGCGGAGATGCAAAGAAATTTAATAAACTCGATCAATTATTGAAAGCGGATAAACTTGACCTGGGCGCTGCTCTCCGAGCCGCAATTGACGTTTTGTTTAGTTCGGAGGCAATGCAACGCATAGGCACAGCGATAGGTAAGTCTCTTGGTGGTTTCTTCAAGTTGCTTGCAGGGATAGCAGAAACAGGTACTGGCCTTGTTGATCAAAGTGGATTGATGAAGGGTTTCGGAGAAGGATGGAAAGCGAGTGGTGGTACAGATGCACTGCGAAATATAGTAAGAAAGGTAGTAAAATTCCTAGGAGAAAGTATAGTAAAATTATTCACGGAAGCAATAAAGACTGAACCACTGGGTGTAGGAATTGTAACCGTTCTGTTCGTTGCTCCGATACGAAAGGCTTTATTCGACTGGATGAGGGCCACGTCTTTAAAAACTGCGGCAACAATAAAAGCAGCTTCAATGGCCCCAGTGCCTCCGCCAATTGCTACTCCGGTGCCAAGACTGTCGCAGGCTCAAAAATTAGTGAGTGCCCCACCATTAGTGCCATTAGTGCCCGTACCACCCGTACCACCCCCTGCAGCATTGGGTCCTGTCGGCAAAGTTCTCGGCGTGGCGAAGAGTTTGGCAGGTCCCGCAGCGATAGCCACAGCGTTTATAATGTTTGATACTCAAATTCTAGGATTTGCAGAGTGGTTGAAGAATACTGGAATGAAAATGAGAGATAGTGCCAACGCTGGGGCATTGGGTCTCTCTGTACTGTTGGCTGGTGTGGGATCCCTTTTACAAGGTCTAACCAACTTCATCAAGGGTGCCTTTGATTTCATTGTGGCTTTATTTACGGGAGACATTGAGAAAATTAAACAAAGTTTCGTGAGGATGATGCAAGGTTTATCCCAAGCGATGGGAGGTCTTGTTGTAAGCGTAATCGGTGTAGTTGCTACACTTGGAGGCGGGGTAATTGAAGCAGCTAAAAATGTGGTTAAAGCCCTCATTTCCGGTATAGAAGGGATTGATTTTGACTTCTTTAATTTAATACCAGGCAAAGGCGGCAAACCGCCAGCGAAGAAGACAAAAACCAAAGCTTTTGGGGAGCCCGGTAAATATTTCTCTAGTCTTGAAGGCGCTATCGGTTACGAGAACAAACACAAACCACCTGGTTCAGATCTGGTAATTGCCAATAGCAGTGAGACCATCATTCCTGCTGCCAATGGATTGAATGCCGGAATGAATATGGATGGAGTCATCTCAGCTATTTACTCAGCTGCGAGCAATACAGCTTCCACAATGGCTTCTGGTTTTACTGCACTCAATAATACTTTGAGGGCAAACCAAGCACGTAATGAAGCAGTGATTCGTTCTTCTGCCACAGTAACCCAAGCAGCAATTCGTCAGACGTCAGCTATATCTATACAAGTTACTCGTCAATCCTCAACACAAACCACTAGCGCAATCAATCGTTCCATCGCTGTTAGTTCTGCAGGTGACAGGCAGATTCTGGCTGCAATCAAAACGGCATCCGCAGCAGGTGGTATGGGCGCATTCGGTGGTGCAATGGGTAGCGGTAAAGGCAGTCTAGGTGCTGCTGAAGCGATGGCAAGAGGCATGGGACTAGAAACCACCTCTGGCTACCGTCGCGGAGACCCAGGTTATCACGGAGCCAATCGCGCTCGTGATTTTTCGAATGGCACTGGCCCGACGCCGCAAATGATGTCATATGCTCAAAAGATGGTCGGTGCTTATGGTACGTCTCTCACAGAATTGATATACACTCCTCTTGGATATTCTATCAAAAATGGTAAGAAAGTTGCCCCGTATGCCCAAGCTGCCCACTACAATCACGTTCACGTAGCTTTTGGTCGAGGGATGGGCAACCCCACAATGTTCTCAAATGCCAATGCTGCTGTTGCGTACGAGAGTATGATGGCACCAGCAGGAGCTACGATATCTTCAGTGACCGCGAACTCGTCAGAGTTTGGCGGAGAAAAAGGAACAATGAACCTCACTCAAAATATATCCGTTAGCGGAGCATTGGATCCCAAAGCAACAGCAGAAGCTGTTTGGGCTTATACCACTCAAGCTGTCGATAGACTTCGTTACAACAACTTCGGATAATCATGGCTCAACTAATTGTTCCACAAATAAAAGTTTTATGGGACGGAGTAAATTTATCTGCCTACACCTTTGCTGAAGACCCAGATCCTCAGCCTTTAGTTTTTGGCGTAACTGTAGATTGTGGGCAGGACAATCAATGGCCAACGGGATCTATGAGTTGGAACCCAACTGGGCCAGCCTATGATGTGTATGAGCAATTGGTTAAAAGTTTAAAAGAAGATACGGTCATTACAATTATTTTTGGCTATGCCGCATATGGTGGTCCAGAAATCTCATTTGGATTTAATTACAGTGGCACAGAGATCACTTATGGTACCGAAATGGCTATCAAAGTGGATTTAGCTTGCAGAGCTGCATGGAAGAGTGCGGCATCACGAAATTCAATGTCTATAGATAATGCTGAGAAGTTTAGTGATAAGGGTAAAGACGCAGTAGAAGTAAATGAGCAAGTCACTGGTGGATACACAGGAGTTAGGCCATTAGAATATAATGATTGTGCGCTTAGAGATGCAAAAGAAGTAAAAATCAAGCAAGTACAGATTAAAGACCAAACATACGGTGCAGTTACAAATAATATGCAAAAAGAACTTGGAAATAAAGTGTTTCTTTCAAATATTGGTACAGACGGTCAAGCTATTGCATTTGCCCCATTAAGTTGGCAAGGTCAAAAAAAATGTGGAGAAATTTTAGCGCCCGCGTCAGGAGCATCAAAGGTAGATCCAAAAAAGAGATACGGATATATCATAGGCCCTGGTATTATTACAAGTTTTACGCGTAAAATGGAATATTCCCCACCTACTCAAGACAAGACGTCAACGTCTGGAAATCCTAAGAATCCGCCTCAATCAAATCCAAAGCCGCCACCTCCAGGCAAACAAACAAAACCCGCGACCACCACGCAGAAAAAAGCACAAGAACCAAATGCCAAATCAGTTCAAGCAACGTCTAGTCCTTCAAATAATAAAGGACTGCAATATAGCGAAAATCCCAATGGTCCACAAAAACAGCAAGTATTAAACGAGGAAGAAGGCGTAAAAATTACGGCAAATATTTTTATGTGCCCAGCAATCACAGGAATTAAACCTCAAGATGTTATATATGTTCCAAGTCTTGACGGGAAAATAATTGAAGACTATAAAGTTACATCTGTGACTTATACTCAAGATGGCGGTACTTTTTCTGTTTCAGTCCAAGGATGCAGACCCTATGGTCTTAATTCATCAATGTATCCAAAAGAAGCGGAAAAATTTTTACAGAAAGCAAAAACGCTAAAAACACTTGGTGATTGGGAGCATTTTGCTTGGCGTGAGCGTCTAGGTTTACCCTGAGTAGTATATGTTATAATAAAAGTGTTCGCCCCCGATAATTCGTTCGGGCTATGGCGAATATTCTCTAAATTTTATCATGAAACAGTTTAAAGTTAATCCTCAACTGGACGAAAAGAATAGAGCCCGTCTGGAAGCTCGTAGCTACCAGAAAGCTTATACTGACGTTCCAAACCGCGCATTACCGCCACTATATAAAGAAGCACTTACAGCTATTTATAGCGGACTAACCGGAAATGTATTACCTGAAGATGGCAGTACCTTCACAGTTCGCTCTGATGCCAATGGCACATTTAAGCGTCTTTATAGCCCAACGGTTTTCTCAACTGAAGACAAAGGCTTAATTATTCGCTGGGGCGATGAAGATATTGCTCTTAACGTTACTGAGGGTAAGATCGAAGCGCTAAATGGCCAAAAAGGTCTTAAACTTTCTTTCAAAGAAGAGCAAGTAGGTAAATATACCGAAGCTGTTCTTTCTGTGGCATTTTCTGCAAGTGGCACTGTATATTCTCTTCCAGTTCCTATTCGCTCAGCAGACTATGAGAATCGTGTCACAAGTGATATTCTCGATGTTCTTTTAAGCGAAAATCCTGAAGCGATTGCAGAACAGATTGCTTTAGCGTCTGATCCTTCAAAACGCGGTGAATCTACCGGTGAGAGACTACAAGGTCCGTTCATCAAAGTAGCACATCTGCCGCTTGGTGAATACAAAATCACCAGTATGCGTGCAAAAGATAGTGATTATGGAATGCAGTATTATTTGCAAGCCGTTGTTACTGAACCTTTCACGGCTCCCACTCGTCAGCAAGTTGACGGTGAATGGGTTGATGTAGAGGTAGAAGTAACTGACTTCTGTGTTGTTAAACCAAACAATGCAATGAAGAAAACTCTTGCGGCTGATCCTGAAATTACAATAGAAAAGCCTGCATATTTAACCGTATTAAGCCACGATGAGTGGAATGGCTTCCCAACTGCAAAATGTGTGCTGAAATGCATCAGTTTTGTGAATGACGAGAATTCATTCGACATCGATTTTTGATAAGCAGGAGGGAACTTACGTTCCCTCTTTTTTTTTATTGCTATACTATTACTAACCCACTTCAAAACAACTTATGAGTGACAATTATTCCGGCAATTCGTTCACTGATCCGCAATCTGTAAACATTACTGCTGAAATCAAAGAACGTAAGCCTAGAGGCGAACGATTTAGTAAAGAAAAGAAAAGTGAAGATAAGCCAAAAACTACTGCTCTTTCGGAACTTTATACGAAAGGCGTCCAACTTCTTAAAACTCATTTCTACACAATAGAGTTATTTGAAGGTGCAGAACACATTAATCACCGCATTCTAAAACCATCCTCGCCACCGGTGGTGAAAGGTATTAATTATCCGGCAAGTTTTCAGCCTCTCCAAGATATTTCCACTCTCGAAGATTTTGCTCGTATCGAAGCAGTTTTTGATGGTGCTGAAAGTGAAGTTCGTGATTTTTGGCAACCGTTATATCGCCCTAAAAATGGAGAAAACGATCTTTACGCGTTTACCGAGCGATTATTAAAGATGCGCAAGATTCAGTCGAATCAAAATATTCATGATGTTCTTGACTATGGGCAAGCATTCGATCCTGACGGCACGCTTACCGGAAATACAGCAGTTCGTAACCCTCGTATTTGGGTTCCTGCTCGAAAGTGGTTTGACAGTGCTTTATATGATGTCGGATTGGAGGATGTTTTCACAATCTTCCCCCATGCAGAGCGTGAATTGCTTAAACTTATACTTGGTAGAATTGGCGTGGGTAGAGCAAATCATTTGCCGCCTGGATTCTCTACACCCATAGATCACACAGCTCGAATGGCTGCTGTTGTTGTTGGTAAAGATGCAGGTCTCGGCAAATCTACTATATTTAATGGAATGACTGCGGCATTCTCAAGATGCGGCTTTAATACTCATACTTTTAAATCCACCGAAGATAGATTCGGCTTGAAAGCAGCAGCGTTAGCTGACATAGCTTACAAAGATGATACAGCAATGAAATCACTAAGGGCGTTTCTTAGTGCTGAAGAAACAAAAATCCTAATTACAAATGGCTTATTTCAAACGGAAGAAAAATTCCAAAATTCGGAACAGATTTGGCCGCGGTGTACGATCATCGTTAACTCCAATGATTGGAATGCGAATTTTGCCTACGAGCTTGATCCCGGTATTATTGATAGGATCAAGATTCTTTCCACTTATCGGGAGTACGAGGTATTCAAGAATCAGAAACACTTATCTGGCACTCCGTCGGAGGGTTCTCCTGATCTCAGGCCGCGTGCGCATATTCCCTTCTTGGCCGCTAAACTCGGGGTCTCTGCGGAGGCGCTTTACCTCTGGTGTTTACGGCTCGCGACTGATCGCTTCTGGGAAGTCATTACGGATCTTGACGATCCGGCAATTAACAGGCTCCAGGTTGAAGTGCGGTACTGGACAACTAGGCAAAGAATCCGTTTCAAGTCGGATGTTACACAAGCGCTTGTCAATGCAATGGCTTTTGCCCATGCGGCCCGCACTGGAGTCACGGACTATCGCACGCCAGAACTCACCCCACAAGTTCTAGCAGAGCATTTGCAATCATTATACTTTGTTGGTGTAGACCCAAGTTGTGTTGACTTAATGTCAAAGATGAAAAAACATTGGGAAAGTGCAGGTAGGCCAAGCACTCACTATTATCAAGGTTTTCGTGAATTGCGTTGGGAATCAGTGAAGAAATGCCTAGAATTCTATGGCGAAGAAGAAATGTCGATGTACAATAACAAAACAGCGCCTGAATTAGTAAAAACTATGATGGAGCGTATTGTTATGCGTGATGGTTTTAAAATTGGTGGCGGTATGACTTATGTCATTGAGAATTGGGAAAATATGCGCCATGCAGAAGGTGAGCTTCTTGATGAAGTTTCTCTTCTTCTTAATATTATGGATGATGAAGATAAACAAAGACTTATAAATCTAAAGAGCAAACCTTATGATGAATGGCTAAACAATAAAGCTTACTCTCCAGACCGGGCGGAGAAGATACGTCAAGATGCAAGAGAGAAAATCTTTACCGGGGTAAAACTATGATGTTAACGTCGCAAACCCCCGAGATCGTGAATGCATATGACTATGAGGCTCAAAAGCAGCTTCGCTTAAAACAGCAACTTGAATCCGAAAATTTTACTTGCATTGACGACCCGGCGGGTTTAGCAGATAAAATAGGCACAGTCCAAGAAATAGAAGTTTATTGCTCGATGTTTACGCCAAGACTATTGTGTAAATTGTTCGCAAAAGGGTGCGAAAACTTAGAACATACGTTTTTTCTTGTTCCTTATTGGCAGATAGTAAAATGGCAATATCACTTACCAAAGGAAGGCGAGACCTTTAAAGCAAATTTTATTATAGGTGTACGGCGAGTGTCAGAAAATGGCTACGTCCCTTCCCTTCGTCTACCTCTAGGATGAATAATCTTTTTTCTGGTGTACCAAACAATCAAGACGGTGGTGACTCCGTTCGAAGATATTTCGGTGACTTTTCGTTTGAAAGTAAAAACAAAGTTGCAGAAGTAATTGATAATATTGCAAACTACCCAGAAAAAAGTAATATTCTTTCACCCCGTACTCGACAACAAAAGAACCCACACACTAGCAGTGGGTTTTCTCCCTCCGCTTCTTAAACAATGGCCCGCAACCAATCGCTTAAAGATCCCGTACAGTACCTTAAAAATCGTATTATAACAAACGGTATTTCTGGCGAAAATGGCACTTATTTAATTGGAGCCAGCGTTGTGGTCAATCCCAATGCACATGCGCACTCTGATACTTATGATGATGCAATATCATTTATAAAAGATCGCATTGATGATGATAAAGATTTTGCACGCATGGTGGCAACATTAGCCATCGAATCTACTTCATCAGTATTCTTTAATATTCCAAATTATTTTGGCCATTATGGGTGCACTTTGCATTTTATTCGTGACGGCCAAACTCTTTCTATGGTAGCGATTCTAACTGAAATCTCAATTAGTGAGTTTGAAGATGACGTAGAAATCTTAAGCCATATAGCTTTATGGTTTGCCAAATTAGCCAATTGTGAAACTGGCAAGCTTAGGGTTATAATGACTCGAGCCATGCTATATTGGGGACAGATGGAAGAGGAAAATCTTCTCTTTAATCTCGAACGTGAATCTAACTAACTAATTAATCAATCAAATGAAAGCAAGCAACATGACCCTGGCGGAAGTTCGTGAGTTTGCAAGTGAAATCATCGGTTTGAATGTTGTTTTTTCGTACATTCAAGTTGAGGAGGGGCTAATGGAGCTTGAAGGACATTGGGACGGGTTTTGTGACACATCAAACGATTTATTTATTAAATACAATGGTAACAGAGACTGCGCAATTGACTTTGGACTCGCCCTTGCAGAACTATACGATTTGTCAGGATACTCAATGCAGCAAGTGGGATAGCAGATTTTTACGAATTGCCCATGAGGTTCAATCGTGGAGTAAAGATCCGGGTACAAAAGTCGGTTGCGTTCTTGTTAAAAACAAACGTATTATTGCCACGGGATACAACGGATTTCCAGCGAATCTCTCAGATGCATTACCACTTTATGAAGATAGAGATTATAAATTAGCTATTACTATTCATGCTGAGCAAAATGCCTTATTTAATGCTGCTAAAAATGGTGCAAACACAGAAGGCTGTTTTGCCTATGTTACATTCCCGCCGTGTAGTCAATGCGCTGCTGCTTTAATACAAGCCGGAGTAAAAATAGTTTATTCTCCAGACCCAAAATTTGCACCAGAACGATGGCAAAAAACATTCTATATTGCCAATAAAATTCTTACAGAAGCCGGCGTAGCAACAATTTTTTATAGCGAGGCTGATCTAGTAGCCAGTTCATAAACTGGCACAAAGCTTCACCCAAAGCTTGTAGAAAGTTGTATAATAAAAGTAATCAAAGCAAAGGAGTTTATGGCAAACCTGACCCGCGAACAAGAACATGACCTCGTTATGCTGGCAAAAGCCGGTAACCAGCGGGCAATCACTCAATTGATTCGAAAATACGAGCCCCTTATTCATAAATACGCCCGTAAATACGGTTGGATGGCTCCAGCTCATAGCTACGATGACCTCCTTCAAGAAGGTCGCTTGGCTATTCATAATGCTGCACTTGCATTCGAACCCGAACGCGGTTTTCGTTTTTTGACTTTGGCCTTTGTGTATGTTCGTGGCAGTGTTCAGTCACGTGCTCGAAAAGAATTAAAGCATCCACGTTTCACTACTTCTTTTGAGCAATCTGGTCTCGCAAAGCGTATTGAAGATCCAAATCAAAACTTCGAGCTTGTTATGGATGCCACTGCCCAGAAAGTAAGAGATATGGTCAATAATATTTGTGGAGGTCTTGAAACAAAACGCGCACAAATTTTGTGTGATAAATTTGGTTTATTCGGGCATAATGAACTACGTAATGTTGAAATTGCGGAAAAATATGGATTGTCTAAGCAAGCAGTACAATCTTATGTCATTAAATTTCGCAAACGCGCGCAAATGCTGTATCCTGAATTAGAGGCTTACGTGTAATGACGCTAATAGCAACTAAAATTTTTGACTATAGCTGTCCAGTGTGTGAATTTATGGGTACATTTGACGGTAAGGTCATCTTTGACCTGCAGCCGTTAACAGATATGCGTGCAGTGCCACTTGGAACAATTCTTGATCCAGACAATGAGAATGCTTTTTATCGACTTCTTGCCCAGTATGCAGAGCAATATGCTTGTAATGCTGACTATACCATAGACTTGCCCGTATATATTATCACATCGGGTAAAAATTATCTTGGTCATGTCTCTGGCGAAAATACGCAGTCAGACCTTAAATCAAAACTGCAGAAAATAATTAATGACCGGCCGGATACAGAAAGTCAATCTACAATCGCCTGACGGTAGTACGCGTCAAGGGTTTATTTATGACCAAAGTGAGAAGTACTATGAAGTTCTTCTTACTGACAAGGACTTTGAAGTTCTTTTTATCGATCGAGAAACACTTATCTCAATTGATTCGCTTTTTACTCTTCACTTTCTTTAGGAGATTTTTGTGCATTGGGCCATCACGTTTTACTTTCTCTCTACGGAGTAGATTTCAAGTTATTAAATGATCTACTCGGCATCATCGACGCTTTTGAACTTGCTGTAAAAGCTACAGGGGCTACAGTCCTTAACCGCTTTTCTCACCAGTTTAAACCACAAGGCGTAACAGTTGTTTACGCACTTTCCGAATCACACATTAGTATCCACTCTTTCCCAGAAAATGGAACTTGTGCTATCGATGTTTACACTTGTGGCAATATGTCTACAATGAAAGGGATACAAGTGTTTATAGATCACTTCAAACCCAAAAGGTACGACTATCAGGACATTCAAAGATGAAAAAGAAACCTTAGACAAAATTTACCTTTCATCCTAATCTGCTATACTAAACATGCTTGGTAAAGTTCCATTCAAAATGACTCCCATCGTATCTTCTCAAATGACTCTGACCATGTGGTGGCCGCACCCCGATGCCTTTGGCGACATGGTTGTTGAGGACTGGGTAGATGGTTACACTCTTTCTGGTCCTGAAAATTCTCTCATTGGAGAGTGGATAGCATTTTGGAATCAGAGTGCGGAACATCAAGAATTCTTCACTCAGGAATTTGTAAAAACCTTAGCAGATCACGTAAAAAATGGCAAAACAGAAGCTTTCAGCGACAGGGCAGAAAATGATCGAGTCGAAACCCAAAAAGACTCGGCAAGGAAACAGTATTCATACGAACCTCGCCTCTAGTTCACGCAATGGCCGTAAAAAGCGTTATCGTGGCCAAGGGTAAAAATCAAATAGTTTCGTTACGCTAATGCGCCTGAACCGAAAGCAAATTGTTGCTATCGCCGTGGGTGGGTCTATCGTCGCGGCAATCTCAACCTTCTATGTCATAAAAACTCGCACAAGTTTGTTCGTAGGGAGACCCCTGTACTGCAAAGAATTTACAACAAAGAGTCCCTTATTTCCCAAAGTCTTAGAAGTTTGCATTTTAAGTATTCCTGTGCCATTTGCCCCAGACAATGGCGATACAGAATTAGAACTTACTTTCAAACCATCCCCGAATGAAAGGCTTATCGTTGATGCCATAGTGTGGTCATCGGACAACATAGCAGATAGGGATGTCGATTACACTGGCGAAATAAACTACAGCAATCAGAGACTATTTGAAAATAACATACTCGTTTTTGAGAAACCAGACAAGATAAGTGCTTGGCACAATCCGCTGGTTCCTAAAGATGTTCATATTCCCCTCTGGAGGTGGTTGACAAATTTGACGCCAGCTTTTGATCGACCGCAACTTTCTTTCGAGGATAAATTCAGAAATTGGATGGACAAATTCGTAGAGCTTGGTGCTATGAGCACTACTATTGTACTTACAGCTTGGAAAGTTCTCCGTGGCGTAGAGATCGAATAACAGGGTAAAATAAACTGAAGAAGGATATTATTATGACTATACTCGGCAATTTCTCTGATGACGCTTTTGAGGAATATCAAAGGTTGATTTCAGAAGAGCAAGAGATCAACTTCTCAGAAGATAATCTATACGATTTCACGCGTTGTGTGAGACCAAATGGATCTGCCTACGGCACTGGAGGGAAGTGCCGTCAGGGTTCCGAGTCTGCTAAAGAGCCTAAGCCAAGTGGAAAAACTCGTCCTAAAGCCGCAATTGAAGCAGATATGCGTAAGCTAACAAGCTCTGGCGCTATGCAACAAAGAGGTTTAGCGGGAGTGAAAGCACGTGCAGAGCACGCCAGTCTAAAAGCTGAGCTTAACAAATCAGCCCAAACGAAAGAGGAGGCTTCTAAAAGAAGCCAAGTTGACTTAGTAACCCCACAAAAGCAGGGGCAGGCAGACGTTGACCGTATGAAAAAGTACCTTAAAGACGAGTCTGACAAGCTGAAAAATTTAAATGACGCTCAAAAGCAAAACCCAAGTAGGTCGAATGATCCTGACGTGGTCTCACGGAAAAAAGTCCTGGAAAGAAATATTGCAGCTGTTGAAAAACAACTGAAAGCTCTAACGAAAGAGGAGGCTTCGAAAGGATCATCCGGAATTAATCTTGCAAAAGTTCAAGCAGCAAAAGCGAAACTGGCAGCAGATAAAAAAGCTAATGGCGGAAAAAGGTTAGATCGCATTCAAGAAGAGCAGCGGCTAGAGCGGAATAGAATCCAGCGCGAGAATGAGTTGAAAGCAAAAAAGTCTGAGGAGGCACCCAAAACAAGCCAAGTTAGCTCAAAAACCCCGTATAGGGTGAGTCAAGAAGATGTTGATAGAACAAAAAAAATCATCGATGGCGAAAAACAAAATCTTCAGA
>Ga0247835_1001168_pt1 | contig 33592 bp, 30 predicted proteins | sample LaCtaG_3_FD_189912 | JGI IMG/M metagenome (GOLD analysis project Ga0247835, IMG submission 189912) | Freshwater microbial communities from meromictic Lake La Cruz, Castile-La Mancha, Spain - LaCruzMarch2015_13.5m | ecosystem: Environmental > Aquatic > Freshwater > Lake | place: Spain: Castile-La... | reverse complement strand
TGTCGCGGTCGGGTCGAGTTCGGCATTCGCCGGCGGCGGCGGCGGTGGTGCGAGCGGTATGCATGGAATCGGCGGCCTTGGCGACTTCGCGAGAGCCACGCTCGCTGAGTCGCTGCTGCCGGCGGCTCTCTCGGCGGCGGTGTCGTTGGCAGCGGTCGCGGTCGCGGCCTGGCGGACTGCCCGCATCGAGCCGATCAGGCTCTTGAAGGGAGCCACTACCGGCCCGGCGGGAGGCCACGGCGAAAGGCGTCGAGCCGTCGATGGTCTGGCGATTCTCGGTCCGACAACCGCCCTTGGGCTGGCATGGTGGGCCCGTTTTGCCGATCCACAGGCAGCGGTGGGACTTTTTTTTGCGGCCGGTTTCGCAGCTTTGGCTGGGCTGTTGGCGGTCGTGCGGCTGCTGCTCGGTGGGCCGTCGCCTGCGAGGCGGCGGCCGCTCCGCACGCTGTCCGGCCTTGCCTGGCGCGGGCTCACCCACGGTCGATCGCGGGCATTTTCCGTGGCAGCGATCGTGGCCTGCGCCGAATTTCTGATCGTGGCGGTCTCGTCGTTCGCGCTCCAGCCGCCGCCACGGCCGCACGACCGCGCTGCTCCCACGGGCGGCTGGACTTTCTTGGCCGCATTCGGCAGCCCGACTGGCATCGATCCCGCCGATGCGGTCTCCCGGGAATCGCTCGGGCTCTCCGACGTCGATCGGGCGACGTTGGCGGACTGCACCATCGCCAGGATCAGATCGTCTTCCGGCGACGACGCGAGCTGTGTGAATCTCTATGCCCCATCGCAGCCGACCGTGCTCGGCGTGGGCGATGCGTTCATCGACCGGGGTGGATTCCGATTTCTTGAGCACGCACCGCTCACGGGCGAAGCGGTGGCGGCCGAGGGCTCCAAACCGATCAATCCGTGGCGGCTCCTGCACCGGGAAGAAACCACTGAAGCGTCGCGCGCCGGCAACCGGTCACCGCTCACCGCCCCGGAGAATCCGTCCCCACCGGTGGTGCCAGTCATCGTCGATCAGGCCACCGCGCAGTGGGCGCTGAAGCTGGGCGGAATTGCTTCTCGTTTCACGCTGCCGGTCGATCAGGGGGTCGCTGAATTCGAGATCGTGGGCCTCTTGGAGCCGGGCATTCTGCAGGGCTACCTGCTCGTGTCGGAACGCAACTTCGAGCGGTTGTTTCCGCGACGGTCGGGGTATTCGCTGGCCCTCATCGATGCGGGAGGCTCGCGCGATGCGGGAGGCTCGCTCGAGAACGTCGTCGCGGGCCGTGTGGCTCGGGCGGTCGCCGCGGCATGGGCGGATGCCGGCGTCACGGTCACTCCCACGCTCGACCGGCTCCGGAGTCTGCAGGCGGTTCAAAATACTTTTCTGGCAGGCTTTCAGGCCCTCGGCACGCTCGGCCTTGTGCTGGGTGCCGCGGGCGTCGCCGCCGTGCAGTTTCAGAGCGTGCTGGAACGCCTGGGTCTGCTCGGGCTGATGGCTGCAGTCGGCTTCACCCGGCAACGGCTGCGGCTGCTGGTAGTGCTGGAAACCCTGCTGATGGTGGTCTTGGGGCTGGCCGTCGGCACGCTCGCGGGCTGCCTGGCGCTGGTGCCGGCATTTTCGGCGGGCCGTGCGGGAGTGCCGGTCGGCTGGATCGGCTTCACATGGGGGCTCACGCTGGTTGCCGCGGTCGCGGCCGGCCTGGTGGCCGCCCAACGCGTGCTCCGGCTCGAGCCCGGAAAAGTGCTGGCGAGTGCCGACTGACCTGCGGGAAGCCCCGTACCGCGTTTGAGTGTTTTGCGGGTGGCAGGGTAGTGTCTGCCCCATGCATATCCTCGTTCTGTTACCAAGATGGGTGGGTGACCTCGTGATGAGCACGCCCATGCTCCGCGCGGTCCGCGGTCATTTTGGTCCCGCGACCCGCATCACAGGCGTCCTCAAACCGATGTTTGCGGAGCTGCTCGAAGGCACCCCATGGCTCGATCGGATGGTCTTCTACGACCGGCACAGCCGCGATCGGAGCCGGGGCTTCCGGGCGGTTGCGAGGCAACTCCGCGACGATCCGGCCGACGTGGCGCTCATCGTCCCCAACTCGCTCTCGTCGGCGGCACTTGCCTGGGCCGGTGGTGCTCGGCGACGGGTTGGATATGCACTCCATGGCCGCCGGTGGCTGCTCACCGATCCGCTGGCCGCCCCGCGGGCCGCGGCCAAGAGAGGCGGTCTGGCGAATTGGTTTCGGATCGAACCCGCATCCCCCGCAGGCCATGCCATGGACATTGCCGTGCGGATCGGTGTGCCCCGGCAACCGTTGGCATTGGAACTGGCAACCACGCCCGCCGATGAGATGCTCGCCGACGCCGTACTGTCGCGGCTGTTTCCCGGAACGGCAGCGGGAGCTGGCGGGCCTCTGATCGTGCTGAACGACAACGGGGCCTACGGTCCTTCCAAGGCCTGGGGCACCGACCGATGTGCGGCCCTTGCAAAGCTGGCGATCGAGCGACTACCCGGAGCGCGGGTGCTGGTGCACTGTGGTCCCGGAGACCGCGAGGAGGCCCGTGGGATCGTGCGGCTCGCGGAGCATCCGGCAGTCCAGAGTCTGGCCGACGAGCCAAAACTCCCGTTCGGCCTTTCCAAAGCGGTGCTGCGACGGGCGAATGTGTTCGTGACCTCGGACAGTGGCCCGCGGCACATCGCCGCGGCTTTCGGCACGCCCACGGTCGTGCTGCTCGGGCCGATGGATCCCCGGCTGAGCCGTTCCGACCAGCCCAACCTCGTGGAAATGCGACTCGACCTCCCCTGCTCCCCCTGCGGCAGGCGGTCCTGTCCGCTCGAACATCACGATTGCATGCGACTTCTTACGGTGAACGACGTGGGGAGTAGGATGTTCGAGTTGTTGAACACCGCCCGCACGGCGAAGGCCTGAGACCGCTAGCCTGAGCCCGCTAGCCTGAGACCCCCATGTTTTTGGAGAATGCCTGATGTTTCAGTTTCTGGGAATGCTCGCCGCCATCGCGTTGACCGCCTTCTGCTGGGGCATGTACGGTCCCGTCCTGCATTTCGGCCGCGAGGCGATGCAGTCGAACCTGCGGCCGTTCATGTGCGTCGGGCTGGCCTATTTCGTGATCGCCGTGATCGTGCCGCTCGTGCTGCTCGCCCGCGGGGAGAGGGGCGGTTGGACGGGCAAGGGCGTGCTCTGGAGCCTTCTGGCCGGCACGGCGGGATCGCTCGGCGCCCTGGGCGTGATTCTTGCGCTCGGCTTCGGGGGCAAGCCGATCTACGTGATGCCGCTGGTGTTCGGCGGCGCGCCGGTGGTCAACACGCTCCTCACCGCGTTCATGAACCGTTCGTTCAATCAGCTCAAGGCGCCGTTTCTGGCGGGCCTGATCCTCGTCATCACCGGGGCCGTGACTGTTCTGGTCTTCAAGCCGCAACCGCAGCCAAAGGCCCAAGCCCAAACCCAAACTTCGGCGCATTCACAGGAGGCCGCCAAGGCCCCCGCTGCGTCGGCTGATACCGCGGCTGAGGCGACGCCGATCGACGCCGTGCGGGCCGAGGCTGCCGGGCCGGCGCCGGTCGAGAAGCGGGCCGAACGATTTTTGGAGATTCTCCTGTCGATCGCGATTGCGATGTTCTCATGGGGTGCCTACGGGCCTGTGCTGCATCGGGGGCAGGCTGCCATGGGAGGGAGCCGGCTGCGGCCGCTGATCTGCATCGGCGCCGCCTACTTTCTGATCGCTGTGCTCGTGCCCATGGCGTTGCTCGTGCCCATGGGCGACACCGGCAATTGGCACCTGGGCGGCACGCTCTGGAGCCTCGGGGCAGGTTCGCTCGGTGCGCTTGGTGCCCTGGGCACGATCCTCGCCTTCGCCTGCGGCGGCAAGCCGTTCACTGTGATGCCGGTCGTGTTTGGGTTGGCACCGGTCATCAACACGCTCACGACGCTGGGCTTGGCCCACACGCCCACGACGGCGATCAGTCCACTGTTTCTGGCCGGCTTGCTCGTGGTGGCGGTCGGGGCCGCAACGGTGCTCGTGTTCGGCCCCCGCGGTCACGCCCCCGCGGCCGCCAAGTAGCGGGCGGCTGGCCGAGCAGAGGGCGGGCGTAGCAGACGGCGGGCGTAGCAGACGGCTGGCGTAGTGGCGTTCACGTGCCGCGGGTGTGGCCAAACCACTCGATGTGGAAGCGGTGCGCGAGCCGGATGCCGAGGCGGCGGCACTCCGGAAGCAGCCAGGCCGTGGTCCGCGAGAGCTCCCGAGCGCCCCTGCCCTGCGGCATGAACAGCACCCGGCCGCGATCCACTCCCGCTGGCCGCGCGGCCGCCAGATCGCCAATCCATGCCGACGCCTCCTGGAGATCCGCGGGCGAATCGATCACGAATTTGAGCTGGTAGTCGCCGCCGGCCATCAGCATCAAAATCACGTCGTCGCGGCGGCGGGTGTTTTCGTGGCGGGCCCTCCAGTCACCAGGGGTGTCGGACGGTGGTGCCGACGAAGCCAGCTTCGGACTGATGGACATGAGGTCGGCAGGGGCGTCGAGAAACACCGTGCCCGCCGTCTCGATCGTGACATGCATGCCGTCGCCGCGAAGCAGGCGGCAGAGCTCCGCCACATCGGCCACGAGCAGCGGTTCGCCGCCGGTGATCACCACGTGCCGCTGTCGGAGTGCCGCCACGTGAGCAGCGACCTCTGCCACCGTCTGCTGTTCGCCCGCCGGCTCCCACGACGTGAAGGGGGTGTCGCACCAGTGGCAGCGGAGGTTGCAGCCGCTCGTGCGCACAAATGCGGTCGGCGTGCCGGCGAGCATGCCCTCGCCCTGAAGTGATGCATAGATCTCGGCGATGCGCATGGAGGGAGCCGTCGGCGTCAGGGGCATGCCCGGGGGTCGGTCGCGCCGGCGGCGGCAAAGCCGTCGGCGCGGAGGAGGCAGGAATCGCAGCGGCGGCACGGGCGGCCGTTGCTGTCGGGATCGTAGCAGCTGGTGGTGAGCCCGTAGTCGACACCGAGCGAAAGCCCAAGACGGATGATTGCCTCCTTCGAGAGCGTGGCCAGGGGGGCGAGTAGTTCGCTCGCCCGCCCCTCGACGCCCGCCTTCGTGCCGAGCCTTGCGACGGATTGAAACGCCGCGAGAAATTCCGGGCGGCAGTCGGGGTAGCCGCTGTAGTCGATCGCATTGACGCCGAGAACGATTCCCTCGGCCGAGCGGGATTCGGCCATGGCCAGAGCGAGGCTGAGAAACACTGTGTTGCGGGCGGGCACGTAGGTGACGGGAATGCCGTGGCCGATCTCTTCAGCAGAGCGACCCTTGGGGATCGGTGCGGCCGGGTCGACCAGCGCGCTGCCACCGAAGGCGGCCAGATCGATCCGCAGCACGACGTGATCCTCGATGCCGAGGGCGCGGGCCACGGCCCGCGCGGCATCGAGTTCGCAGCGGTGCCGCTGGCCGTAGTCGATCGAGAGGGCCGAGAGCCGATACCCGGCGGCCTTGGCCCATGCCGCAGCGGTGGCTGAGTCGAGCCCTCCCGACAGGAGCACGACGGCCGATTTTGTGCGGGGGTCGGCGGTGTCTGCGGCCGGAGCTTTCGCAGCTGACGAATTCATGGCACACTCTCTCTCACTATGACCAACACGAGCAGCAGCACTCCATTCGCGCAGCCATCCCGCGACCAGTTGGAAGTCTTTCCCAACCAGTCTCCCGGCCGCGACTACAGCATCGAGATCGTTTGCCCCGAGTTCACGTCGGTCTGCCCGAAAACGGGGCAGCCCGATTTCGGCACGCTGACATTCCGCTACGTGCCAGAGGCGTTGATCGTGGAACTCAAGAGCCTGAAATTCTACCTGCAGTCATTCCGCAACGAAGGCATCTTTTACGAGAACGTAACCAACCGGATTTTCGACGATCTGGTGGCCGTCCTGAAGCCGCGGCGGATGACCCTCGTGGCCCACTTCACGCCCCGGGGTGGGATTTCGTCGCGAATCGTCGTGTCGCACCCCTCGGGCGAGCACCTGCCGCCAGTGGCGTAAGCCTGACGGCTGCCCTTTGCTTTTGCGGCCGTGCGGATGCACAATTCCCAACCGAGAGTCCTGCACGACCTCCGCTTCAAGCCTTCTTTGCCCCCGTCCCCCCCCGAGGCACAGCCCATGGCCCGCCCTGCCCAGTCCTCCCGTGTGCTGCTTTCCGCGCTCGCCGACGAGTCGGCATTTCATCTCACGGCCGTCGAGCAGTTCACAGCGCTGGCTGCCATCGGCCTTGAGTATTACAGCCTTCGGTTCATCGACGTGGGCAAAGGCGTGAAAAACGTCATGAAGCTCTCGTTGGCGGAGATTCAGAAACTCCGCCACCTCGAGGATCAATACGGACTGAATGTCGCGTCGATCGCCTCACCGATCGGTAAGGTCAAGCTGGTCGACAAGCCCGACGGCACGAAGAATGCCTACGTGCCCTTCAAGCAGTATCTCGCGAAGGACGTGGCGAAGGCCTGTGAACTGGCCCACGCCTTCGAGACCAAGCTCATCCGAGGCTTCTCCTTTTATCCACCCAAGGGGGCCAAGCCGGCAGAGCATGTGGAGGAGGCGGCGGACCGCATCGGGCAGATCGCCGAGGCCTGCCACCGGTCTGACCTCACCTTCGGACTCGAGGTCGAGGCCAACCTCGTCGGGCAGACGGGCGAACTGCTCGCCGAGATTCACCGCCGCGTGAACCATCCGGGCCTCGTGCTTGTGTTCGACGCCGCCAACCTCGTCGTGCAGGGATTTTCCACGGCACAGGTCTACTCCCAGTGGGAGGCGATGAAGCCGGGCTTGGGCTGGGTGCACATCAAGGACTACCGCAAGGTTTCGGGCAAGGCCCGTGGCAAGCATGTCGACGAGCATATGCTCGACAACTTCGTGCCTGCGGACCGGGGCGTGGGGGGCCACGAGCGGATCCTTGCCGACCTCAAGACCATGCTGCCCGCGCTGACGAAGAAGCTGGAACGCCGGGGAATTCCCGGCGTGTTTCTCGATCTGGAACCGCATGTGCGGGGCGGCGGCCAGTTTGGCGGTACCAGCGGGCCCGACGGCATGGGGATCGCGCTGCGGTCGCTGTGCGGGGTGCTCGACCAGGTAAAGGTCGCCTACCATCTTCGCGATTTTGATGATCTGCTTGCGGCCCGCGGCCTGTAGTTGCAGCCCGCGGTTGACAGCCCCCTTGCCCGCCGTCGGCCGCCAATTGGAGGATGCCTGCATGAGCACCACGACCGAGCCGGGCAGCTACTTCATCGCCAACTATCCGCCCTTTTCGCGGTGGCACGCGGCGGCCGTGCCGGCCGTGCTGGCGGCCTTCGGAGCTGAGCCGCGGACCGAGCCGGCCGCTCCGGATCTCGGGCTCTATCTCCACATTCCGTTCTGCCGCAAGCGTTGCAAATTCTGCTACTTCCGTGTCTACACCGACGTCGCGGCGGCGGATGTTGAACGGTATTCCGTGGCACTCGCCCGTGAGGCCGCGCTGGCCGCGGCCGAGCCTGCCGTCCGCGGTCGGCCGCTTCGCTACGTCTACTTCGGCGGGGGCACGCCGTCGTTTCTGAGCGTGAAACAACTGGAACGGCTGATCGCCGGCCTGCATGCGAGCTTCGGCTGGCAGGATGCGGAGGAGGTGACGTTCGAGTGCGAGCCCGGCACGCTGTCCGAACCCAAGGTGCAGGCCCTCAAGGCGCTCGGCATGACGCGGATTTCGCTCGGCGTCGAGAACTTCGCCGATGCGGTTCTGGAGGCCAACGGCCGGGCCCACCTCTCCGCCGAGATCCTCAGGGCCTGGGATTGGATCAAGGCCGCCGGCTTCCCCAACACCAACGTCGACCTGATCGCGGGGATGGTTGGCGACACGTTCGACTCGTGGCAGCGCACGGTCGACACGACGCTGTCGCTCGAACCAGACAGCATCACGATCTACCAGATGGAATTACCGCTCAACACCGTGTTTGTCCGCGACGCGCGGGACGGCGGAGGCCAGACGCCCGTGGCCGACTGGCCGACGAAGCGGGAGTGGGTCGATTGGGCATTTGATCGCTGCCTCGACCGCGGCTACTCCATTTCAAGCGGCTATACGCTCGTCCGCGATCCTGCCCGCGTGCATTTCCATTACCGGGACATGCTCTGGGAGGGGAGCGATCTGGTGGCGCTCGGCGTGGCCAGCTTCGGCCATATTTCCGGCGTGCACTACCAGAACGCAACCCAGTGGGACGACTACCTTGCAGCAGTCGAGGCCGGGCGGCTCCCCCTCTCTCGCGGCCTCGCGGCGACTCCACGGGAACTGCTGATTCGTGAACTTGTGCTCGGGCTCAAGCGGGGCCATCTCGACACGGGCCGGCTGGCTGGAAAGTTCGGGATCAACCCTTTGACGGAATGGGCGGAGCAGTGGCAGCGGCTCCGGGCGGAAGGGTATCTCGAGGAGATCGTGACCAGCCCGGTGCTGTCCCGCCGCGGTTTGCTGGAAATTGACGCGCTTTTGCCCCGGTTTTTTGACGCCTGAGGCCGATCAAGGCGTGCGGGCGTTATGTTTCCGGCGCCGGTGCGGTTTTTCCAGTGGAGAATCGACCGCCGGCCGCCGGCCGGGGATTTCCGCCCCGGTTTCTCCGTTTTAATATTTCGTCCCAGCATCGCAGCCAGCCCTCGGCTTGCAACTTGCACCGACCTTTCGTTCATTTCCCGTCCTCGCGAGGCAGTTTGTGTACGAAGCTCAGACGGCAGTCAACATATTGGCGCCGGGGCAGGCTCCCTCCCAGCCATCGGTTCGGACCGGATCGGCAGCATTGCCCCTGGCACACCAGTGCCCCGAATCAAAGCAACTCCGCGAGCGGCTTCGCGCGATGGCATCGGACCTCGTTTCCTCGTGGGGCATTCGGGCGGTCGGCGATTCAAGCGGGCCGGCGAGCATTCCGGCCGGGGGCCGTGTTCCAGCTGATATCAAGACGGCAGCGGGACTGAGAGCGTGCGCTGAAAATCTGGTGAAGCGGGCGTCGGCCAGTCCGGAGCACGTGGGGTGGACGATGGTAACGGTCGTCTCCGAATACTGGCGGACGCGTCTGGCGTCGGCCCCGTCCGGCAGGCGGTTGCTGCTCCTTCCGGATTGCTCGGTCGCAGCCAGAAATGCTGCCGACAGTTTGTCTGAAGCCACATCTACACCTCGCGTCTGCGGCCCGAGTTGCGGCATTGCGACGATCTGGGCGGCAGCACGAGACAGCGGTTGGGTCGTCGAACCGGTGGGACGGGCGGTCGCGGGCATCGGATCGCTGCTCACCGGACAGTACGACGGCGTGCTAGGTGTTGCAAAATTGGGCGATCTCGAAAAGGCGTTCGCGATGATTCCGGCCTTTTCCCTGCCGGTGGCGGCGGTGCCCTTCAAGCCGTGCCCGACTGATTCTCAAGCAGGTTCTTCCCAGACAGGCTGTGCTGAGGCATTGGCTGCAAGCGCGATCGACGTCGAGTGGGTGCTCGGCCTGGTCGGTGTCGCCGGCGGCGGTGCAGCACCGGTGGGTGACTATCTGCCTCTGCTGCGGGAATCCGCGGAAATGTTTACCGCAGGCAATCTTCTGGCCTTGTCCGAACGGCTGGGACTCGGATCGGTCTTCGGGCCGGCTCCTGGGACTTCTGTGGGGCCGAGCGGAGCATTGAGTGTGGCGTCGAGCGTGGGCCCCCTCGATGCGACGGCCTGCATGGCCGGTGATTTCCTGACCCGCGGCGGAAAGTTTCTCCGGCCGTTCATCTGCCTCGCAGCCCACGATGCCCTTCAAGAGGATCAAGGGCAACCTCGTAGAGAGCTGGTGAGAGAGTCGGTGAAGGCGGCATCTGTCGCCATCGAAATCTTTCACAAAGCGTCGCTCGTGCACGATGACATCGAAGACGGCGACCTCATGCGGTACGGTCGGCCGACCGTGCACGTCGACCACGGTATTCCTGCGGCGATCAACGCCGGTGATTACCTGCTCGGCCTTGGCTACCGTGTCGTGTCGGGATTGCCCGGCGTCGAGGCCACCACGCTCCGCGACTTAGTCGCGATTCTTGCCGATGCCCACGTGCGATTGGCGCAGGGACAGGGGGCAGAACTCTGGTGGCGGAACGGCTGTGACAAGCGGCTGACTCCCGGGGAGGCGCTGAAAATCTACGGATTGAAAACCTCGCCGGCGTTCGAGGCGGCTGTCGCGATGGGTATTCGGCTGGCCGGTGTCCAGCCAGCCGACGCGGGCCGCATCGGTAGCTACTCGCTTCATGTCGGCACAGGGTTTCAGGTGCTTAACGACCTCAAGGACTGGAGCGGTGATCTGGAGAACAACCGGCGGGCGGCGGGTGATCTGCTGGGCGGCCGTCCCACGGTGATGTGGGCCCTCGCGCTCGAGCGATTGGACCAGGAAGACGCCGAGAGCTTGCTTTGCCTGGCGAGGTCTGCCGGCCGTGCCGACGCGGATGAGGAAACGATCGGGGCCGCCATAGCCGAGGCCCGAAGGCTCTATGCCAAGGCCGGCGTCTTTGAAAGGGCGGCAGACATCGTCGCCGAACAGCGGGCTCTCGCGGCGGCGGCTGCGGCAAGCTGCCGCTGGCGTCGGCTGCGGGATGTCCTTGAATTCCTGCTCGATCTCGCAGTGCCGGAACTCGCTGCCTCGCAGTGTCAGGCCTGAGGCTTGCGGCGTACCTCGCCTGCGGTTGAAAATCTGTCTGTCCCAAGAATCGGGTCAGCAGATCTTCGTTCGACAGCCGCAGTGGCATCGCCATGGAATCCGAATACGACCGTCATGATGCCGTGGCACGGGCGACTGCCCTGGTAGGGTTGTTCTGCAGCCCGACAGAGTTTGGCGAGATTCGGAATGTCGGGGCGGAGCAGGTTCCGCAACCATCACGCACCTTGCTCGACCATCGCAGCCACATGACCGTGGCCATGGAGCGGTTTTACGGCTGTGATGTCTGCCTCAGGGTCGTGGCCACGAAGGCTGACGGCGGTGACGATTCCCCGTCCAATGGCTGGTATGCCAGGGAAATACTCCTCGAAACCCCAGCTGGCGTGGTCGTCCAGCACGGCATTGTGCGGATCAACCTGGCGAGTCTTGACGAGGCAACCGCGGTGGAAATCCGCAGAGCCCAGCGTCCGCTGGGGCGGATTCTCATCGCGGCGGGAATGCTCCGCGACGTGCATGGCGTGCAGTTGCTGGAGGTGTTGCCCGGGCCGCACCTCCGACAGCTCTTCCTGGCAGACAAATCTGCGGCCGCGGCCCCGGTCTATGGCCGCGTGGCCAACATCCAACTCAACGGCCTACCCGCTGTTGAGCTGCTTGAAATCGTGGCTCCCGGTCCGTAGCCAACAGACGCTCCTCGCCAGCCCGCCCGTCCACCAGCCAGCCTGTCAGCCCTCCGCGGAAATTTTTTGGGTTACTTCGGGGGCAATGCCCAAGGTCTTGCGCAGAAGGCGTTTGCGTCGAATGCGTCGATCTTGACTCAATGCGCAAGATGCCGCTAGAGTTGAGGGCGTGGCAAGGATGGTAAGCCTGGTGGATGCAAGAGAGATGGAATTCTCTTCTCTGCCTTTCGCGGCTCTCGCCTTCCACCACAGCGGTCACTTGAGAGGTCACTTTGAGGACTGATTCCGTGATCAAGCGGTATCTGTCCCAGATCAAGGCCGAGAAGAATTGCTGTGAAATGCGACGGATTGCGGGCGTTACGGCAACAAGGAAGCCTAGGGGCTTGAGGCTGACTCTCCGGACGAGAGAAGACTCCATTCCCCGTTTTGACTAGCTGTGCCACGGCTAGGGAGAGGGTGCTAAGGCAGATGCAGAAAACTGTGTACACAACCGGCGAGGCCGCCAAGATTTGCAAAGTGAGTCAGCAGACGATCATTCGCTGCTTCGACTCCGGACAGTTGAAGGGATTCCGTGTTCCGGGCAGCCGGTTCCGTCGGATTCCCCGTGACCAACTGTTTCTCTTCATGCGGGACAACGGGATCCCCACCGACGCGCTGGAAAGTGGTCGGCGGAAGATTCTCGTCGTCGATGACGATCAGGATCTCGTCGAACTGATCACCGACGTGCTGGAGCGGGACGGACGCTTTGAGACACGGAGCGTGAACAACGGCTTCGACGCCGGCATGATGGTCAAGGACTACCGTCCGGATCTGATCGTGCTCGACGTCATGCTGCCAGACATCAACGGTAAGGAAGTCTGCCAGCGTGTGCGAAGCGACTCCACCATGGACGAGGTGCGGATCATCTGTATCTCGGGCATGTGCGAGCCCGACAAGATCGAAGATCTAAAGGCCTCCGGTGCCAACGAGTTTCTGCAGAAGCCCTTCGAGGCGGAAGTGCTCGTTGACCGGATCTGCAGCCTTCTCGATATCGAATCGGTGGCGGCAGGTTCTTGAGGCACCGATCTCAATCACCACTGCCAAGTCTCTGACTTGTTTTGTTGACTTGAATCGTCGCCTTGAATTGTCACTGATTCTGAATTCTTCATGGCGGCAGCGCCGGCAGAGTGCCGGCGCTGCCGTCCTGTTTGGCATCCCGGGAAAGTGCACTCCATCGGAGCATGCCCAGTGAGCCAGATTGAACGGTTTGGAAGTCCCGCTGACTCGGGAATGGCTCCCGGCTCTGTTCGCGAAGGGAATGCGGTGGCCTGGCTTGCGTGCGATGTTGAGGGGATGCCTTTTCACGCGGTCGGTTTGACCTCGGAAAGCTGCCTGATCTTGGCGAACGCCGTCCTGGCGTCGACGGCCAGCTGCGGCCAGCCATCTGGGCAGGCGTTGTCGATGATCGAACGGCTCACGCTCGCCGCCGGACGCGTGGCCTCAGTGGCCGTCTGGCTGGCATCGAGGCCGGAAGTTTCCCCTCAGCTCTCTGCCGGTGCCCCGAGCGTCTCCACTGCCCCGAGCGACGCCCAACTGCTCTTTCAGCTGGCTGCGTCGCTCGTTTTGCCTGGCGAGGAGCGATCGCCCGCGGGATCGGGTGAAAGCCCCGCCATGCCCGAGGCCACCGTGCTGCACGAGACAGTGCGGCTCGCCTTGGCGCACGCCGAACTCCAGGAACAGTTTGACAACGCTGTGGCGGAGGCCCGCCTGGAGGCCATGCGGGAACTGGCCTATGGCGCCGGGCACGAAATCAACAACCCGCTCGCCAACATCGCCACGCGAGCGCAGGCGCTTCTGCTTGACGAGGCAGATCCGGAACGCCGCCGCCGGCTCTCCACGATCGTGGATCAGTCGTTTCGGGCCCGCGACATGATCGGCGGCCTGATGCTCTTCGCGCGGCCGCCGAAGCCGCGGCGGGAGCCGGTGGACGTGGGAAAGATCGTCGCCAGCACGATCGAAGCCGTGCGCGGGCAGGTCGCCACCCGCGGGGTGCGGCTCGAATACAGCCCCCTGCCGGCGCCGCTGGATATTTTCGTCGATCGCCTGCAGATCGAGGAGGCGATCCGGGTGGTGCTGGTCAACGCACTCGAGGCGGTGGCTGCAGGCGGACGGGTGGTGCTCGAGGTGATCCGCCGTCCTGCTGGAACTGCGGGCTGGTGCGAGGTGGCCGTCGCCGACGACGGTCGCGGCATGTCTTTCGACACGGCGAGGCGGGCATTTGATCCTTTTTTCAGTGGACGCGAGGCCGGTCGGGGAGCGGGACTTGGGCTCTCCAAGGCATGGAGGCTGATCGAATTGAATGGCGGCAGCATTCTGCTCGCCTCCAGACCCGGGCAGGGAACACGCGTGACCATCCGACTCCCGGAGGCCTCGGCCGCCGTGGACTAGTGCCACGTCGGCAGGGGCATGACGCGCGTCATAAATCACCCATCTTTCCCCGGCGGTCGGCCGTGGCCGGGCTTGCCGTTGTCCGACTGCGTTTCTGGCTGGGGGCGTAGGGGGTTTCGCGCTTGTCGATGTTCTCGTTGTTCTCTATTCTCCCCCAACGTGCTTGCCGGGTTCGCGGTGATGGATCGCTGCGTCAAGCGTGCAGCAAGGATGGTTTCATGATCTTCACCGGACCCCGAATGAATGCAGGCGGTGCCACGCTCGACATCGAAGCCCCCGCGAAAGGCCCCGAAGTTGCGAGAACAGCGGCCGGCGAAATGTTTCAGACGGCCGCGGTGAATTCCCGCGTGACGGCCGCGAAATCTGGGCAGCAACAGTCTTTCGAGCGGACACCCACCCTGGCCGCGGCCATCGACGCCACGGCCTCGTGGCTGGTGGCGCGGCAGGCCCCGGATGGGCACTGGCGTGGTGCGCTCGAGGGTGACACGATTCTGGAAAGTGAATACATCCTCATCCTCGCCTGGGCCAATCGGCTCGACCGGGCGGAGGTGGCCGGTGCCGCCCAGCGGCTGCTCAACGAGCAGTTGCCGGGGGGTGGTTGGGCCATCTATCCCGGTGGTCCCGTGGATGTCAGTGCCAGCGTCAAGGCCTATCTGGCGCTCAAGATCATCGGCCACGATCAGCATGCTGAGCCCCTCTGCCGTGCCCGACATGCCATTGAGCAGGCGGGAGGGCCCTGGGCCGTCAACAGCTTCACAAAGTTTTACCTGGCGTTGCTCGGACAGATGTCGTACGCGGACTGCCCCGCCGTGCCACCCGAAATGGTGCTCCTGCCCGACTGGTTTCCGGTGAATCTTCACAGGGTCTCAGCCTGGTCCCGCACCATGATCGTGCCTCTGTCGCTGATCTGGGCCTTCAAGCCGGTCCGTGAGTTGGCTGCCCATCAGGGAATCGCTGAATTGCTGACATCGCAGGCGGCCCGAAGTGGCCCCCCTGCCGTCGGTGGCAACGGTGGCTGGGCCAGATTTTTCCGAGGCGTCGACTGGCTGTTGAAAGCGACCGATGCTGCTGGAGTGCGGCCATTCCGCAGCCGTGCGGTGGCGGCGTGCCGTCGGTGGATGCTCGAGCGGTTTGATGGAAGCGACGGCCTGGGGGCGATCTTTCCGCCCATCGTCTGGAGCATCGTGGCACTGCGGGCGATGGGCTGCGACGACGACTCGGCCGAGGTCCAGGAGTGTTGGCATCAGTTGGACCGTCTTGTGGAACGCGAACCGGATGGCACCACCCGGCTCGAGCCCTGCCGTTCCCCGGTCTGGGATACCGCGATCTCACTGCGTGCGTTGGCCGATACCGTGGCAGCCGGGCGGCAGCTCCACAGCCGGGGTCTGGATGGCGTGATGCAGACCGAGCCCGCCGTTACCGACCCGCTCGCGGCCGCGGTCGACTGGCTTCTCGAGCGTGAAATCCGTGGGGCTGGCGACTGGACCCATGCGGTAGCTGCGGTGCCCCCGTCTGGCTGGTGCTTTCAGTATGCAAACCGCTTCTATCCCGATGTCGACGATACCGCGATGGTGTTGATCGCCCTGTCGACGTGGCGGGACGCGGTCTCAGAATCTCGACCGACCGGCGCGCACGTGGCCAAGCGGCTCGGGGCCGTGCAGTCGGCGATCTTACGGGCCGTTCTCTGGCTTGAGTCGATGCAAAATTCCGACGGTGGCTGGGCCGCGTTCGATCGTGACAACAATCTCGAACTGCTCTGCAGGGTGCCGTTCGCCGATCACAACGCGATGATCGATCCCAGTTCGCCCGATCTTGCCGGCCGCGTTCTCGAGGCCTTTGGCAAGCTTGGCCTGCGGACCGGCCATCCCGGTGTCGACCGCGCCATTGCCTACCTGCGGCTCAGCCAGCAGCCCGACGGCAGCTGGTTTGGTCGTTGGGGAGTGAACTATGTCTACGGCACCTGGCAGGCGATCGAAGGCCTGCGGGCGGTTGGCCTCCCGGCAGACGACGCCGCGGTCTCCGCCGGGGCCGACTGGCTCGTCCGGCACCAGCAGCCCTGCGGCGGCTGGGGTGAGACGCCCGCAAGCTACGTCAATCCGGCCCTTGCAGGCCAGGGTACGCCGACGGCCTCGCAGACCGCATGGGCCGTGGCCGGGCTCGTGGCCGCCGGCCGGCATGAGGCGAGTCACACCCGCCGTGGCGTGCAGTGGCTGACCTCGCGGCAGTCTGCCGACGGGGCCTGGGAGGAGTCAGAGTTCACCGGCACCGGCTTTCCAAAGGTGTTCTACCTTCGTTATCACTACTACCCCATCTATTTTCCACTCATGGCATTGGCGAGGTTTTCGCAGGCCGGGGCCTGCGGCCGGAGTGGCTCGGAGCGTGTCGCATGAGTGTTCCCGTTGGACAGATGATGGCCGTGCTGAAACACGTGGCCGTGCAGCGGTTGCGGGGCAATGCCCGGTATCCACTCGTGTTGATGCTCGAGCCCCTTTTTCGCTGCAACCTTGCCTGTGGCGGCTGTGGCAAGATCCAGCATCCCACGGAGGTGCTGCGGTCGCATCTCACCCCCGAGCAATGTTTGAGCGCGGTGGACGAATGCGGTGCGCCGATCGTGTCGATTCCAGGCGGCGAGCCGCTCCTGCATCCGCAGATAGAGCAGATCGTGGCGGGCATCGTGGCCCGCAAAAAATACCTCTATCTGTGCACCAACGCGCTCAAGCTCGAGGAGATGCTGCCGCACTTCTCCCCTTCCCCCTACCTCGCTTTTTCGGTGCATCTCGACGGCCCGCGGGAGGAGCACGACCACGCCGTCTGCCGCGAGGGTGTCTACGACCTCGCCGTGTCGGCGATCCGCGCCGCCCGCAAGGCGGGCTTCCGCGTGACCACCAACTCGACACTCTTCGCTTCTGCCGATCCCGCCCGCTACCGGGCTTTTTTTGACGAAGTGATGTCGCTCGGTGTCGAAGGGATGATGATCTCTCCCGGCTATTCCTATGCGAAGGCGCCCGATCAGGAACACTTTCTGCCCCGGGAGCGGAGCCAGTCCCTCTTTCGGCGCATCCTGGCTGATGCCCCACGGCGGTGGAAGTTCAATCAGTCACCGGTGTTTCTGGAGTTTCTGAAGGGTGGCTGGGATTTGGAGTGCAGACCATGGGGCACGCCCACCTACAACCTGTTCGGCTGGCAGCGGCCCTGCTACCTGCTCGACGAGGGCTTCACGAAGACCTATCGCGAGATGATGGAACAGACCGACTGGGACGCCTACGGTCGTGCCAGCGGCAACGCCAAGTGCCAGGACTGCATGGTGCACTGCGGCTACGAACCTGCCGCTGTCGAGGCCACGTTCGGCTCGCTGCGCGGACTCCTGGGCACGGCGAGGCTGATGCTGCTCGGTCCGCCGCGGACGCGGCCTGCCGGCGATGAGTCGCTCAGTCCCCTGCCCGCCCCGGGATTGCAGCTGCAGCCCAACGGGTTGCCCTCGCTGCCGATCCTCGACCGCGTGGCGTGACACTACAGTCCGCGTTCGCGGGCGACTCGCGCGGCGTCGAGGGCCGCACCCCGGGCGCCGGCCGTATCGCCGTTGGGTATCACGTGGATCGGGATTCCCGCCTGCTCCTCGCGTTGCGTCGGCATGCCCTCGCGGATCTCGTCGAGAAACCACGACCGGAACTCTGCCGACGTCTCCACCGCGCCCCCACCCACCACCAGTGCGTCGGGATCGAACACGTTGATCATCTCGTCGAAAAAGAGACCGAGCGCCCGCGCCTGCACGCGGAAGATCTGGCGGCAGAGATCGTCGCCCCGTTCCGCGAGCCCGCGAACCCGCTTTGCAGCGTCTGCGATATCGTGTGATTTGGTGAGTTCATGGTCGGGGTGCCTCGCCAGGAAAAAGGGAAGCAGGGTGCGGCGGATGGCTGTCAGCGAGCAGAGCGACTCCAGGTCGCCGGTCCGACCGCAGTTGCACGCTGGAATGATCCCCTCGATGTCGGAAATCTGTCCGTATGGAATCAGCACATGCCCCAATTCGCCGCCGAAGCCGTTCCGGCCGGTGATGACCTTCCCGGCGGTGACCACCCCGCCGCCGAGGCCCGTGCCGATGATCGCGGAGACGCTCGTCGCCGTGTTCTCCGACCCGAAGATGGCGACATGGCCCCAGAGGGCTGCGGCGTTGCCGTCGTTGAGGTAGGTCACCGGCCGGCCGAGCCGCCGCTCGAGGCCAGCCCGGATGTCGTAGCCCGCCCACTCCGCGTGCACGAAGTTCGTCGAGCCTCGTTTGCTGAGCACGCCCCCGGCACTCGCGGGGCCGGGGGTGTCGAGGCCGATGGCCACGACGTTCTCCACGCGGATGCCTACCTGCTCGGCGGCGATTGCCAGGCCGTCTGCAATCTGGCCGAGGCAGACGTCGGGCCCCTCGACGCTGCGGGCCGGATGCTCGCACAGACCCTCGATCAGAAACTGACCCCGCTGGTCAAGAAAGGTGTAATTGATCGCCGTGCCACCCAGATCGACGCCTGCGACGACCTTGACCGATTTTGCTGTGATTGTCACGCGATCCTGCCTCTCCCTGCACTCGATGATCAGGCCGGAGTCGTTCCGGCCAGTTCCCGCTTGATGCGGGCAAGAATCGCCCGCAGGCCACGCGACCGCAGGATTCCCAGCACGTCGGCGAGCCCCATTCGCTCCAGCATATCGTCGGGGAGCGTGGCCGCCTCCGCCACCGGCCGTCCGTTGACCGCGTCGGCCAGGATCGCCACGAATCCCTTCACGGTCGGGGCCTCAGGCGCCACCTCGGCGGTGAGCCTGGCGGTGCCATCCGTCACCTCCGGCCAGAGGAACACGGGCGTCTGGCACTCGTGCACACGCCGGTCCTCAGCGGTCTTGCGGGCATGATACTCGGGCGGCAACGGCGGCAAGCCGGCAGCGTAATCGAGCAACAGTTCAAGCTTCTCGCGGCCGTCCAAATCGGCGAATTCGCCGATGATCGCGCCCAGTCGTTCGTTGACGCCGTTCATGCGGTTGGATGGGAAGGGGCGGCGCCCTTCACGATCGGCACTCCCACGCAGTTGCCCCACTCCAGCCATGAGCCGTCGTAGTTCTTCACGTTTCCGAAGCCGAGCAGATACGTGAGCACGAACCAGGTCAGACTCGACCGCTCGCCAATCCGGCAATAGGCAATCGTGGGAGAGCGACGCTTCATTTTCAGCTCGCGGATGTAGAGTTTCTCGAGTTCTTTGGCCGACTTGAACGTGCCGTCCTCGTTGCAATTCATCGGCCACGGCACGTTATTGGCACCGGGGATGTGACCGCCACGGATGGCACCCTCGTTGGGGTAGTCAGGCATGTGCATACGCTCGCCTCGGTATTCCTCGGGCGACCGCACGTCGAGCAGTTGCTTGCCCGCCCGCTGGTGCTTGAGTACCTCGTCGCGGAGGGCCCGGATCGAGTTGTCCTGCTCGGACGCCTTGTAGTGGGCGTGCGGGTAGCTGACCCGATCATTCGACCAGGCGCGGCCGTCGAGTTCCCACCGCTTTCGGCCGCCGTCCATCACCCGGCAGTCCTTGTGGCCGTAGAGCTTAAACACCCAGAAGGCGTAGCAGGCCCACCAGTTGTTCTTGTCGCCGTAGAAGACGACCGTCGTGTCGTTGGAGATGCCACGTTCGGCACAGAGTTTCTCAAAGGCGGCCCGGTCGATGTAATCCCGCACGACCTGATTCTGCAGATCGACCTGCCAGTCGATTTCGACGGCGCCGGGGATGTGGCCCTGCGTGTAGAGCGCCCTGTCCTCGTCTGATTCGACGATTCGTACCTGCGGGTCGGTCAGATGGTCTGCGACCCAGGCGGTGGAGACGAGGACGTCAAGGTGTGCGTAGTCGGGCATGGCCCAGGGCTCCTTCACTGCATGGCTCTTCAAAAACAACGGTGAATGGTAGTCCATCGCCATCCGGGCTGCAACGAGGCGACGTGGTGCCGCGGGTGCGCTCGAGACACTTTCTTGCCGCCCAGCCCACGCCCTCGTTGAAGCGAGTCGTCTCCTGTAAGATGAGAGTTCGGAATGACTCTCGCCGGGGCCTCGTCCCCTGCCCCACGCCACTTCGAATGCCAGCCACTCTCACGGAGCGAACCGCCTACCGATGGGTCCCGCCTTCATCTTCCAGATCACCGATCTGACCAAGAAATTCGGCCAGCGCGAGCTGCTCAAGAACGTCAACCTCGCCTTCTATCCAGGGGCGAAGATCGGTCTGCTGGGCCGCAACGGCGCCGGCAAGAGCACGCTCATGAAGATCATGGCCGGGCTCGATAAGGAATATGACGGCGAGACCCGCCTCGCCGACGGCTACACCGTCGGCTACCTCCGACAGGAGCCGCAACTCGACCCCGAGAAGACCGTGTTCGAAAACGTGATGGACGCGGTCGATCATTCCCGTGCCGTGCTGCGGCGATTCGAGGAGATCAATACCCGGCTGGGCGAACCGCTCGACGACGCCGAGATGGAGAAACTCCTTGCCGAGCAGGCGACGGTGCAGGACGAGATCGACGTCAAGAATCTCTGGGATCTCGACCGGCAGGTGGAGATCGCCATGGACGCGATGAATCTGCCTCCCGCCGACTGGGCCGTCACAAACCTCTCTGGCGGCGAGCGGCGTCGCGTGGCTCTCTGCAAGCTGCTGCTCGAGAAGCCCGACCTGCTCCTGCTCGACGAGCCGACGAACCATCTCGATGCCGAGAGCGTGGACTGGCTTGAGCGGCATCTCGCCGAATACACCGGCACCGTGGTGGCCGTGACCCACGACCGCTACTTCCTCGACAACGTCGCCAAGTGGATCCTCGAGGTCGATCACGGCCGGGGTATTCCCTTCGAGGGCAACTACACATCGTGGCTGCAGCAGAAGAAGGCCCGCCTGGAACTGGAGGAAAAGCAGGCGAGCACCCGTCAGAAAACGCTCGACAAGGAACTCGAGTGGATTCGGATGTCACCCAAGGCACGACAGGCGAAGAGCAAGGCGCGCGTGGCCTCCTATGAAAAGCTGGCCGCAGAGCAGGCCGCAGTGCGGGATTCGGAGATCGAGATCTTCATTCCCGCCAGCCGCTCGCTCGGCGACCAGGTGATCGACGTGGAGAACATCTCGAAGGCGTTTGGCGACAAGCTGCTCTTCGAAAACCTTTCGTTCCGGCTGCCGCCGGGCGGCATCGTGGGCATCATCGGTCCCAACGGTGCCGGCAAGACGACGCTCTTCAGGATGCTCGTGGGTCAGGAAAAGCCCGACAGCGGCACGATCAAGGTGGGCGCCACGGTCGACGTCGGCTACGTCGATCAAAACCGCGACGCCCTCGACGCCGACAAGACGGTGTTCGAGGAGATTTCGGGCGGTCACGATACGATCGAACTGGGCAAGCGGACGGTGAACTCTCGCAGCTATGTGGCGAAGTTCAACTTCATGGGCCCCGACCAGCAGAAAAAAGTCGGCACGCTCTCCGGCGGCGAACGCAACCGCGTGCATCTGGCGAAGCTGCTCCGAGGTGGCGCAAATCTGCTGCTACTCGACGAGCCGACGAACGATCTCGACGTCGACACGCTGCGGTCGCTCGAAGAGGGCATTTCGAGCTTCGCCGGTTCGGTCGTCGTGATCACCCACGACCGGTGGTTTCTCGACCGGCTCGCCACGCACATCATCGCCTTCGAGGGGGATGGCTACGTGCACGTCTGCGAGGGCAACTTCGAGGTCTACGAGCGGAGCCGCAAGGAGCGGCAGGGTGTCGCCGCCGACGAACCGCACCGCTTCCGCCACAAGAAGCTCACGCACTGAATGGACCGCCCGCAGGGCCATCCATGGCCCCTGCGGGCTTTTGCATTCGCAGGCACGGCTGAGGTGTGCCTCGAATGCGTCGGCCGACCTCGTGGAGGCCTGACGCGTAAGCCGCAGCAGGCCCACTCTTTATTCAAGGCCTCTCCTTCGTGGTCCGGTTCGTGATGAGCAGGCCGAATAGATCGCGGGTCTTGATCGCGGTATACCCGCGTGATGAGGCGGACTCGCGATACAATCGGTCGGTGTGGTTCGCGCAAGGTCGCGAGCCGCTGATCGCAACCGTTCTCCGGCAGAAATACCGCCGAGCCTAAAAGACTGTACAGGCGTTCCTTTTTTTGTTACACTTTTGTCTCTGGGATGGGTTTGCCCAAGCTCCATGGCTCGAGACCATAGGTGATCCGATGACATTTACCGCCGTCTACATGCCTGTGCCCGAAGGCTACATCGGGTTTGTTGAGGAGATTCCAGGCGCCAACAGCCAAGGCGAGACGCTTGATGAGGTTCGCGAGAACCTGCGCGAAGCCGTCCAGCTGGTTCTTGAAGCCAATCGGGAATTGGCGGAGCAAGCGTTGGTGGGCAAGGATGTTGAAAGAGAGCCTTTTGAGCTTGCTTCCTGATGAAGCGACTCGACTTGGTTCGCCATATTGAGGCAAACGGTTGTGCTTTCCTACGGGAAGGTGGCAGGCACACGGTGTACTTCAACCCGACCTCGCGAAAAGTGTCCACGATTCCGCGGCATCGCGAAATCAACGACTTCATGGCAAAGAAGATCTGTCGTGAACTGGAGATCGCGGAGCCCGGAAAGGAAAAGAAGTTGGACCAGGGAGAACAAAGCGACGCAGCGGACTCGCGATAAAATCAGGCGGCGTGGTCCGCCTAAGGTCGCGAGCCGCTGATCGCCCGCGTTCGATTACAGAGCGGTTTGTCCCAAGAATCAGGAATGAGATGCTGTTGCCAAACTGCGGAGCCGTTGTGACCGCGGTGCTCGGCTGCCTCGGCCTGCTATTCCCGAGTGCCGTGGGCCGCGTTCTTGGCCTCGAGCCGGATAAACCGCTTGGTATTTCCGAGTTTCGTGCGACCTACGGCGGGTTTTTTCTGTGCTTGGGGATTGGGTGCTTGTTCGCTCAGTCCGTACCCGTATTCACGGTTGTTGGAGCGGCTTGGTGCGCGGCTGCTTTGGCTCGGATCGTGTCTTTTGTCGTTGATGGCAGCCGGACGAGGCATAATCTTGCCGGAGTTGGATTCGAGGCGTGTATTGGGCTGGCAATGCTGGCCGCGCAGTTCTAACGGCGGCAAAGCTGCTAGAACCGAGCGATCGAACGGACGCTCGATAGCCGCCGCTGATTGCCGGCTTTACGGTCGGGAGTGACACAATCGTGAGATCGGGTGCCGTGGGAATCTTGGAGCGTGTGGCAATGGGTATGCCGTCATTGCTCGAATCTCGGGAGAACATGCGAACCATATCTCTTCTGGCGATCTCGTTCCTGTCGTTCCTGCCATGCGCGGCTCATGCAAGCGAGTCGGGTCCTCGTGAACTCGTCTCGCAGGTGCTGGAGACGGCTGGCGGCGAGGAGAAGCTTTTAAAGCTGTTTCGACTGCGAGAGCGACTGCTGGTCACGAAGACGCCAGCCGAGCCGGTGACGCAGGACGAGAAGGGGAATCGCACGTCAGTCGTGGAGGTCTCTGGCGACTGGTGGATCGGCAAAGCAAAGCGTGACAAGGACAAGGTGCGAGTGCTCTGCTGGGCTTGGAGCCTCCGCCTTCTGCTCGACCCGCAGGCCACGATTCAATCGTGTCACGGCATCACGGTGAACGGCACACCTGCGTTCGGCCTGAGAGTGACCGAGTCGATCAAGGTGCCGATCGATCTGTTCTTCGACGCGGAATCGAGGCGTCTTGTCGCGATCGACTACGACGATACGCGGCACGTATTCAGCGAGTGGAAGCAAACCGCCGATGGGCACCAATACCCGTCGCACGTCGTCGGCTTCCGCTTCACGAATCGTGATGCCGGGACACTCGCGAGCAGCCAGTGGTATCAGACCGACATTCTCGAGCTGACACCGCTGGACGAGCTGCCGATCGAGCTCAAGCGATAGCGTCGAATCACGGCACGCGGGCAGGAGCGTGCGAATGGCGTGCAGTCAAACGCGATGCCGACACAATCGCTGACGCTCCGGGCTTGTATGAACGTTCCCATACAAGCCCTCGGCCGAAGCCTCACGCCATCGGCAGTTGCACGGCCGCCGCAGCGGCGCGGATCTCTTTCGGAAGCGGGAAATAGACGTCCTCTTCGCGGATCGTCCGCTCCTCCACGGTGGCCTCGAAGCGATGCTTCAGCCACGCCACGCAGTCTTGCACGACGCTCTCAGGGGCACTGGCGCCGGCCGTGATCACCACCGTCTCGGTGCCCGTGAACCATCCCGGGTCGATCTCGTTGGCGCCGTCGATCAAGTGGGCTGCGATGCCTCGCTCGCAGGCCAGTTCGGCGAGCCGCTGGCTGTTCGAGCTGTTTTGGCTGCCCAGCACCAGCACGTGATCAGCGCCGTCTGAAAGCAGGCGGACAGCCTCCTGCCGGTTTTGCGTCGCATAACAGATGTCGTCCTTGGGGGGGCCCACGATCTGCGGGAATCGGTCCTTGAGCCGGTTGATGATCCGCGAAGCGTCGTCCACCGAGAGCGTCGTCTGCGTGAGATAGGCGAGGCGTTCGTCCGGGCCGAAGCTGAGAGCGTCGACCTCATCTGTCGTCTCCACGAGCGTAAAGGCGTCGGGTGCCTGCCCCATGGTGCCGATCACCTCGTCATGCCCCTCGTGGCCAATCAGCATGATGCGATAGCCGGCCTTGGCATATTTGATCGCCTCCAGATGCACCTTCGTCACGAGCGGGCAGGTCGCATCGATGGCCCGCAGTCGCCGTTCAGCCGCGACGCGACGCACTTCGGGGGCCACGCCGTGGGCGGAAAAGAGCAGAACGCCCCCCTCCGGAACCTCCTCCACCGCGTTGACGAACACCGCCCCCTCGCGGACAAACCGGTCCACCACATGCTTGTTGTGGACGATCTCATGGAACACGTAGAGGGGGGTGCCATAGAGTCGAATGGCCGTTTCGAGCGTGTCGATGGCCATGTTGACGCCGGCACAGAAGCCGCGCGGGCTGGCGAGCAGAATCTTCATCGCGTTGGTTCCGGGAGAGGCGGCGGGAAGCGTGGCTGGGGCAAAAACAGATCAACAGGCTATGGTAATGGGGGTGATTCAGACCTGCCAGTGAAGAACAGCCCCACCTCCGTGTAGACCGCGTAACATCGCCGGTACCGATGTCCGTGCAACCACCGCAACCCGCCCAACGCGACCCGACGCCGTGGCAGATTACGCCCACCCCCGTGGACGGCGACCTCGCCGTCGCTGAGGCCTTCTGCCGCGATGTTGCCAGCCGGCACTACGAGAATTTCACCGTTGCCACCCGGCTCGTGCCGCCCAGGCTGCGGCAGCACCTGGCCAACGTCTATGCCTATGCCCGGTGGAGTGACGATCTGGCCGACGAGGCGGCGAGCCCCACGGAGGCCGCCCGCGACCTGGCCGCCTGGCGGCAGGGATTGGCGGCGTGTTTCGCGGGCCGGCCCGGGCATCCTGTCTACGTGGCGCTCGCCGACACCGTGCGTCAGACAGGCCTGACGATCGCGCCGTTTGCCCACCTGCTCGATGCGTTCGAGGAAGATCGGGCGTTCGACGCAGCCGGCGTGGCGGTGCGGTATGCCGACCGCAACGAGCTCGTCGCCTACTGCCGCCGCTCCGCCGATCCCGTGGGCCGAATCGTGCTCGCGCTTGAAGGGTGCCGCGACGCGGCGATGGTCGCCCTGTCTGATTGCATCTGCACGGGCCTGCAACTGGTCAACTTCTGGCAGGATGTGCGACGCGATCGCCTGGCGGGCCGCGTCTATCTGCCCCGCGACGACATGCGTCGGCACGGCGTCGAGGAAACGATGCTCGATGCCCCGCGGGCTGCGTTGCCGCTCAAGCAGTTGCTGCGCGAGGAGGTCTCCTGGGCGCGGGAGTATTTCGATGCGGGGGCACCGCTCGCGGGTGTTGCTCCGCCGGCGCTTCGCCCTGCGATCGGGATGTTTCTGGCCGGCGGTCGGGCGGTGGCCGACGCGATTGAACGGGCTGGGTTCGATACGCTCCTGCGGAGGCCGACGGTTGGAAAGTGGACAAAGTTGCGGCTGGCCGCGCGGGCCTGGTGGAGTCTGCAGACCGCGACAGACGGTTTCTCGGGTGGCCGCCCATGAGCACGCTCGCCGCAGACCATCGGGCATGCGCCGCGGTGATGGAGGGGGCGGGCTCGAGCTTTGCCCTGCCAATTCGCCTGCTGCCCACGGCCAAACGCCGCGGCACCACCGCACTCTACGCGTTCTGCCGTCGGGCCGACGATATTGTCGACGACGGTGCAAGCCCCGCCGCAGCCCGGCAGGTACTGGCAGACTTCGAGGCAGATCTCACCCTCGCTCTCGCGGGCGGCCAATCATCCGATCCGGTGATCAGGGCCGTCGTCGATACGGTTCGCCGATTTGCCGTTCCCGACCGGTATCTCCACGCCATCATCGATGGCGTGCGGATGGATCTGGAACAGACCACGTTCGACACGGCGGCCCAACTCGAGGAATACTGCAGCCGTGTGGCCAGCGCCGTGGGCCTGGCGGCCATTCACATCTGGGGCTTTCGAAACCCTCCGCAGGCGTTGCCCGCCGCCCATGCCTGCGGGCTCGCCTTTCAGTGGACAAACATTCTCCGCGACATTCCCGAGGACCTCGCCCGCGGCCGGATCTACCTCCCCCTGGAGGATTTTCATGCGTGCGACTGCAGTCCTGATGACCTGCGCGGCGGCCGGATCGGTGCTGGGTTCGAGCCATTGGCGAGGCTGAACATCGCCCGCGTGAGAGACTCCTACCGGCAGGCGGCACGGCTCGATCGGCTGCTCTCCACAGACGGTCGCATCGTGTTTCGCGCGATGTATGGTGTCTACTCCTCGTTGTTCAGCCATGTTCAACGGGCTGGTACGACGATCTTTACCGACCGTGTGCGTCCCGGCCGATTCCGTCTTGCTGGCGGGGCAGTCAAGACGCTCCTCCTCGGTCCACGGGCCCCTCGGCTGCCCCGCGCGTTTGGCTTCGGCGGCTTGGGAGGTTCTGCCCGGTCATCACTGTCACCACGGGAACCTGTCCTCCATGAATGACCTGCTCTCGCCCGTGCCGTTTTCGAACGCTCGCGCCGACTCCGGGCCGACCGGTCGGCCGCTCGTTGTCGTCGTGGGCGGCGGTCTGGCCGGTCTCGCCGCGGCGGCGTCGCTCTCGTCGGTGGATGTGCGCGTGACGGTTGTGGAGGCCCGTCGTCGCGTCGGTGGTCGGGCAGCTTCGTTCGAGGATCCGGTGACGGGTGGCCTGGTCGATGCCTGCCAGCATGTGGCGATGGGCTGCTGCACGAATTTCCTCGATCTCTGCCGGCAGGCCGGCCTGGCGGACGCCCTGCGCCGGGATCGGACGCTGTGGTTCATTGGTCCGGATGGGGAACGTGCTGCCTGCACGCCCTCGCGGCTGCTCCCGGCGCCGATGCACCTCACACCATTGCTCGTGGGCATGCGGCACTTTTCGTTTCGCGAGAAGTTCTCCCTCGGACTGGGCATGCTCCGACTGGCGCGGTATCGCGAGTCAACCGGCGGTGAGGCCGGTGGCACGGCACTGGAGTGGCTCGAGGCGGCGGGCCAGCCTGAGCGGGTGATCAGGCTCTTCTGGCAGCCGGTGCTGGAAAGCGCGCTTGGTGAATCGATCGATCTCGTGAGCACAACCGCGGCGCGGAAGGTGGTTGTGGATGCGTTTCTCGCCCATCGCGACGCGGCCGATCTGTTTGTGCCCACGGAGCCGCTCGGCAGCCTCTTTGGCGATCGGCTCGTGGCGTGGCTCGAGAGCCGCGGAGTCGGGGTGGAGAGAGGGCGGAACGTGACCTCGATCGAACGAGACGCACTCGGTCGGGCTGTCGGCGTGCTCCATGGCGATGGCCGCACGGCCTGCGACGCCGCCATCGTGGCTCTGCCGTGGCGACAGGCGTCGCGGGTTGTGCCTGATCTCGTGCCGGCGGCGGATGAGAGGTTTGCGGGTTCACCGATCACGGCGGTGCATCTTTGGTTCGACCGCGACTGCATCGATCTTCCCCATGCGGTGCTCGTGGGCCGTGTCTCGCAGTGGGTGTTTCGCCCGGATGCGGCCGAAGGGCGGCAGCCGGGCTACTGTCAGGTGGTGATCAGCGCATCCCGCGGATTGCTCGGCGGTGACCGCGACGCGTTGCTTGCCACCGTGGTGGCGGAACTTCGCGAGACGTTTCCAGCGGCCCGCGATGCCGTGCTCCTGGAGGCGCGGGTGGTCACCGATCCCACCGCCGTGCTTTCGGTGCGGCCGGGCGTGGATGCCTTCCGGCCGGCAGCCGAGACGGCCGTGCCAAATCTCTTTCTGGCCGGTGACTGGACCGCCACCGGCTGGCCGTCCACGATGGAGGGCGCCGTGCGGAGTGGCCGGTTGGCGGCCATCGCCGCGGGCCGCCAGTTGGGCAGGCCGATCGCTCCGCTCACGGCCGATCTGGCGAAGAACCCGGTCGTCCGTCTGCTGACGGGGTAGCGGCAAGACCCTCCAGAAACGTCTCAATGGCACGGGCCAGCGTGCGGCCGTCGACGACGGCGTGTTCCCAGAGCCGCCACATGTCGACCGCGGCCCGGGGCCGGCGACCGATGGCACCGAGCGCCGCCCCCAGCCGCCGCATGCCCGACTGGGGCTGAACGAGCGCCGCGATCTCCCGCGGCAGTTCCTGCGAGGAATCGTCCGATATCACTCGGATCGATACACACGCGAGCCCGGCGGCCTGCGCGACCGTCGCCACCGCATAGGTCTCCATGTCGACGAGGCTCGCACCGCTTGCTACGGCGAGTTCCCGTTTGGCTGCCGCCGTGGCGACGACATGATCGACGCTGACGATCGCCAGATCGCTGCTCGGGATGCCAGCGGACGGGCCGATGGGAGCCGCGGGAAGGCTCCCCTGCCCTGTCGCAATGCACACAATGGGTGGACCGCCCGTGCGGGTCAGGGCCTGCCGCGGCGAGACGGCCGTGCCGCGGACGAGCGTGGGATCGAGACCACCGGCGAAGCCCGCCGAGAGGATCAACCGTGGCCGATGGCCGTCGATCAGCAGCCTCGTTGCCCGTTGGGCGGCTTCGGCCCCCGCGCCTGCCACGCACCAGGCCACCCGCCGGCCAGCGACAGTGCCCTCGGAAAAAACAAGACCGGCCGCAGAGAGTTCCACGGTCTCCTGGGCCAGGGCTGCGAAGGCATCGGCTTCGATGGCCATGGCGAACACGATCCCCACCGTCGAGGCGGCCTGCTTCGGTGGTGCTGGAGTGTTTGGCATCAAGAGAAAAACGGCCGCCGTGCCGGCCACGCATCAGGCCACCAGTCAGTCACGCGGACAGGCCGCCGGATCGAGTTATTCACGGAGATTTTTGAACTCCGGCGGCGGCGGGCATGCGGGGTTCACCCACTGGATCACCACCGCCCAGCCGGCGCTCTCGACGTCGTGCTGCAGATAGCCATGAATGGGCCGCACGATCTGCCAGCCATCTTTGAGATGGGCCGATAACACGGGGTCGATGCGGCCGCCGGAAGCTATCTCGCGAACATATTCGTCAGCGGGCATAACGCCCGCACAGGCGCCGTATCCCGGTAGTCGGCTCGCTCCGACCATCCGCCAGAGATTCTCCTCGATCACCAGATCGCGGGTGGCGTCGGTCAGGGCGTGAGCCAGCCCGTGGTGCTGATGCTGGGGGCTCACGAACACGTCGGCCCCATAGAGCGTGGGGCCCTTGGGATCGTGGTCCGCGAAGGATCCATGCGCTGTCAGCACGTCCCACGAGTCGTCGACGTGGTAGTCGGCCATGCGAAGCCGCAGGGTAAAGTGCACGCCCACTGCGTTCCCGGTCGGCATATGCTCGGCCACGAACTGCCCCTGCGGGTACACGGCCCGGTGATCGGCCAGTTCCTCGGCCGTGTAGGGCGTGTCGTGCGGATAGACGACCCGGCAGATGTCGCTGATGGCGGCATAATCGGCCGGAGTCATGAGCCTGATACGGTAGTCGCTTGGCAGCGCCATGGTCGAAGTCCCGACGCGGGGTCGGTCCACTGGTAAAACCTGCAGGGAAGGATAGGTCGGCCAATGGCACTTCGGCAAGCGTCGGTCGAGTGGGGCGGAGCATGAGGAGCAACAGCCGGGGCTGGATGCTGAACCATGCCCCCCTGCCGAGCCTTTCCCCGTTTGAGCGATTCGCCTCGACTCAGTGCGTGATCGAACGGCTGCACTTTGTAGGAACGGACCGCGACAGGGAATCGATGGGGCTCCCCACCCAACCGGGCCCTGGCTTGGGCGAACTCCCCAACTGGCGTGACGGCGCACCGTGACGGTGCTAGAGTAGCCCTTATGATCGCTTCCTATCTTTTCCACGGGTTGCGGGCGATCGAACGTGCCTGCCCGCCACCCGTTCTCGCGGCACTCTTGTGGCCAGGGCTGGCGACTCTGGGCATCGTGCAGGCCTGCGGCTCGATGGGATGGCAGTATCGACAGCGCATGGCACGGGGTCACGGCGTGAGGCCGGGCCTATGGGAGTCGTGGCGGCAGGCGGTCGATCGACTTTCCATGCGACTTGTTTGCCTTTGGCCCGAGCGGTTTCTGGTCAACCCCTGGCGTAGTCGCTTGTCGATAACGGGCTTGGAAGCAGTACGGAACCGCCTCACCGCCGGAACGCCGGTGGTATTCGCCGTGCTTCATTTCGGCGAATTGATCCTGCTGCACTTAGTTCTTCGGGCCCATGGCATTCCGGTGGCCAGCCTCACCGCCTCCCGCGATCGAGGCTTTCGCGACCATACCGACGCCGTCGCGGAGGTGGCCGGCGGCCTCCGCGGAGTGCCGCGTCGATTCATGGCGGACACTGGCCTGCGACGAGCCTACTGCTTTATGCGGTCTGGAGGCTGCCTCTTAATCGCCTGCGATCTCTCCTCAAAGCACTCCGTTGACATTCCAACAGATCTCGGCACCGTGCGACTGGCGACCGGAGCGTTCCAAATGGCCGGCATGGCGGGAGCTTGTGTCGTACCCGCGATTCTCTGGCAGGAACGCCGCTGGCGATTCGGCCTCGCGTTCGGCTCCCCCCTCGATCCACCCGATGGCAGCAGTGACGCGGTCAAGCGGATCGCCGAAGCCTGTGTCACCCACTGGGTTCCAGTGATCAAGCGGTATCCAGAGCAGTACACCTATCTTGATCACCGAATCTGGACGCCGGCACTCAGGTCAGGTGAAACGCCCACGGCTTGATCGCCGCGGTTCGCCCACCGCATCGATCAGTTCAAAGGATACCTCAGGAAGGCATTTGCGCTCCCCCGCGATGGCAGACTCGGATCAATCTGCAGCCCATCGGGCACGCCGAGCCGCAGAAGCGCACGACGCACCTGGTGGAACATCACAATCGACAATTGCATGCCGCTGCACACGTGCGTTCCGGCGACGAATGGAACGGCCGAATGGCGGGTGAATGGGCACCCCGTCGCCGAGCCAAGGAAACAGTAGACGACGTCCCCGGGCGACACGTCCTCCGCGCCTATCGTGGCGGCCTCGATGCACCGTCGCATCACGAAATTGACTGGCACGATGGCGTAGGCATCGACCATCGCGAGCCGCTCACGGATCGCTTCCGGTGACTCACCGACGGCTCCTCCTGCCAGCCAGGCGTCGATCAGTTGCGTTGTCACGGCGTGCAGTGGCTGCACGCCCATGGTCAGCAGCGACAGCACGGCTGTCGCTGTGGTTTCGTCCTCGTATTCAAGCTCAAGCCCGACCGCCAGGCAGCATGCGGCGATCGCATCGTCACAGCGAGCCAGCGCCGACAGCGTGGGGAACGGGTTAAAGAATTCGATAGCCAGTAGTTCGTCTCGTGGCAACGACACCGTGCGACCAAGACACGTGGAGCACGAGATCGCGAGGAGCATGGCCACGACGTCGCCGGCGATCAGGGCGGCCGAGGTACCGGGGCGGGCGAGACCGTCCTCAACAACCGCACCGATTGCAGCGGGTGGCAAGTCCTTCACCACGCCCATGCAACCGTCGATCATGGTGTCGACAAGGGCTCGACGCCGTACGTGCTCCGGGCCGTCCACCATGATCGGGCTCAACTCGCAGAACCGCCTGATCCACCGGGTCTTTTCCGGTCTGACGGCGGTCAGGATTCTGTCGAGGAAGTTCAACGTCTCATACCGTGGCGAATCCAGGACGGCACGTGAAAGGGCGGCGTCGACGACGATGACAACGGAGTGCCCGGAGCCGCCGCATCGGAGCGCCGGGGTGGGCAACGCCGGGAACGATGTCGCGGCTCTGCCGGCCGTGACCGAGCGAATCGCTTGAAGAATTTCGAGGTAATCCATGGCCCGCGAGCATTCTCCTCGGATCACCAGCGTGCCTGCGGGTGCATTGTGCGTCAGCCGTTCGACCGGGCCACCAGTGTTTCCACAAACGCAATGACGTCCGCCACGGTCGTGCCCGCGTGCGCGAAGTCATCCTCGACTCGAATACCGCACCGCTCCTCGATAACGTCGAGCCACTCCATCAGATCGAGCGAGTCCAGCCCCGTGTCGGCCAGGCGTGCTTCAAGGAGGACTCCCCCTGGGGGTGCCTTACCACCCAGTTCGGCGAGAGAATCCAGTACGGTACGTTGAACATTTGATTGCATGGCCAAGTCGTCGGACATATGTGAATGGTGGTGGAAGAGGATAGCCCGCCCAATGGCACGTCCGCAACCGTTTCCGAGCTGTTGAGTGGCTCGTGAGCCGCGTGCCCCGTCTCGCAAGTCCTACGAAGCGGTTCCCGGAACGCCCGCCTTCCCCCTGTGGTGTGGCGTTTTTCTGGCGTCGACGCAGAGTCTCTTCGAGACCGGCCGCCGGAGCAGGCTGTTCACGGAGAGTCTGTGCACTGGGTGCATGAGGGCCTGATGAGTGCGTGGAGGATCGCCAGCGGGTTCCACCAGCATACGCCCGAGCCGTGGCCGCAGTCGCAGGATTCCTCCGGCAGCATCGTGACCGTGTACTTCGGCACCCTCACCACCTGCTCCTCGCTAACAGCCTTGTAGAGTCTTTTCTTGATGAACGCGTCGCCGTCTGGCGGCCTGTGGCGGCATTCAACCGGGCCGGTACAGAAGCATTCGGCGGCCCGGTGGCCGGCAGGCTCGCAGTGCAGGGAATACGTTGTTTTTCGCGTCTGCTTCTCACCCCACGAGGAGGAGCAGGCGGGAACGCACCCCTCGCATACGGCCCCACCTGTGCAAGCCCCATCGGTGCTGGCTTGATCGGTGCAAGCCTCATCGGTACAGCTGAAGGAGGGCTGTCGGCTTCTCCTGATGTCATCGGCCCGAGGCCCGGCAAGACAGACAGCAAGAGAGAGCATTGCCAGCCGAGCTGAAGAGACATGTCGCATGGGAGTTCTCCGCAGTCGAATCCTGAAGGCGAGCAACGGGTCTAGAAGTCGAAGGCCAGTCGCGTTCCGAAGCCATTGATGAAGCCGCTGCCGTTGTAGCTCGTGCCGAGCGTGCCGTCCTTGTTCCACGGCGTGCTCACATACTCTCGATGCGTCAGGTCGTAGTTGAAGTAGACGCGTGCGTTGGGATTGAGCAGCCAGTTGAGACCGAGCGTGATGCCGTTCAAGACGCCGCCGTTCACCTCGCCGTCGTTGAGGCAAAGATAGTTGTAGCGGGCCGCCACCTGCCAGGCGCCTTCGCTGATCTGCCACCGGTTGCGGCGGGCGGTGCGGTCGCGCAACGCGTAGAAGTTGTTGTGGGGGACGGGGCGGTCAAAGCGGTATTCGATCTTCGAGTAGGTGCGGCTCTCGCCGGTGAGGAAATAGAGCACCTCGGCGTAGCCGGACTGGTAGTAGACGGTGCCGACGTTGGTGCCGGGTTTGGGCTGGTAGCCATTGGTCGTGACCGGGCCCGCAT
>Ga0247835_1001164_pt1 | contig 33713 bp, 35 predicted proteins | sample LaCtaG_3_FD_189912 | JGI IMG/M metagenome (GOLD analysis project Ga0247835, IMG submission 189912) | Freshwater microbial communities from meromictic Lake La Cruz, Castile-La Mancha, Spain - LaCruzMarch2015_13.5m | ecosystem: Environmental > Aquatic > Freshwater > Lake | place: Spain: Castile-La... | reverse complement strand
AATTGAAGCAGTAATGGCAAACGGAACAGTAATTGATACTTTGCCAGTACCAAGTCATGCATCAGGTCCAGGAATTATTCAAACTCTGGTTGGTTCTGAAGGAACACTTGGTGTTATCACTAAAGCTGCAATGAGATTAGAACACTTACCTGAATCAAGAGTTTTCTTGTCTTATGGATTTAAAGATGTAAACACAGGCATTGAAGCTGCTCGATTAATTATGACTAAAAGATGGAAGCCAGCTGTGATCAGACTTTATGACGAAGCTGACACTAAAAAACTTTCAGAATTCTTAAACCTTGGTGTGCAAGGTGTTCTTATGGTCATCATGTGTGATGGCACCAAATCATTAACTGATTTGGAAGCAAAAGAAATAGATTTGATTTGCACTGGTGTGGGCGGTAAACCACACGGACCGCAAGTTGGTCAAAACTGGTGGGACGGGAAATATGAGCCATTTAAACATGGCAATATTCCTGCCCCACCAATGATTTATGGCACCACAGATACTTGTGCCAGATTCAACGATCTGCCAGCAATCTACAAAGCCAAAAAGGAAGTGGTGGAAAAGCAGTTTGCTCACCACAAAGCTAGATACACCGCTCACTTTTCTCATTGGTTTCCCTGGGGTGGCATGATTTATGACCGCTTCTACGTAGATAACCCTCCAACAGATATTGACGAAGCAATGAAATTGCACGACGATTTGTGGAACGCAGCAATTGATGCGTCTTTGAAAAACGGTGGAACCTTAAACGAACACCACGGTGTTGGTTTGAAACTCGGTCGTTTTATGAAGACACAACACGGTTCATCATGGGAATTCATGTTGAGCCTTAAAAAAGCGTGGGATCCAAATGGCATCATGAACCCAGGAAAACTTGGGTTTGGTCCTCCGGGTTCTGCGTAAGAAAACAAACAAGGTTTAGTAACTAAGAACTTAGTTACTAGAAGGGAAAAGCAATGCATTTATCTATGCATAACTGGATGCGTGCCGAGCCGTTGGAAACAACCATCGCCCGACTAGCTAAATACGGTTACAAGAGTATTGAAATCAGTGGAGAGCCAGAGAAATATCCATCTGCCGATACTCGCGATTTATTAAAGAAATACAACCTAAAGTGTTGGGGTTCTGTAACTCTGATGTTAGGTGAAAGAAATCTTGTTGCTAAAGATGAAAAGAAAAGAGCAATGAGTGTTAAGTATGTAAAAGATTGCATCACTATGGTTAAAGAACTTGATGGAACAGAAATGACCATTGTTCCTGCAACCGTAGGAAAAATTACTCCAGATGCAACTCCAGATGAAGAATGGAGTTGGGCAGTTGCAGGAATGAAAGAAATTTATGCTCATTCCCAAGCTGCAGGTGTGAAATTAGCAATCGAACCATTAAACCGATTCGAGACTTATTTCATTACCCGTTGCGAACAAGCACTTGCTTTAGCTGAAGCAACTGGACCAGATTGTGGAGTTTGCCTAGACGCATTCCACATCAACATCGAAGAAGAAGATCTATACGCAGCAATTCGTTTAGCTGGCAAGAAACTAAACGACTTCCACGTTGCAGATAACAACCGTATGCCAGCAGGACACGGTGATTATGACTGGAAGAAAGTTGTAGCCACTTTGAAAGAAATTGGTTATGACGGTGCGTTAACTGCAGAGTTCGTAGCTCCAGTTGATAGAACTCCTGTAAACAAATACAAGAACGCTTTGGATATGAATCCAAAGGGTATTGATGCAGATCAATTGAAGTTCATTATCGATCACGGTTCATCAGTATTAACTGAAGAATTCTATGACTGGTTGGTTAAAGAGAACGCAGATACATTACTACCTCTTATTTAATTAACTAAATAAGAAAAACATTAACAACTTCGGGAGTCCTTGGTGAAAGAGTTAGTCCTAGTAATAGGAACCCTTGACACCAAAGGCCCCGAAGTTGCTTATGTAAGAGACAAATTAAAAGAGTTTGGACTTAATCCTTACGTCATTGATGTAGGAATATTGGGTGAACCAATCGGTATCACTCCAGATTTTTCTAAAGCAGAACTTGCCCAATACGGTGGCACCACAATTGAGAAAGTACAAAACGCAGGCTCTCGCGGAGCTGCTGTTGAATTAATGCGCGAATTTGTTGTGAAAAAAGTTACCGAAATGGTTGCTAATAAAGAAGTAATCGGTGCAATTGGATTAGGTGGTGCTGAAGGTGGCGTGATGACAGCTGCGGCATTAATGGCTTTACCAATTGGTGCTCCAAAAATTGTTATCTCTCCTATTGCTTCTGGCAAACACGAATTTGCTCCTCTGGTCGGAACAACAGACATGATGACAATGCATTCCATTGTTGACATCTTGGGCTTAAACGATATTTCTAAAACTATTTTTGATAACGCTGCAGCGGCTGTATTTGGCATGATCCAAAAGGGTCATCAATTAGCAAAACCAAAACCTGGAACAAAAGCTGTTGCTGTGACAATGCTTGGTAATACCAACACTGCAATTACAGCGATGCAACCGTTAATGAAAGAAGCAGGATATGAATTAGTGGTATTTCACGCCAACGGAGTTGGCGGACCTGCAATGGAAGAATTAGCTGAAGCTGGACAGTTTGTAGGAATTATTGATTTCACACCTAATGAAATGGCGGCAAATTTAGTTGGTGGCATTCACGTTGCTAATGAAAACAGATTAAAAGTTGCTGGACGTTTGGGTTTGCCTCAAGTGGTAGTTCCAGGTTGTGTTGACTTTGTGGTCTTTCATGCCAATACCGTTCCTGAAAATTTAAAAGATCGCCCACTTTACAACCACAATCCTGAATATTGGTTAGTAAGACTAAATGGCGATGAGATGGAAAAGTTAGGTAAAAAGTTTGCTGATTCTTTGAATGAATCAAAGGGTGCAGTGAAAGTAGCAATACCTGGTAAAGGAATATCCATTCCTAATAAATCAGGTGGTGTTTTCTTTGATCCAGCAGCAGATAAAAGATTTATGGATCAGATGCAAAACAACTTGAAAGATGACATTGAGGTAACAAGCTTCGATATGCACGTTAACGATGCTGAGTTTGGTAAGGCAGTCGGTAAACTTTTTATCGACATGATGAACAAGGAGAGCAAATAAATGGCAAAACATCCAATCAGAAAGTTTCAACGCCTAACCACAGGTGATGATGCTTTCAGAGCAAAATTTCGCTCTTGGGACATGACCGAATTATCTTATGTTGATATTCGTGAATACCTAAAAGATAAAGACACAGTGTTAGTGCCAATGGCATCCACTGAACAACATGGTCCTCATTTGCCGTTATATACAGACACTATTACTGCAATTGAAATTGCGCAAAGAGTTTCCGAAGCAATTGGTGTGTTTCACACTCCACCAATTTGGACAGGTTATTCACCGCAACACATGCATTTACCAGGTGAAGGTCGCGGCACAATCACAATCAAAGCTTCTACATTAAATGCTTTGATGTATGACGTTGCTAGATCTTTAATTCATCATGGTTTTAATCGAATCATTTTCATTAACGGTCATGGATCAAATACCAAAGTGGTAGATCCAGTGTTAAGAAAACTACGTTACGAAACCGGAGCACTTATTGGTTTTGTGCGTCCATACATGGAACGCTACGTCGGAGTTCTAGAAGGATTAATGGAAAACCCACCAGAAGAAACACCAGGTTGGCATTCATCTGAATTAGAAACTTCCCAAGACATGGCATATGACCCAGACTTAGTGAGAATGGAAAGGGCTTATCCAGAAATGGCACACATTCCAAGTTTCTTACCAAAGAGCTTCCAAAAAAATGATGGAATGCCGGATGTGGAATTCGAAGGTTATCAATACTTCACATTCCCAATGGATCATCATGAATTTGTGGAATCAGGAACTATTGGAAATCCAATGAGAGCAACAATTGAAAAAGGCGAAGAAGCATTTCGTCGTTTATCAGAACACACAGCAAAAGCTGTGTTGGAATTAACAAAGGTTCCTGTAACTGTTAAAAACAGAGAATTTGTTGATCGCGTTTAATCATGACACCAAAAACTAAAGAGTCGCAGGCATCATCATTAGTAACTGATGCCTACGACTATTTAGTTGAGGCAATTACTTCTTTTAAACTTCCTACTAATGCTCCTATTAGTGAAAATAAATTAGCTACACAATTAGGAATTTCTAGAACCCCTATTAGACAAGCTCTACAAAGGCTTGAATCTGAAGGACTAATTACCAAGAGTGATTCTTCCAGATTTAGTGTTGCATTAGTTACCCCTAAACAAGTTGAAGAAGCTTGTGATTTATTACAAATTATTGATACCTATCTTTTTAGAAAAGCTGCTGAAAATCTTGATAAAAAAGGTGCAGCAGAATTAATTAGTGTTACGCAACAAATGATTAAAGCTGCTGAAAATAATGATCGCGAAAACTGGAGCAAAGCAGATACGCAATTTCACAATTTAGTAATAGCTGCAGCTGATAATCAAACAGTGGCAAGTTTAGCAATTGTGACTAGACGTAAAATTCAAAGATTTTGGACTAGATCAGCAGTGTATGAAAATAGGTTAGGTTCTTGTTCTAAGGAACATGAAGTGTTAGCCAAGGCAATTGTTGATAAAGATTTCAAAGCACTTGAACCTGCAGTTATTGCGCACATGGCTCATATGCGCTCAAGTATTTTAAGAATACTTGAAACTGCTTCAAACGTTTTAGTCTAAATTTATAAACAAATTCCCGCGTTATCGCGGCAACTGAAATTAAAACCAGTCTTGCTTTCATCTAATTCAGCAATTCCAGTTATTTCAATTGTTGGCGCAGCATCAAAAGAAGTTTCTGAATCTCTATCCAGATAAACAACTTCAAACTTGCCATCCACAAAAGAAATTCCTTTTATGTCAATGCGATCGCCTAAGAAAGTTGTGTTTTCAATAATTGGAGCTGGTCCTGAGGTAAGAATTCCTAGGTAATAGAAAGTTCCTGAACCACCGGCATCATTAATTAGCACCACCGCGGTGTCATCGGTTCCATCTGCGTTGATATCTCCTGAAGACTTAAATTCAAGAAGCTTAAATACGTTGTTAGTTTCGGAATCTTCAATTGGTTGCTCTAAGGAACCATTAACGAGAGTGTAAACAATTCCATCTATATAATAGCCAGCATTAGCTGGATCTGCCGGATTTTGAATTACTACTGGAACATCACTTGTTGCTTCTGGGGCTGCATCAGTTGAACCGCCACCACAAGCAGTTAAGAAAAGGGTTGCAACACTCAATATCGCTAATTTTGTTTTCATAACAAGAATAGTATCGGTGATTCACATAGAATCCAAACATGTTCAAAAGAAAAGTCAAAGCAAAAGAATATTCATCAATTACTATTGCTGGACTTGAAATTGTGACCAATTCCATAATGATGCCTACATCTAGTTATGAAGATTCATTATTACCTGAATTATGGGAAGAATTTTGGTCAATATTTCCAAAATTAGGAGTCAGATCAACTGGAACTTGCTTTGGAGTTGCCATTCCAATAGATCAGAATGAAGGACCAGGCAAAATTAAATATTTAGCAGGTGTTGAATTTAAACGGGGAGTTCCTCCTGGATTGGAATTTAAAACTGTAGTTGTTCCTGCTGGAAAATATGTGAGATATACCCATAAGGGCTCTATGGATAATTTAAAAGAAAGCTATTTAGATGCCTACACAAATTGGTTTCCCAATACTCAAATGGAAATGCGAAACGCACCTCATCTAGAACTTTATGATGAAAGATTTGATCCAACCAGTAATAAATGTGAAATGGATATTTTAATACCGGTTAAATAATTACTTGCCTATATCTACAGCTTCTCTTTTATCTGCTACCCAGTCCATCACAGCAAAAAGCACTCCAGAGATTACAAAAGTTAAATGAATAAATACTCTCCATTGTGTTCCTTCGCCCACTGTGGCATCTCCTGATAACTCGATAAAATCTTTTAATAATTCAATAACAGAAATTGCAACTAAAGAACCAATTAACTTGATTTTTAAGCCAGAAAAATCAATGGTTCCCATCCAGTGTGGTTTGTCTACAGATTCGTGAGCTGCATCAATTCTGGAAACAAAGTTTTCATAACCTGCAAAAATAACAATCAAGATAAGGTTTGCGAGCAATGTTAAATCTAGTAGCGCCAAGATTTCTAAAATAAACTCTTGATTTGTTTTATCTCCAAAATGAGAAATAATCATTACGAATTCTTGAACAAATCTGATAGCAAGAAGAATCAGAACACCAACTAAGCCAACATAAAGTGGCATTAATAACCAACGTGCTCGAAATAAACCTGTTTCTATAGCGTGGGAAATTTTGGACATTTTTGCTCCTATTTACTTAAAACTATATCCAGGAAAAAGAAAAAGGGCCTAATTGAATTTAATCAATCAGGCCCTTTTTTCTAAATTAACCTTTTTTTACTCCATCAGCAAAGCCTTTAAGCACAACTGCTAGAGAAGTTGCCCCTGCATCTTGATGACCTTTAGCGCGATCACCTAAACGAGAAGCTCTACCTTTTAGAGCAACAAGATTTCTAGTGTCCTTAGCAGCTTTTAATGCACGCTCGGCCGTTGAAAGCAATGCTGCATCTAAGTTGCCACCTTTGGTTGACAAAGCTTGAATGTGATCAACTGCGGGAAAAAATGCATCCAGCAAAGTTTTGTCACCCAATTGTGCTTTTCCTAATTTCTGAATGGCATCTGCCATTGCACGATAAACATTTGCCCAATCACCAATTTCATTCAAGGTTTGTTTACCTTTAACTGAATCTGCTGCTGCGGCAAATGCTGCTTCATAAAGAGGCCCAATGGTTGCGCCCACTTCATCGGCATATGCATCTGCTGCTGATTGGAAAGCTTCACTTGGTGTGCAATTGGATGGTAAATCTTTAGCGGCACGAGAAACAGCACGCATACCAATTGTCATTGATACACCGTGATCGCCATCGCCTACTTCGCCATCAAGCTCACATAAATAATCTTTGTTTTGTTCAACTTTCTTAGCAACTAAAACTAAGGATTTAGCAATTAGTGCACCAGTTACGTTAGCCATGATTTTCTCCTCACACCTTCTTGTACATACAGGTATCAACAGTTGTGTTCTTGATTAAATCGTGCATTTCTGAATCAAGACGAAGCAAAGAAACAGAAGTTCCTTGCATTTCTAATGCGGTTACTTGATTTCCAACATGTTTGAATTTGATGTTGATTTTATTAGCATCACAGATTTGTTTTACTCTGCGATAAACAACATAAAGCTCTTCTGCTGGAGATCCACCTAAACCGTTAACTAGTAATGCCACATCGGAACCTTTGTAATCAAGATCAGCCAAAATTGAATCCATGATTTCATCAATCACTGAATCAATTGGACGAACCTTAACTCGCTTGATTCCTGGTTCACCGTGAATTCCTAAACCAATTTCCATTTCATTATCTGGTAATGAAAATGTTGGTTTACCATTTGCCGGCACGATGCAGGAAGTTAATCCCACACCAACAGTTCTAGTGTTTGCATTTGCTTTTGCAGTAACAGCAACAACTTCATCTAAAGATGCCATTTGTTCTGCTTTGGCTCCTGCTACATGCCAAACCAAAAACAATCCACCAATACCGCGACGTTTATGTGCTTGATCTTTTGGTGCAGATAACACGTCATCATTTAAGACAACGGTTTGAACTTTAATTCCCATTTCGCGACATTTGTCTTGTGCTTTATCAAAGTTGATGCAATCTCCTTGATAATTTCCGTAGGTGTACATAACACCTGCGCCACCATTAACTGCCAGAGTTGCTTCAATAACAGGTTTTGCGGGAGGAGATGCAAAAACGTTTCCAAATGCTGCACCGTCTGCCATTCCTTTTCCAACGTAACCTGCGAATGCTGGTAAATGTCCTGAACCTCCACCAACAACAATTCCAACTTTTCCCTGAATAGGAGAATTAGCTCTGGCAATAGAGCGCTTACCTACTCTTTTAATTATGTGATCATTAGCAGCTACGTAGCCCTCGACCATTTCCTCGACCATGTCGAAGGGATCGTTTATAAGTTTCTTCAAAAGACTTTCCAGCCTCTCAGCAAAGTGGTCGTCTCTTGGCGAGACGGAGTTAATAGAAGAGTAATACGGTCTTGAATTATTCGTAAAGATGCGCCTATGGTTAGCCCTAGGAATCGGTATACAGGAAGGTATCCAAAAGCAGATGGCAAAGAAAACATTAGGTGTGGCCATGATCGGCTATGCCTTCATGGGCAAAGCCCATTCTCAGGCTTGGCGAAACGTAGGACGTGTTTATGACCTACCAGCAGAAATCAAAATGGTTGCAGTGTGCGGCCGAAATGCTGCTAACACTCAAGAAGCAGCAGATCGTCTTGGTTGGGACGGAATTGAAACCGACTGGAAAAAATTATTAACTCGTTCTGATATCGACATCATTGATATTTGTACTCCTGGTGATTCACACGCTGAAATTGCAATTGCGGCACTTAATGCTGGCAAACATGTTGTTTGTGAAAAACCTTTAGCCAACACTGTTGCAGAAGCAGAACAAATGGTTGCAGCAGCTAATGCCAACAAACAAGTTAAAAACATGGTGGCATTTAATTACCGCAGAGTTCCAGCAGTATCCCTTGCTAAGAAAATGATTAGTGAAGGAAAACTTGGCAGAATATTTCACATTCGTGCTCGCTATTTACAAGACTGGATTGTGGATCCTAATTTCCCATTAGTTTGGAGATTAGAAAAAGACAAAGCAGGATCTGGTGCATTGGGTGATATTGGAGCTCATGCCATTGATACAACTCAATTTGTTACTGGTCAAAAACTCGTTGGTGTTTCAGGATTAACTGAAACATTTATTAAAGAAAGACCATTGCCTGGAGATTATTCAGGATTACAAGCAAGTGCTTCTGGAAACAAAATGGGCAAAGTAACTGTTGATGATGCTGCAGTATTTATTGGAAAAACTGATGGTGGCGCATTAGCAACTTATGAAGCAACACGTTTTGCTACAGGAAGTAAAAATGATATGGGATTTGAAATCTTTGGTTCCAAAGGATCATTGAAGTTTTCATTTGAAGACATGAATGAACTTTGGTTCTTTGATAACACTGAAGGTGGCGAAACTGCAGGATTCCAAAGAATCTTGGTAACCGAAGGAGTTCATCCATATATGACTGCTTGGTGGCCACCAGGACACATCATTGGTTACGAACATCCATTCACACATGAAATGAAAGATTTTGTGGAAAGCATTGTTAACAACACAAATCCTGAACCTTCATTTGCTGATGGTTTACAAGTTCAAAAAGTTTTAGACGCAGTAGAAAAAAGTTCCGCAAATAACGGAACTTTTCAATCAATTAAATAAAGGGAGGAAAGGAAAATATGTCAAGACCAATTACGTTATTCACCGGTCAATGGGCAGATTTGCCATTTGAAGAAATGTGCAGACTTGCATCCAGTTGGGGTTATGACGGATTAGAAATTGCTTGTTGGGGTGATCACTTAGATGTAGTGCAAGCTGCTGAAAGTGATAAGTACGTGCGCCAACAAAAAGATATTTTAGAAAAACACAACTTAAAGTATTGGGCAATTTCCAATCACTTAGTTGGACAAGCAGTTTGCGATAACCCAATTGATGAAAGACACAAATCAATATTGCCTTCTCGAGTTTGGGGCAATGGAGATCCTGAAGGAGTTCGTCAACGCGCTGCTGAAGAAATGAAAGCAACTGCAATTGCTGCAAAAGCTTTTGGAGTTGACACTGTTGTTGGTTTCACAGGTTCAAGCATTTGGCATTACGTAGCAATGTTTCCACCTGTTACTCCAGAAATGGTTGCAGCTGGTTACAAAGACTTTGCTGATCGTTGGAATCCAATTTTGGATGTGTTTGACAAACAAGGTGTGAAGTTTGCACATGAAGTTCATCCATCAGAAATTGCTTACGATTACTGGACCACAGTAGAAACAATGAAAGCAATTAAGCATCGTCCAGCATTTGGTTTGAATTTCGATCCAAGCCATTTTGTTTGGCAAGATTTAGATCCAGTTAATTTCTTGCTTGATTTCAAAGATCGCATTTATCATGTTGATTGCAAAGAATCACGTAAACAATTAAATGGTCGCAATGGTCGTCTAGGTTCACATCTACCTTGGGCAGATCCACGTCGCGGTTGGGATTTCGTTTCCACCGGACATGGTCATGTTCCTTGGGAGGATGTTTTCCGTGGTTTAAATGCCATCGGTTACAAAGGACCAATCTCTGTTGAATGGGAAGATGCTGGAATGGATCGCCTATTTGGTGGACCAGAAGCTCTTGAATTCATTAGAAAACTGAACTTCACTCCACCAACTGCAGCATTTGATGCCGCATTTAGTTCAAAGAGTTAATTAGTTCAAAAACTAATAAGGCCTGGATCAATTTTGATCCAGGCCTTATTTAATTTAAAAACTTAATCACCCAAAGGCAAAGTTGGGTTTGTTTGAGCAAATTTCATGGTTGCATCAAAATCAATAATTCCTGCATCAGAACCAAGCCCTGTGGCAACCAAAGATCCGCAAGCACTTCCTAATACTGCTGCTTCTTCAATGTTCATGCCGCGAGAAAGACCTGCAACAAATCCACCGGTCCAAGCATCGCCACAGCCTGTTGTGTCAACTACGTCAACTTTGAAGGCAGGAATTCTTAAACGCATTCCTTCTTTGTTTTTAATTAAACTTCCTCGAGCTCCCATTTTAAGAACAACATGTTTTGCTCCAGCGTTAAGAAAGAAATCACAAAGTTCATCTAAATCAGTTAAACCTGTGATCATTTGAGCTTCTTCTAAGTTAGGCATGAAGAAATCTAAGTAAGGCATGGCGGGCAATATTTTTTCTGCCATGTTGTCTTGCTTTACTCCCAAGATATCCATGGTGGTAATTGCTTTACCCTCGCGAGCAACTTTTAAAGTTTTAACAGTGTCATCGCCATCAAATTTAGGCATTAAATAGAAACCACCGATGTGGACAAAGTCTGCATTTCGGACAACATCTTGTGGGACATCTTCAAAACAGAATGTGGCATTAGTTCCCATTACATGAAGTGCTGGTCTTTCTCCGTTTGGTCTAATTGGCAACATGGTGCCAGAAGTTTGTACCCCTTTTTTTCTTTTCATGTAACTGGTATCTATGCCATAGCGATTCATGATGCCTAATAAAACGTTGCCCATTTCATCGTCACCAGCTGCACCTACCGCAATTACTTTGCAACCAAGTTTTGCCATATCAACAGAAGTTCCTGCAGCAGTTCCAGCAGCGGTAATTCTGATTTCATCAATTAGGGCAATGTTTTGTCCTGGTGGAATTTCAGAAACGTGTCTGCCTAATACATCTAAAATATGTACACCCATGGAAACAATTGTTGGCATGATTACTCCTTTAATTACAAATCTGTTGATGGTTTTGGTTCAGGGGATGCTTCATCATCAGATAAACCTAATACTGGATCATCTTTTCTTTTTCGGGCCCGTCTCTTATCGTTTAGCCAAGCAATAAATGTGGCAATAGAAATGAGTAACAACACTGGTGCGGCTAGCAGTGTCATGTTTACTGGGTCTCCAGTTGGAGTAGCAACTGCTGCAAAAGCAAAGACTGAAAGAACGACAACTCGCCATCTGGAAGTAATAGCTTTTGCTTCTAGGACATCAAAAATATTTAGCATCACAATAAATAATGGAGCAAGAAAACTTATTCCAAAGACTAATACCATTCGAAGAAAGAAACTTAAATATCTATCAACTGGAACATAGTTTCCAACTCCAAGAGGTGTGAAACCAAAAAGAATGTTCAAACCAATTGGTAAGAAAATGTATGCAAGTACTGCTCCACTAACAAAGAGAGGAACTGCAACACTTACAAATAGATAAGCTCTTAATTTTTCTTTTCTATACAAACCTGGGGTTATAAATCTCCACAGTTGATAAAGCCAAATTGGTGAAGTCAACAACATTGAAGTCACAACCGATACTTTTATTTGCAATACGAATGCATCTGCAACGCCACCCAAAACTAATCGAACGTCACGTCCGTTTTCTTGGGCTTTTTCAACAATTTCATTTACAGGTTGACTAAGAACCTCAAATATTTGGGGGTAAAAACTCCAAGCAACAACTGTGCCAATAACAATGGCAAGAGATGCTTTAAATAAACGATTTCTAAGTTCGCGTAAATGTTCTATCAGCGACATTTCTTTAAATCGCTGCACTTTTGTTGCAGGCAAAACTAATTACACCTCCACCTAAATAAAATTTAAGCGGATTTACGCCTCAGGATTTTTTGTTGGTTCTTCAGTCTTTGTAGTGTCGTTTTTTGTTTCAGCTTTCAAAATACGAACTGATCGACCTAGAGAACGTGCCATATCTGGCATACGCTTTGCACCAAATAACAAAAGAATGATGAACAAAATGATCATCAATTCTGGTCCTTGAATGTTCTTAAACATTTAGTCTCCTTTTAAAACTGCCGGCTTGCTAAAAATACTCCTGGCAGGATTTAACCGCCACCTCGAGGTTCTCATGAGGAAGAAGTCTGGGTCAACCACATTTAGGGCACAATTTGGCAACGATTTGGCGAAGGCCTTATTCCTAGTTGAGGACCTTGTAACCAATCGACAAAGAGGTCGCCGTGATTAGCCACAGTTGATAGGGAATCAATGCCAAGCCAATTTTCCAATCAGTTTGGAAAGCTATTGCCACCATCGGCACAGTTAATAGTGCAGTTACAGCTAGCGAAATAGCAGCCAGAATTAAATTGTGTTGAATATAAAAACTATGAGCCCATAACAAAGCTGTTACCACACTAAACGCAAAAGCAATTGTGTAACTAAATCGAAGTAAATTACTAGCATTATTGGCAATGATTACTCCTGCGATAATCAGCACAAGGAAGTTATATGGCCAAGCTATTCCAAAGAGAAAGTCAGGTGGTTGCCAAAATGGTCTCTTTAGAGATTTATAAAAACCATCTCCAGAATTTACCCATAATCCAGATCCAATAGCATAAATCGCTACTAGCGAAATATTTATAATTGCAAATGATGCCTTAATCATTATTGTTTATTCCAAAGATTTGCAGACATTAATTCTGGAATTAAGAGTTCAGTAAGAAGTTTAAATAACGTGTCACCGTCTTCAATATTGATTGAGGCGATATTTCCTTTTGAATAAGATCCAATTGATCCAAAGGATGAATTTCGATTAACAAGCCATTCAATTGCTTGTTGATCCCAAACACTTCCAGTAAACATCAATGCTTTGTAATCAAGTGATTTTGTTAAATAAACATCAACGTGTGACCAGTCTCCTGTTTCGCAACCATCAGCTTGAACTCTTGGTCCTTCTCGAAACATGAGAGCCCCTTGTAAAGCACTGCCACTTCTTTCAGCCGGTGACATTAACCAAATTCCGCTATTGCTTGTTGTTAAGTTCATGAAGGATTCAAGCCACTGATTTTTGGAATCTAATAATTTTTGTAATTGTTTTTGAGCACTCAAACAGGTTTCTTTCACACTTGGAGCAATTCCTAGTTTTTCTAGTAATTGAAATAATGCAATAAGGGTTGCTCTATATGACCAGGTACTAACTCCACCTGTTTCAGCTTTAATTGGTAGTAATAAAACTTCTTTTACTAATTTAGTAATTTTGCTATCGGCTTCCCTAGTTAAACCAACTGAATGAACATTTACTGGAAGATTTTCCAAAAACTTGATAACTTCCACACTATTTCCAGAAGCAGAAATGGCAACCACTAAGGAATTCTCAGGAAATGATTTGGGAGTAATCGCACTGGCGATTTCTGCTACAGCTAAATAACCATTGTTTCTAAGTTGGCGAGCAACATCTTGAGCTGCGTGATAACTAGATCCCATCCCTACAAAATAAATAAATTGATTCTTCTCAATTAAGCCTTTTGCCCATACTTTGGTCTGAGAAATTGAGGAAACTAAATTGGGCAGATTATTGAGATCATCAATAAATCCTGCAACGTTTGTATCAGCCATAAGTTCAGCCTAAATCTTGGTGCAGGTAAATAGTGGGAGCATTCAGGCCTGTTTAGTTAATAGATTCAAGAAACAAAGACTAAAGTTAGCCCCATGTCAACTCAACTAGAACGCGGCACAACCGATCTACCAATCTTTCAAGCAATCTCACAAAACTTAAAAAATCTTCCTAAATCATTTACTTGGGGAGCACTCCTTTCTGGCTTTCTAATTGTTTTAATTTCAACAACTGGACCTATCGCAATTTTGTTTCAAGCAGCAGATGCTGGAAATTTCACGGATCAACAACTTGCATCATGGTTACTGACAGTATTTATTGGCTCAGGTTTATTTGGTTTAGTTTTAACTCTTAGACATGGCATGCCAGTAATTGGTGCATGGGCAGCAGCTACTACAGCATTGTTAGTAACAGGTTTGACCGATCATTCTTATCCTGAAGTATTAGGTGCTTATGTTGTAGCTTCAATTGCTTTAATCGTTGTTGGAGTAACTGGTTTATTTGGCAAACTAATGGCATTAGTTCCAAGACCAGTTGTTATGGCCATGCTTGCTGGAGTTCTATTTAGATTCGGTGTGGAAGTTTTCTCTTCCCTAAAAAGTGATGCTCTGCTTGGTTTAGGCATGATTTTGATGTTTTTTATTGGCAAAAGATATAAATGGAGAGCTCCTGTTGTTCCTGCTTTAGCGGTGGGATTAATTATTGGTTTGCTTGAGAAAGAATTAGTTAGCCCAAATATTAAAGTTTCAATTACCGCCCCTCTTTGGGTAAATCCTGAATTCACATTAGGTTCAATGCTTACTTTGGCTTTACCAATATTTCTGCTGGTAATGACAACACAAAATGCCACAGGAACCGCTGTTTTGTATAACTCAGGTTACGAACCACCAATTAACAACGTAGTAACAGTAGGTGGAGTTATTTCATTATTAACTGCTCCGTTTGGCAACAGTGGTGTAAATATCTCTGCAATGACAGCAGCTATTGCAACGCAAAAAGATGCTGATCCAAATCCAAAAACAAGATACTTTGCTGGATTTGCTTGCGGAATTTTCTACATCATTTTAGGTTTATTTGGTTCAACCGTGATGGGATTCTTTGGAACATTGCCACCAGTGTTATTAGCTGTCCTTGCTGGATTAGCTTTAATCCCAGTAATTGGTTCTTGCACAAATGAAGCGCTAGAAAATCCTGACTACAGAGAAGCAGGCCTTGTTACTTTATTAATAACAGTGTCTGGAATTTCAGCATTTAATCTTGGTGCACCATTTTGGGGATTAATTGGTGGCGTATTAGTTCACGAGATTTTAACTAGGAAAAAGAAAATAACTTCTAAGATTTAAATTTCTTTAATACAAAAGAGTAAAACTTTTCATAAACAAGAATTAAGATAACTCCCACCAGGATTGGGGTTATTACATAACTCCAATCAGGTTTTGAAAACATAATCAATAATGGAATAGATCCAGCAGGTGGATGAAGTGTTTTTGTTAATTGCATTAAGACGAAAGAAATACCAAAAGCTAATCCTAGTGAAACTGGAGTATTTCCCAGTAATTGATAGAAAACTAAACCTGTCACCGTAGCGATTAAATATCCACCAATAATGTTTCTTGGTTTAACTAAAGGACTTTCTGGAAGTGCGAAAACCAATACAAATGTTGCACCGAAGGGTGCAACTAATAATGCAATGTTAGAAGTTTCAGATAAAACCTGCAGCAGCACTATTCCTAAAGTTGCACCTAAGGCGCCAAGCAGCATTGATTCATATTTTTTCATATTTTAAAATCTACAATCTTTATTGAGCGAAAAGTGGTCTTAAGTGATCATTCAAGAAAACACCTTTAGGATCAAATTGTTTTCTAATTTTTATGAATTTCTCAGCTTTAGGATAACGATCATGTAATTGTTGTTTGGTTAAGAAATGCAATTTACCCCAATGCACACGTGCGTCATATCGACCAAGAATTCGATCAACTTCTCTTAAGTATGGCCAGTAATCAACACCAGGCATTCCTGAAACTGAAACAACTAAGGTTTCTCGTTTGTAGTTTGAAGAAAGGAATCCATCTTCTGAACCACATGATCTAATTTCTAATGGGAAAATACTTAAAGGTAAATTCTTTAACATATATTCACGCATTTCATTGATGCAATCAACTGCTCTTTCTAGGGGAATAAAGTATTCGAGTTCATGAAAATTAGGTGAATAAAACATTGGATAAATTCGATAAGAACGATCTACTCTTCTTTTTGGAACATCAGATACTTGTTCTGATTCTCTGGCTTCGTTAAATACTTTTACATGGCAGGTATCAGTTGCCTTTTCCCCTGGGGGAAGTTCGATGTTATATAAAGCAGCAGATTCTTCGCTAGGAAACCAGAAGAAAGAAAAGTTTCTATTCTTTTTAACTCGTTCATGAAAGTTTCTCATCACATCCGAAAATGGCTCATGATCAATATGTTCACGTAATTTATATTTCTTGGTAACCTGCAATTCCATACCAACCATCACACCTAACATGCCCACAGATACTTGAGCGGCGTGTAATAAGTCTGGAGTTTTTTCATTGATCTCAACTACTTCACCAGTTCCAGTAACAATGCGACACGATTTTAAAATTGAGGAGAAGCTACCAAATTCAGTTCCTGAACCATGAGTTCCTGTTGAAATTGCACCAGCAATTCTTTGTGAATCGATATCACCTTGATTTCTTAATGCCAAACCTTTTTCCCATAGCGGATCTCCTAGTGCACTAATTGGAGTTCCAGAACCAACAAATGCTCTTTGCTTATATGGATCTACTGCTTTAATGCCACTGATTTTTGCAAGATCAAGTAATAAACCATCTGTTTCAACGATTGGAGTAAAAGAGTGGCCTGTAGCCATTACTCTTATATTTTGTTTTTTTTCTAAAGCTTTTTTAACGGCTTTGACAACTTCTTTTTCACTTGAGGGCTGGGCAAAACTTGCATACTTAAATGATTGATTGCCAACCCAGTTAGTCCATTTACCAGCCATGGAATTAATCTACCAACAAATTTTGACTTTAGGTTAGGGCTCTTTCTCGTCTAGAGGCCTCGAGAACTTCCTTTGCTGAGTCCAAGTTGAGTAGCAAGATGCCAATTCCCACTATCAAATCAGGCCAACCCGAAACCCAAAACAGACTTATCACGCTGGCAAAAATAATGGCCTCATTTGCAAGGGCATCATTTCTGGCAGACAAATACGCAGCTTTTGTAAGACTTGCCTGACTCTTTTTAAATCTAATTAACAGGCAAGCTCAAAAGCCAATAGATTCAATACACCTGCGATTGAAACAGTTTTCTTTAAACTAAGATTTGCTAGCAAAATAATACTCTATTATTTTTAATGTTTCCTCTACTCCTTTATCGTCCTTCATCTTATTGGAAATTTCCATCACATTTTGTTTATATTTAAGTGCTTCATTTATTCTTTTTGAAACATTTTTGCTTTTCAGTTTTCTAAGAGGAAGAGATTTCGGTCCTAATTTTTGTTTATTTAACTTATGTGCCCACCAAGGTTGATCAACAATAAACGGAACAATCACAGAAGGTGTTCCCGCTCTTAAAGCAGCGTGAGTAGTTCCTATCCCTCCATGATGCAAAATAACTTCTACTAGAGGAAATAGCTTTGAATGAGAAACTGAATCTAGGAATAGAACTTCGGGATCATCTTTATATTTTGGACCAACAGATAAACCTCCCCACCCAGCAGAGATGATTACTTGCATATTTAATGCTTTGCAACCTTTTATGATTTCAGTAGCAATCTTTTCAGGATTACCTTTTTTCATTGAGCCAAAGCCTGCATAAACTGTTGGTTTCTTCTGCACAAAGTCAGTAACAGTTGGGCTTAAACTTTCATTATCTTTTATAAACCAAGGTCCAACTAAGTGCGTGTTTGAGGGCCAATCGTTCGGTCTATTTAAAAGTGCTGGACTAGTTAATGAAATTGAAAAATCATGCTTTATATTTTTTACTTTTAGCTTTCGTGACCATTTAAATGTTTCTAAGAAGAATAGCTTTTCAGCAAGAACGACACCTTTATAAGTTAGTTTGTTTAAAAATCCTAAATTCGAAGTCCAAAGTCCTGCAGAAGCAAACTCGCCAGTTGGAGTCAAAATAGGAATAATCTCCACTAATCCAGAGATTGCTCCAACAGATCTTGCTGCAATTGGTGCAGTTAAAACAGTGGGGTGATACAAAACAACATCAGGTTTAATTTCTAAGATTTGCTCAGCAGCTGTATTGAGAATTTTTACAACAAATGGGCGAACATTTGGCAAAAAATCTAGTGAGTTCTTAATTATTGAAACTCCATTTTTGTCTACGAAATGTTGAATTGATCCAGGCAGAGACAAGGCTCTAAATTTCTCATCGGTAATTTTTGGGTAGAACTCTTCTGTGACTGACAAATATATTTCATGACCTAATTCAGTTGCTTTTTTAGCAAATGCATAGAAAGGCTCGAAATCGCCCCTACTACCGGCTGTGACGAGAAATATTCTCAAAATATTGACTTACTTAACTCTAATGATTTGATTTGTTTTTTTGGTATTTCATAAAACCTATAATTACTTTTCTACCGAAATAGATTGTTGCAATTACGACTCCGATATAAACCAAATAATCTAAATATTTAGCATATTTTTCGGCACTGCTCCATTTGTCCCCAAGATAGAACCCAAGGGTAATCCAAATAAAATTCCAAATTCCACTTCCCAATGTTGTAAAAATAATAAATTTAGATAATTTCATTTTTGTCAATCCTGCGGGAATACTTACTAAACTGCGAATTAAGGGAATTAGCCGTCCAAAAAATACTAATTGAGCTCCATATTTTTCAAACCAGGACGCTGTTTTCTGTAAGTCTTTGACATATAGCCCAACATATTTTCCGTATTTACTTACTAATTTTTCCAGTCTTTCTTCGGAAAATCCAGAACCTAAACCATATAAGAATAAAGCGCCTACAAGAGATCCAATAGTTGTGACAATTAATGCTGCAATAAATCCAAAGTTTTGGATAGATACATTAAAACCCGTTAGTAGGAGAATTAATTCAGATGGAATAGGAAGAATTATCACTTCAATTGCTATAAGTAGAGATGCCCCAAACAGGCCAATTTGATCAATTAAACTTACGGCAAATTCAAGCACCCTTCAATCATACTTGAGCAGAGTTTAACAACATACTTTTTAAGTTACGATTTGAGTTTTACTTAATCCCTATATTTAAAAGAGAGCCGCTTTCGGGAATTGAACCCGAGACCTTTGCTTTACGAGAGCAACGCTCTACCAACTGAGCTAAAGCGGCCGGGTCTAATTATTTAGACGTGGGTAATTCAAGAACTTTTTTGTCGCGACGTTTAATTAAGTCCTCAACCATTGCAATAAATCTATTGATGCTTGAACCTGGTTTTGTATCTCCAAAGTAATAATTTCTCATTGAATCATAAGAAGTTCTATCAACTTGTCCTGAGACGTGATCAGAAATTAATTTATCAATGCTATTTATGTTGTCTTTAGTAATCACTGTGACAGCTTTTGAAACAGGAGCTACTTGAGCAAATTCAGGTACGTTGCTTCTTCTATCACACATCAACATGGCACCTTGTGGCTTTAAATACAAATAATCAATTGTTACCGCCGAAACATCGGAAACTAAAAGATCTGCAACTTGAAGTACTGGCATTGGATCTCCAGTAACTAGCCTATGTTTTGCACTTTGATCTTTTGAATTAGCAGAATCCAATAAGCCCATGATTTTTTTATGAGCATTAGCTATTTCTGAATTAGGTGAAGTTGTAACTTTTGGATGAGGCTTATACAAAACAGTTGCATTTGCAACTTTGAGCATCGCTGAAATAATTTGTTCTCCGTAAACATCAACAGAGGAATAATTGTTAGCTTCCTGGTCACCCTCCCAAGTTGGGGCGTAAGCCAAGACTTTTCTTCCGGCATTTACTTCCAATGGTTTTTGTAATAAATCTAATTGTGGTCTACCAATGACAACTTCTTTATTTTCATCACTAACAATTAGCGCATTTCTTAAACGATCTTTTGCAGCTTGACCTGCTACTGCGACAACGTCATAGGCATACATTTGTCTGGAAGTCATGCTCATCTTGTCTGACTCCCCGTGATTTAGATGAACATGAAAAGCTTTTTTCGCAGCCATCGCTTGGAAATTTGTAAATGAGTTATTAACGTATAAAACAACTTTGTAATTATTTGATTCAATTAAATCAGTTAAAGTAAAGAAGTCATAAACAGAATTAACTGGCAAAGAAGTTAATTTCCTTAAATGTTTAGTTGTGGGAAATTGTCGACAAATTATTTGAACTTTATGAGTTTTATTTAATTCTTCATAAACTGGTAGCCATTGTGCAATTTGATAGGAACGAGAAACGTCATCACCAAAATAAGCTAAAACTTCGTAATTTTGGGAATTGTTCTGAATCTCTCTAAATTCATAAATCGCTTTAGGATCATTTGCAGCCCAAGCTTGATAGGCAGCTCCACCCACTCGTCGAATGCGCGCATACCAAGGGTTGGAATCAAAGCGTCTCTGAATAATTGCCATGGTGAATATGAGCCTACTCAATATATATAGTGCGAAGATGAGCGTGAAAGACTAAAGGCACAAGAAAAGTAACTTCTTGATATCGAATGGGGCAAACATGCTGGGCATGGTTTTAGCCGCAGGTGCTGGACGTCGACTTCGCCCCTATACCGATACTTTGCCTAAAGCTCTTGTGCCCGTAGATGACGAAACCACAATCCTAGATTTAACTCTAAGTAACTTTTCAAAAGTTGGCTTAAAAGATGTAGCAGTAATTGTTGGTTACAAATCAGAAGCTGTTGAAAATCGTAAAAAAGATTTGGAATCAAGACATAGTGTTAATTTAGAATTGATTTTTAACGACAAAGCAGAAGAGTGGAACAACGCTTACTCTTTGTGGTGTGCCAGAGATTTATTTTCCCAAGGTTTTCTTTTAGCAAATGGCGACACAGTTCATCCAGTAGGAGTGCAAGAAACTCTGCTTGCAAATAGAGGACCTGCAATTCTTTTAGCAGTGGACACAGTTAAAAAACTTGCTGAAGAAGAAATGAAGCTAACAATTGATTGTGCGGGAAATCTTGCCAAGATTACAAAATTAATGGATCCACAATCTGCGTTTGGTGAATATATTGGTTTAACTCTTGTGGAACCAGAAGCTGCAGAAAAACTAACATCTGCTTTGGAAACAACTTGGAAGTTAAATCCAGATCTTTACTATGAAGACGGTTATCAAGAATATGTTGATCGTGGTGGAGTTATTAACCTGCAACCAATTGGTGATGTTTCTTGGGTTGAAGTGGACAATCATGACGATCTAGCAAAAGCGAGGTCAATTGCATGTCACTACTAAAAAGGACAATTGAAACTCCCCTTTACATTGATATTCGAAAAGGTGCTCTTGATGATTTAGCTACAGTGCTTGCTGATCAAAGAGTTTCCAGTAAGGGTCATATCGCAGTAGTTATGACTGAAGGTGGCAAAAAGAAGTTTGAAGCAAGATTAAAAAAAGCAGCACCTAATGCTGATATTTATATTTCTCCAGGAAATTCTTTAGATGATGCTAAATCTTTAGCCGAGAACTTAAAACCAAAAAAATATGATGCCATTGTTGGAGTAGGTGGTGGCAGAGTTATTGATTTATGTAAATATGCTGCAACTTTATTAGAAATTCCTATGATTTCTGTTGCCACAAATTTGGCTCATGATGGTGTTGCTTCCCCTGTAAGTATTTTAGAAAATAATGGTGGACGTGGATCTTTTGGTGTTAATGCTCCACTTGCAGTGGTTATTGATTTAGATGCAATCAAGATGGCGCCAGATCGTTTCATAAAAGCTGGCATTGGAGATGTGTTAAGCAATCTTTCTGCTGTTAAAGATTGGGAATTAGCAGTAAAGGAAAATGGTGAAAAGATGGATGGCTTAGCAGCCTCCATGGCGCGCATTAGTGCAGAAGCATTGTTAGGCAGAGCAGATTCCATTGGCAGTGATGATTTTCTAGTTGCACTTTCCGAAGCTTTAGTTTTGTCAGGAATTGCTATGGGAATTGCTGGAACAAGCAGACCTTGCAGTGGAGCATGTCACGAAATTTCTCACGCCATTGATTTGTTATTCCCAGATAGAACTCAACCTCACGGTGAACAAGTTGGAATGGGTGCTTTATTTGCCACATTCTTGCGAAATGATGAGGAGAGTTTTACTGAATTAGCTTATGCACTTTCCCAACATGGACTACCAATTTCTCATCACAATCTAGGTTTTAATGATGAAGAATTTGCCGAAATTGTTAAGTCTGCACCAACAACTAGACCAGATCGCTTCACAATATTGGAACACTTAAATATGTCAGAAAACAGAATCAAAGAAAAGATCAAGGAATTTAACGACGCAATTGCGTCTATTCAAATTTAGTGATGTTCGATGTGTTCAGAAATGTTTTGCTTGGCAGCTAATCCATAAACGGCCAAACTTAATAATGCTGGCACCATTAATAACCAAGCCAAAATATCTGTTCCAGTTTTTTGCATTACAATTCCCATTAATGATGGTGAAATACTTGCTCCAGCAATTGCTGCAAACATCATAAAACCTGCAGTCCGTGGATCTCCTGGATTAATTCGTACTGCCCACACCATTGCTGTTGGAAAAACTGGTCCACAGACAAAACCCATGAGGCTAAATCCAAGTAACGCATAAGAGGTAAAACCTACAAAAAACAGGCTTAAAATAATCAAAATTCCTGAGGCTAAAACTATTTGAGTTGGAGAATATTTATTAGCTAAAGGCAAAATAAGAATTCTTCCAGCAGCTAGTGCTAGGAAAAATAGCGCTAATGCTGTTGCTCCCATTTGAGCAGAATAATTCTGATCAATCATGTAGGTAGGAATCCACCCTGATGCACCAACTTCAACTCCAACATAAAAAGCAATTCCTAAAAGCAGCATTGAAAAAACAAACTTGTGACCTTCAGGTTTTGCTGTTGAGTGATCTCGTTTTAAATAACCTGAAGTATTGGAGATAAACATATATCCAACAACGAAAAATACTGCTGCCCAAGCAAATAACAATTGACCAAACAAATCTGGTACTGCACCTGCAATTAAAATAGGTCCAATAACTGCACCAATTGCAAAACCAGCATTTAAAATATTAACTAATCTAACTGCCTTCTCACTTCCACCTCTTGATAAAAATTGGCTAATAGTTGCATCACAGGCACCGAATCCAACTCCAACAACTGTTACACCTAACAAAGTAATATTCCAACTTGGAGCAACCCCAATAAGAATTGCGCCCACTCCCATTAGCGGTGCACCTAATCCGCCAACATATGCAGCTTTAAATTTAGAAACAGTAATTGTGCCAATGACAACACCAATGAGTGCTGTGACGCCGTGTGCAAAGAAAATGAATCCACTTTCAGCAAGATTGAGTGAGAATTTTTCTCTGAAATAAGGAACCATCACACCATAAGACGAGGTGAACCCACCCATTACGGCAAATATGGAAATGCCTGAATTAATCGATAAATTATTTAATTTTAATGGTGAGTGAACTGAAGTCATTTAATACAACTTAGCAAAGATATATTTTAATTACAGCGAAGACATAGGTGCATCGGGTGCAGGTGGCCTAGATAACAAAACTTCTATGTTTCCTGTTAGCGACCAAGAGCCAGATTCAAAAGGAATAATGTATGCATCCCCTTTATTTATTGGGAAATTTCCTTGTTTTTCCGTATTTATTTGGCCATTTCCCTGTGTAGCTAACAGGATTGAAAATCCTGGAGCAAACTCAAGGGAAGCATTCTTTGGTCTTAACAAATGAGATCTGAAATAAGGTTCTGCTTGGACTGGCAACATTGAAGTCATAAGAGATGAATCATTCTCGGTAGAAACAACTAATTTCTCAACGTCTTCACTTTTTAAGGCATCAAGATTTAGTGCTTGCAAAGCAAGATCAAAACCAAGATTTAAATGACCATCTTTTAAGCCATCAACTGCGAATCCTTCCCATTCCAAAAGAATGGAGAAATCTGTTGGCTCTTGCAATTCCAAAATAAATATTCCTTCAGCAATAGCATGAGGAATTCCTGCTGGAACTAGTATTCCTTCACCTGCTTTAACTTTTCTTTTATTTAATGAATGAATTAAACCTTTTGTGTCTTCTTTTTCAACCATGTTCTTAACATTTGACATGGTCATATTTGATTCAAAACCAATTCCAACCCATGCATCTTTTGGTGCTTCTAAAACAATCCAAGCTTCAGTTTTTCCATGTGGAACACCAAGATGTTGTTTAGCAAAATTTCTTTTCGGATGATAATGAACTGGAAGTCTTTGATCTGGATCTAATAACTTAACTAATATTTCAATACTTGCACCAAATCTATTTACATGAGCTTTGCCTAACCAAGATTCAGGATTGGTTGAAACACTTTCCTTTAACGTTGTGCCATCTTCTAAAAGAGTTAAACCTTGATTAGCTGAACCAAATCTTGTTGTAGTTGATCCCAACCACTCTTCTGGTCTCATAGGACCACCAGGACCATTTCTGAGTTTGCCAATTCTGTTGCCACCTTTATAGAAGTGGTCAAATTGATTAGCAGGTAATTTAATAGGTTGAGCAACTAACAATTGAAGGAATTCTCCTTAGTTACTTTTTACTCTTGTTATAAGCATCTATTATTTTTTGCTTTTCTTCAATAAGTTTCTTCAGTTTATCCTCAGCAATTTGAGCATCCTTGAGGGCAGATTTAGCATTAGAAAGGGCAGCATTTGCCTCTTTGAGTAATAGTTCCAATTCACCTTTTCGCCTCGTTGCTTCTTCTTTTTGAGTTTCTAAGAGTTTTATTAACTCAATTGATTTCTTCATTATTCGATCTTGAGATTCAGCAAACAAACTCAAATTCACTAAATTCTCTGTGAATTCAGTTGGGGATGCTGAATCTAACAACACAGTCAAAGTATCAAGGGATCCTTGCATGTAAAGAATCCTGATGGAATCAGTAACTTGTGATTGAGCATTTCTTGCTTCTGCTTCTCGGAGTTCAATATCTTTGATCAATTCTGCTAATTCATTTTGTGCTTTTTCAATTTCGGTTTTTATATTTAAGTATTTCTTTCTAGATTCAGAAGCTTGAGCAGCAGCTTGATCTGCTTTTTCACTTGCTGCTTTGTATTGCGGTGTTAAGGCAGCAATATCAGCTGCTGCTTGTTGAGCGCGATAGGCAAATTCATCAAAACCACTTTGAGTTGGAATTCCACCGAGCGTGTCGGCTAAAGCAATATCAACTGCGCCTACAACATAAGTTGATTTTAATTTCATTCTTGCTTGAAAAGTTCTGCCCGATAAAGTTACAGAACCACCACTTGAATCTTTAGCAACTAAAGTTTTTGCAGCACCGCTGGAATATCTTTCAACAACATCAATTGATTGCACATTTGATAAACCAAGGGCGCCAGCCATTGCACTTTGTGACATACGAACTCCCCAACGTGCATTGGGATTACGAGCATTGAGCGACCAATTGTCGTCAACTGATTGACTCCATGCCACATTTCCACCCCAAGCATCAAGTGTGCTCATGGTTCTGCCACCAGTTGAAGATGCAAAATATGCAGTTATTGCTTTGCCGCCAAAAGTTAATACAGCAGGTTGTCCTGCACCATTAACTGCTGAACTAACTGCATCTCGCCAAGAATCGCTTTCCTTGGAGTAACCAACATAAACTTGATCAGTTGCGTTGTTATAAATATGACAACCACAATTTCCTCTTAAGCCGCTATTTGCTTTACCTAATCCATAAGATCGAGAAGCTACAACTTGTGCAACTAAAGCAGCTTTGGGCCAAGAAGAACTCATTTCCGCAATGCCTAATGGATATTCATCTGCCAACCTCAAAGAAATAGATGTATAAAGATCTGCTCTGCCATCATTATCGCCACCATAAACAACATTTAGCGTTCCGTATTTATATCTGTGTCCTGGTGAAGATAAAGCAGAAAGTGCGTTTGTTTCAGGAGTTCCACTATTGGTATTAATTAATCCACTACCAGCACTTATTCGAAAAGATATTTTTTTACCTGATCCTCTAGATTCGGCTCTGCCATCATCGCCACCACTTGTGACAACTGAACTTCCATTAGCTTCAATTCGAATTACAGTGCCACTACCAAGAGTTGCAACAGGATTTCCATCAATTGACATTTCTAATTGAGCATCATCGCTGATTTTATCTAGACGGACAAACACAGCAGTTTTATCTTGACTTAAGCCCACCACAATTTGTTTATCACTTGGAGAATCGCCAAGGTTAGTTCCGGGATAAAAATGATTTAAAATATCTTGCCAACTTCTACCTTCTAAGGCTTGGCCTAGTGCTCCGTATTGACTTAAACCAACACCATGTCCCCAACCTGAACCAACAATGATCCATTCATTGGGCACAGCATTTGCCGGAGGTGTAAATAAACTTGATGAAATAAGGGAGAAAATTGCACCACTAATTAACACACTGCGCTTATGATTTTTTGTTTTCATTTGCGCTTTTTCTTTATTACGTTGCAGCTGGGTAACCAGCTAGGGCAAGTAATTCTTCAGCAGATCCTGCAAAAACGTTTAAATCAATTCCTCTTGAAGAAACCCCAAAGGTTCCGCCCGGGCCAGTTTGGGAATATTGCCAAAAGGTCCAACGTAAATTACAACCTTCCCCTGTCCAAACTGTATTTAAGCAACCAACTTTAGGAGAAACTCCAGGGTTAGATACATCAAAATAATTGGCTGCCCATAATGGGTAATTTGCAAGTGATGGGTCCCCACTTAAATGATTTTTTAAGAATGTGGGATTGGAATAAAGTATTGGTAATTTTCCTGTTGCGTTAGCAACTTTTTCTAACCAAGTTTTAACAAATGCCACCGCTTCAGCATCAGTAACATTTCTTGGAACTCCTGCTTGTTCAATATCTAAAACGAGTGGCAAAGTTCCTTGAGAATAACCACCGTGAGCATTCCATCTAGCAATCATTTGATCAGCTTGTGCATTTGCTGCCGCAAGTACTGTATTCATATCATCTGTGTTTGGAATTTGTGCAAAATGATATTGACCAACTAATAATCCAGCAGCTTTAGCTTGAGGGATCCATTGATCGGCATATGCAACTGCGCGAGCATGCGCATTTGGTCCGCCATCAGAAGATTTAAAGAAAACAAATCTTGCTCCTGCTGCATACATTTTTGCAAAATTAACATTTCCTTGATAACGAGAAATATCTGTTCCTAAAATTCGACCGTTAGGTCCTAGGCCTTCAATTCTTGGTACCACTGCAACTTCTTGTTCACTACTTGCTGTAGCAACAGTTATTCCTGAAGTTGTCACCACACGATATTTATATTTAGCAGTTTTTCGAGACGCATTAATTGTGAAATTAAATGTTCCATCTGCTGCAGTTTTTGATGAAGCTTTTTTAACCCACTTCTTTTTCTTGGCATCAAAAACTTGTAGTTGCATTCCAACTTTATTTGCCGGAGGATTTAGAGTTCCCACAAAACCAATTGGATTGGCTGGATTCACCGCTGCACTTTGGGCAGTTAAATTCACTTGAGCTTTTTTGAAAACTATTGTGAAAGGATCACTTTTAGGTTTGTCGCCTCTGTCAACAACAATTCGATAAGTTGTTTTTGCTTTTTTAACGGGTGCAGTTGTGGACATATTCCATGAACCATCAGCTTTTGATTTAGTTGAACCAATAGTGGACCATTTCTCACCCTTTTTGGTTTGGCGAAGAATTGTGACTCCCTCTTTAACTGGATCAATAGTTCCATTTATAGAAAACTTTGCACCTAGTGAAACTTCAGCTGGTGGTTGATTTACAACTAAACCTGGTTGGCTAGCAAGTAAAACTGGCGGTGCTGCTTCTTCTGCAGCTGCAGGATTTATAAAACCTGTAATAAGAAATAGTGAAGAAAATATAGTGACCAGATACTTAAGAATTCCCAACGCAAAAACTCCTTATTTGTTCTCTTTTCAAGGTAACACGAGTTACTAGTGGGACTAAGAGACTGACACTCAGTTAAGTGACGTCAATCACTGAAATTTCTACAAAAACAATTATCTAGCACGATTAGTGTGGGCTTTTTTGGACATGTAAATAGCCAAAACTAGAGCCACCACAATTCCCGCATTAACGCCAAGTTCTAACAAAGATCTTTGGAAAGCTTCGTTGTCTTTATAAGAACCCAGAGTTAAAGATGCGCCAACAGTTAAAATATGTCGCACCGCAGCAATTACTCCAATTATTAAAAACTTATCTAATTGATAAACACCATCTGTGAAACGCGCAATTACTGTTCTTAAGATTTCTAAAATAATTACAATAAATAAAATGTCATTAACACCCTGAATCATTCCAGTTGGAAAAAACGGATTTGTAGTTAACAATCTTTCAACGGTAAAAAATAGTGCTCCTATGGCAACTAGGAATAGGATTATGCCCAGAAGGCCGTGAAAAGCATCTTCTAAAATATCGACAAAGTGTTCAGGGAGAATTGATCTCTCATTTGAATTATTAGCTTTAGCTCTTGCTTTTGATGCCATTCAACACCTACTTTTGTTTAAGGTGCTCTAATTTTAATCTATGAATTAGTTTTTAGCCTGTTTAAAGTTAATTAAACCTTGAATAATCATTTTGTGGTCTTCTACCTGAGGCAAACCACTCACTAAAGCCACGCCCACCATCCCGCTACCTGAAACAGTTATCGGAAATCCTCCCCCATGAGCTGCATAGAGTTCATTATCTAAACCTGAATCTTCTTCAAAACTTTGATTCTTTTCCTCATATGAAACTCTGACATACATACTGGAATGTTTAAATTTTTCAACAACTCTATATTTTCGATTAATCCACCAATCGTTTTCACTTGAACTGCCAGTTAATGCAGAGTGGAAAATTATTTGCTCACCAATTCTTACTTGCACAATTACTGGAGCTTTTTGAGACAATGCTAACTTTAATAATTCTTGACCTAACCCGATTGCGTCTTCGTTTGTAAATGATGAAAGCGCTAACTCTTCTTCTTGTTGTAATAATTGTTTAGTTGAATAATCCCCAGTTGTCATAAGCTTTAGCCTAAAGTGTGCTTGAAGATTTACCTGCAGTTGCCGCTGATTTAACTATGTTTTAGCCTTAAGACTAATTAACTCCAAGGAGAATCCTGTGATTGAAGTTCGCGCCTATGCCGCCCAAAAAGCCAAAGCTGATTTAGCCCCTTGGAAATTTAATAGAAGAGATCTAGGTCCAAATGATGTTTTAGTTGAAATTGTTTATTCCGGAATTTGTCATTCAGATATTCATCAAGTAAGAGAAGAGTGGGGCGAGGCAATTTTTCCTATGGTTCCAGGTCATGAAATTGCTGGAATCGTTAAAGAAGTTGGATCAAGTGTTACCAAATTTAAACCAGGCATGAGAGCTGGTGTTGGAGTATTTATTGATTCTTGTAGAAAATGTGAAAACTGTTTAGGTGGAGAAAATCAATATTGTTTAGAAGGAATGACTGGAACTTATAACGGTTATGAAAGAGATGGCAAAACTGTAGCTCAAGGTGGATATGCAAGCGCCATTGTTGTTAACGAAGATTATGTGTTACATCTGCCAGAGAATTTAGAAATGGCAGGAATTGCACCACTTCTTTGTGCAGGAATTACTTTGTATTCACCCCTTAAACATTGGGGTGCTGGTCCTGGTAAAAAAGTTGGCATCATTGGTTTAGGTGGCCTTGGACATATGGGCGTTAAATTTGCTCACGCTTTAGGTGCTGAAGTTACAGTTCTTTCTCATTCAGCAAATAAAGAAGCAGATGCCAAAAACATGGGTGCAGATCACTTCATTTTAACTAAAGATGAGGCTGTGTTTGAGAAATACAAAAATCATTTTGATCTACTAATTAACTCAGTTTCTGCTCCAATGGATTTAAACAAGTACGCCAATATGTTGAAACTAAATGGATCTTTAGTCATGGTTGGTTTAAGTGGCGAGCCATATCCAATTGATGCTTTCACCATGTTGAACCAAAGAAGAAGAATTGCTGGTTCCATGATTGGTGGCATGAAACAAACTCAAGAAATGCTTGATTTTGCTGGTAAACACAACATTGTGAGTGATGTTGAAATCATCAAAGCTGATGAAATCAACAAAGCATATGATCGAGTAGTAAATAGCGATGTTAAATATCGTTTCGTAATCGATGCCAAAACAATTTGAAATTCGACCAGCACAAATAACTGATTGTGCTCAAATTCTTGATTTAATCAAGGAATTAGCACTGTATGAAAAAGAACCAGATGCAGTTGAAACAACAGTTAAAGATTTAGAAGAAGCATTATTTGTAGGTTCTAATACTTTTAATAATCAACCTGCCTGTTTCGCCGTTGTAATTGATGATCAAGAAAATCCTGGACAATTATCAGGCTTTGCTCTTTATATGTTGCATTTCTCAACTTGGACTGGCCAATATGGAATCTATTTAGAAGATTTATATGTCAGAGAATCAAAACGTGGTCTTGGAATGGGCAAAGCTTTATTAGAACATTTAGCACAAATTTGTGTGAAGAAAGGTTACGCCAGATTTGAGTGGTGGGTACTTGATTGGAATACACCTGCTTGGGATTTCTATTTAGCTAAAGGATCAATTCCCATGACTGAATGGACTATGCATCGCATGCAAGGTCAGGCCTTAAAAGATTTAGGTAAAGGTTAATTCTTTTTTTCAGCTAATACAGCAGCTAAAATTGTGGTAATTGGAACAGCTAAAACTAATCCAATTGAACCAACTAATGTTCTCACAATTTCCTGGGAAATTGCTTCACTACTTAAAATAAAACCAGTTGGTCTATCCGCTAAAACAATTAGTAACAAAGTTGGTAATGCAGCCCCTGCATAGGTGAAAAGAAGCGTGTAGACCGTGGAAGCAATGTGATCTCTACCAATTCTCATTCCTGAAACAAATAGTTCTTTAGCAGAATAATTTGGTTGAGATTCTTTTAATTCCCAAACCGAACTTGCTTGAGTAACGGTCACATCATTTAATACCCCAACTGATGCAAAAATAATTCCTGCTAGTAATAATCCATCAAGTCTTATTTGAGTAACCCCTGCTAAGAGAAAATCATCATCATCGGAAATGCCTGAAAAGTTCCCTACTCCTACTACTAAATATGAAATTAAAGCAGTTAAAGCAATGCCAAATAGTGTTCCTAAAACTGCTACAGAAGTTCTTATTGATAAACCATGCGCGGTATAAAGCAAAATAAGAACTAATCCGGATGCAGACACCACAGCTACCGATAAAGGATCTCTTCCTTCAAGTAATGCTGGGAACATAAAGTAGAGCAACACCACAAAAGTTAGTACTAGCCCAACAATGGCACCGATTCCTCGCCAGCGACCAATAAATATCGTCACAACTGCAAAAACTATAGAGATCCAAATTAATAAATTAGATCTGTTTAAATCCATATATAAATATGTATCTTCAGCTAATTCTGCTTCGGGAATTCGCAAAAGTTGCATTTTAGTTCCAGTGCTTATATCAACACCTGCATTTGCGTAATCAAATTCAACTAAACCTTCAGAACCTTTTCTTTCTCCACTGGTTATTAAAACGCGTAACACATCACATTTTCCACCGGCTACTTGTTCAGGATCAGCACCCTCTTCATATCCTTGGCATTTTTGATCAGTTATTTCTAAAACTTCACCTTTGACATATTCAGATCCTGATATTGCATCTAAACCACCAGAGATTTTTATAAAATCTCCACTTGGTCTTAAGAAGAAAGCACCTAACAGCACAGCAATAATCGAAATTACTATTGCAGAAATAGTGATTCGAGTTCTGATTGTTTTCATAATTTATTTAACAGGAGTTCGCAAAGCCCATTGAATTAATGGTATTTGCAAAGGTAAACGTAACCATGAACCAAGGATTAAAAACCAACTTGATTCAAGATTAAATGTCACATCAATTGCATACCACCAATTGCCAACCCAGATAACAAATAGAACTAAAGCGGTAAATTTTGGAGCCCATTTTTGCTTTGTTAATATTCCAAGAGCTGCAATTATTTCTGTGATTCCACTTCCTAGAATCCATAATGATTCATTTCCTAAAAATGGAGGAATCAAAGCTTTAAAAACACCTGGGTTTACTAAGTGAACTGTTCCGCTTAAAAGAAATATAAATACCAATATTTTTGATCCGATGGGTAATCCACTCAAGTCAATTTTCATTTGATGCCTCGGATTCATTAAACCAAAAGTGGGCCCTGTCGGGATCGAACCGACGACCCACAGATTAAAAGTCTGTTGCTCTACCGACTGAGCTAAAGGCCCGCTGGACTAATGCTAGTCAGATTACAAATCCTGACTAGAAACGGCTTAACGTTCTAGTTTGCCTGAGATAAATAGTTCGGTGTTATCTCTTGCTTCAGAATCGTCAAATTGCACAGGAGGAGATTTCATCAGGTAACTTGATGGAGAAATTAGTGCTCCACCAATTTTTCTATCCTTGGCAATCTTGGCGCAACGAAGTGCATCAATAATGACTCCTGCTGAGTTTGGTGAATCCCAAACTTCTAGTTTGTATTCCAAGTTTAATGGCACATCACCAAATGCACGACCTTCTAGGCGAACATAAGCCCATTTGCGATCATCTAGCCATGAAACATAATCACTTGGTCCAATGTGAACATTGCCTTTGCCCATGTCGTGATCAACTTGAGAAGTAACAGCTTGGGTTTTAGAAATCTTTTTTGATTCCAAACGATCTCTTTCCAACATGTTCATAAAGTCCATGTTGCCACCAACGTTTAATTGCATAGTTCGATCTAATTGCACACCTCGATCACCAAATAATTTGGCTAGCACGCGGTGAGTAATGGTTGCTCCAACTTGAGATTTAATGTCATCACCAATGATTGGTACTCCTGCATCTTTGAATTTCTTTTCCCAAACAGGATCAGATGCAATAAATACCGGCAATGCATTAACGAATGCAACTTGAGCATCAATTGCGCATTGAGCATAAAATTTTGCAGCTTGTTCTGATCCAACTGGCAAATAACAAATCAAAACATCAGCATTGGTATCTTTCAAAACTTTAACGACATCAACTGGACTTTCAGTTGATTCTTGAATCATTTCTTTGTAATAACGACCAAGTCCATCAAGAGTATGGCCTCTAGAAACCTTTATTCCTAAAGGTTTTACTTCAGCAAATTTGATTGTGTTATTTTCACTTGCCCACATGGCATCTGCTAAATCTAAACCAACTTTTTTGCCGTCAACATCAAATGCAGCCACAAATTCAATATCTTTAATGTGATAGTCACCAAGTTGCACATGCATTAAACCTGGGACTTCGGCATTTACATCGGCATTCTTGTAATACTCAACACCTTGGATTAATGAATTAGCACAGTTTCCTAAACCAACTATTGCTACCTTTATTTTACTCATGCTTGCTTCCTCTCACTAGAGATCATTTCGTCAATCCATTTCA
>Ga0247835_1001158_pt1 | contig 33785 bp, 19 predicted proteins | sample LaCtaG_3_FD_189912 | JGI IMG/M metagenome (GOLD analysis project Ga0247835, IMG submission 189912) | Freshwater microbial communities from meromictic Lake La Cruz, Castile-La Mancha, Spain - LaCruzMarch2015_13.5m | ecosystem: Environmental > Aquatic > Freshwater > Lake | place: Spain: Castile-La... | reverse complement strand
AACCCGCATCGCAATGTTTGACGAAATCATGGGCCGGCTTCACCCAGTCGGCCCACAACTGCAGCAGGAAGGCTGACCTATGTGCCCGGTCTAAGGCTGACCCATGAGTCCGGTTGCACACGGAATCGGTCAGGCCGGTCAGGGCAGGGTGACTGACAGGTCGTAGGTGTTCTCGCCCGACAAGAAGCCAAAGACCTCGACGAAGTAGGTGCCCGTCCGCGGGGCCGTCCCCACGAAGCGCTCACTGCCACTGACGCCGCTGCAGCTGGAGCAGGACAAGAGGTCCACCTGGGTGTCGGCGTCGTCGGGGGTGTTGCTGCCGTCGGGGCCAAAGACGCGGATGTCGATGTCGCGGCCCGAGGCGTGGACGTAGGTGGCGTCGACCTGGAAGGCCTGCCCCTGCGTCAGCGACACCGAATAGAAGTCGGCGTTGCTTGGACACACGCGCATGGCGGCCAGGGACTCGGGTGGCGACAGCGGGGTGGGCGCGATGCGCACGAGGTCGGTCGTCACCGGGTCGGTGATGGCGTCGTTTCGGTGGGTCCGAACGTCGGCGTCGTCGGTGGAGGTCCAGGTGTCGAAGCGGTCGTCCACGCAGGAAGCGTTTTGGGGCTCCGACAGTTCAATGCCGATGCTGTAGGGCAGGCCGGCGGCGGGCTGGGTGCCAAACTCGTCCACGCGAATCAAGAAGCGGGTGGCGGCGTTCACCTGGCCCTGCACCACATCGAGGGTGCCGGCGAGGCTGACGCCACGGGCGATGCTGCGATACAGGCCGCTTTGGCCCCGCTGCTCAAGGACCTCGACGTCGAGGTCGGCCGTGGTCGCATGGCTCAGGGCCACCCGCAGGGTGCGGTTGGCGGGCACGTCGATGGCGAAGAAGTCGACGTTCACCACGCCGTCACACATCACGAGCTTCGAGAGGGCATAGGAGCCGTCGGCCAGCACGCTGGCGTCGAGGGCGAAGGCGGTGTCGGTGGCGTTGTTGCTCTCGGCGCCGTCGTCGACACAGCGCGCGGGGGTCGGCGTGATGGTGGGCGTCAGCGTGTAGCTGGTGGCGCTGACACCGCTGCCCGTGACCCGCAGGCCGTAGCGTCCGGGGGGCAACGAGGTGCCCTGCAGGCGGCGGTTCGGGCCATTGGCCTCGTCGCTCTGCAGCACCGAGCCCGTCGACGACAGCAGGGACATGGTGAGCCCGCTGCCCACGAGGGTGGCGTCGAGGACGTCGCCGCTCTCGAGACGGATGGCGTAGAAGTCGTCGTTGGTGGGGCAGCGCACGGCGGCGATGGGGGCGCTGGCCACCGGCGTGGCCCGGCTGATGCTGTTGTTGGGTTCGAAGGCGTCTTCGGTGCACGACACCGTCGACACCGCCACCGTGTAGGTGTTGGTGGCGCCGCTGAAGCCAAAGACCTCGACGGTGTAGCTGCCGGCGGCGAGGTCACGGATGATGAGCTCCTCGTCGCTGACGCCCGCCGAGGTCGTGAGCAGGCCGGTGGCGTCGCTCAGGCGCACGTCGAGGTCGCCGTCGGCGTCGACGAAGCGCACCGAGATGCCCACCGAGCTTGGGGCTCCGATGGTGAAGCGGAAGAAGTCCGTGTCGCCCGCGCAGATGCGGCCGGCGGCGACGCTGCCGTCGGCCGTGATCACGCGGGGGCTGCCGGCGGCGTCGGGCTCGAGGCCGCCTTCGGTGCAGGGGTCGGCCACGGGCTCGGGGGTCAGGGTCACCCGCAGGGTGTAGGCGGCTTCGGTGGTCGACAACGCCCCGCGCACCTCGACGCGGTAGGCGCCGGCGTCGACGTCGGCGATGGTGAAGGTGGTGGTGCCTTCGCCAACCACGGCTCCCGAGGCATCAAAGACCCGGGCTCGCACATTGCTGCCCGTCAGGGCCACCACGACGTCGTCGAGGGCGGCGGCATTGAAGCGCCATTGGTCGACGTCGGCGGCGCAAATCTGGCCCGTCAGCAACGTCGCCGACGCCACCGCAGGGGCCTGGGCGGGTTGGTCGTTGGGCTCGGGATCGGTCTGCACGCATTGGGGAGGCGCCGAACTGACCGTGGCTCGCAGGGAGTAGTCGACGTCGCCGCCGGTGGCCCGCACCCGCACAAAGACGTCGCCGCCGGTGGCGCCCGTGATGAGGGCGGGTGCCGCGGCGGTGCCCGACGCCAGCACGGTGCCGCTGATGCTCTCAAGGGTGATTGTGGCCACGCCGGCGCCGGTGCCGGGCACGAGGCTGACGGTGACGTCGTCGCCAGCGGCGGTGCTGACCTTCCAGAAGTCGACGTCGGCGCCGCAGACAGTGCCGCTGCGGGCGGTGCCGTTGGTGGGCAGGGCGATGGCGGCGAAGGAGGCATTGTTGGGCTCGGCGTCGATCTCGGTGCACACCGTCGGTGGCACCACCGTGAGGCGCAACAGATAGTCGGCTTCGACGGCGGCATCGACGCCTTCCACCCGCAGCCGGAAGGTGCCGGCGGGAGCGGTTGGCACGGTGACCGAGGTGGCGCCGGTGCCAAGCACGGTGCCCTGGCTGTTGAGGAGGGTCAGGGTCAGGCGACCACCGTCGACGATGAGGCTGGCCGAGATCTGCCCCTCGCCGGTGAAGGTGAACTCGTCGACGTCGCCGGGGCAGATGCTGCCGCTGTGCTCGCCGCCGGTGGCGATGGCGGCGGGGGTGCCGCTCTGCAGGGCGCTGTTGGGTTCGGTCTCGTCGCCGTCAACGCACGAGGCCAGGCAGGTTTTGCTGAGGGTGTCGCAGGAGCCCGAGGCGCAGTGGGCGTCGACGAAGCACTGCACGCAGACCTGGGTCTGCAGCTCGCAGACCGGGGTCGTGCCCGAGCAATTGAAGTCGCTGGTGCAGCCCTGATCGGTGATGCAGCTGCGGGTCAAATCATCGCAGCGTTGTCCGTCGGCGCAGTCGCTCGCCTGCAGGCAGTCAACGCAGGACCCTTTGCTGACGTCGCAGAAGCCGCGATCGCAGTCGCTGTTCTGGGTGCAGCCGGCGACGTCCCCCGTGCATTGGCGGGTGAAGGCGTTGCACACGAGCCCGGGGCCGCAGTCGGTGTTGTCGCGGCACTGGACACAGACGCCGCTGGCCTCGTCGCAGAAGCCGGCGGCCCCGCAGGAGTCGAGGGTGCAGGCGGCGACGCAGTTGCCATCGGCGCACACCAGGTCGTCGCCACACGGTTGGCTGATCGAGCAGGGGGCTGTGTCGGGGGGACCCACCTGGGTGGGGTCGCAGCCGACGCCGGCCACAGCGACCAGCAAGGTCAGCAGGGCAGGCAGCGCCGAAAAACGGGGGCGGGGGGAAACGACGACGAGAGGGAGATCACCGCACATGTCGTGAAGTATCGCCCATGCCATCCGCCGCCGCTCGGATCAGGCCTCGGTAGATCGCCCGATGGGCAGCTTCGAACATGCTCTCGGGGTGCCACTGGACCCCCAGGAAGAAGCCCAGGGAGGGATCAACAATGGCCTCCACCAGGCCGTCGTCGGCCACGGCGCAGGGGTTCAGGCCGCGTCCCACGGCCTTGATGGCCTGGTGGTGGGTGCTGTTGACCCCGAGCAGGCTGGTGCCGCAGAGCCTGAAGAGCAGGGAATCGGGGCTCACCTGGACCGTATGGCCCGCGAGGTCCTTGGTCTGGATCTGGCTGTGGACCACCGCCGATGGGCGCTGGCTCGGGAGGTCCTGCCACAAGGTCCCGCCCCGGACGACGTTCATCAGCTGCATGCCGCCACAGACGCCCAGCACGGGCAGCCCCCGATCCGTCGCCGCCTGCAGCAGGGCGAGTTCCAGCGCCGTGCGCGCGGGCTTGAGGGTCCCAAGCTCGGGCCGGGGGAGCTCACCAAACAACGCCGGGTCGACGTCGAAGTCGCCCCCCGTCAACAACAGGCCGTCGGCGAGGCCCACGAGGTCGACGATGCCGTCGTCGTCAAGACCGATGGGGGCGATGAAGGGGACGCCGCCTTCTTCGAGGATGCGGGCCACGTAGGGCCGGTCGACGACGACGCTGTCAAGGAGCGGGCCCCGGCGGGTGGGGCGGGTCTCGAGGTCGGGGGAGACCAGAATGCGCGGCCGGCGGCTCCCAGTCGAGGTGGCAGGGCTCATGACGGTCACTCGACCGGGGCGGTGTCGAAGTTGGTGAACGGCACCATCGCCAGGGCCGCGAGGCCCGTGACGGCGGCGACGCCATACAGGACGTTGGCGACGACGGCGTAGCTTTGGGCCCGCTCGCCGGCGTCCACCACGAGGGACCCCGACACTGGCGTCGTCTTGGCTTCTTCGAGGAGGGCGCGGTGGGCTCCCTCTTCACCCAGGGCCGCAAGCCCGGCACCAGCCCCGGCGGCCAACAGGATCAAGCCGGAGGCACCCGTCACAGAGGGCATCCAGGGAGACAAGGGCGGCGGGTTCAAGCGGCGGGTCTCGGTCGGCGGCACCCCGCGGGCAGCCCCAGCGCGCAAGGGCTTGTCCTTGAAAAGCTTTTCGACCGAAGGACCGACCTCCGCCAGGAACTCCTCCCCCTGGGCCGGCGCCAGCCGTTTGCTGATGGCCCCGACGGCCTTGGCGTTGGCCTGGTCGATGCGCCGCAGGGTGACGACGGAGACCGCGCCCACCACCGCCAGGTTGCCGACGACGAGTTCGTCGACGCCGAGGGCATCACCGATCTCACTGAGGCAGCTTGGCCCCTCGGTGCACCCCACGAGTTCCTTGGCCGCCTCATGGGCCAGCATGGCCCGGACCTCGTCCATGGCCACCACGCTGACGCCGTCGAGCTTGCGCAGCTCGGCCACGATGGCGTCGGTGACAAAGCGCCCCACCCGGGGTTCCACACCGTCGACGGCGAGGTCGTAGACTGCCACGCGCAGAAAGCGGCGGGACCCACCGGCGGCAGGCTCCACAGCAGGCTCGGCGTCGGGCACGGCCTCGGCCGACGCGACCGGCCCGGCCACGACGACAGATCCTGCTGTCGGCGCACCACCGTCGGTCACGGCAGCAGCGACAACAGACAGCGCAAGCAGTGCTCCAAACATGGACTCTCCAGGTCGGCGACGCCCAACGTGCTGGTGCCTCGGCTGGTGGTGCCGAAGAACCCGCCTGCCAGTCTCTTCTTCCCGACGGCGATCGAGACTACCCTACCGTGGGAGTTCACACATGCATCGTTGAAAAACGCGCGCGCTGACCATCTGCCTGACCGTCGGGGTCGGCTGCATTCCCGATGTCAGCGTCGACGACCCCACGGTGTTGCTGCTGTGCGACGAGGACGCCGACTGCCCGGACACCTTCACCTGCAAGGCCGTCGATGGCGAGGGCCAGTGCATCGCGGTCTCGGTGTTGTCCAAGGACCCCATCACCCTGAGCAGCCCCCTGGTGGTCCAGACCCCCCGGGTGTCGTCGACGGACGGCAACAACGTGCTGCGGGCCGCCTTTTCCCTGTCCGAGGTCCCGGTCACGGTGGCGGTGTCCCTCGACGACCAGCCCCTGCTGTGTGGCAGCGAGGTCGGCGCCGACGGCGTCGCGTTCACCTGCACCCTCACCATCGACGAGTCCCTGGCCGAAGGGGTGCGTCCCCTCACCCTGCGGGCCCGCGACGCCGCCGCCAACGTCGTCACCGACGTCGAAGACGTGGTCATCGACCGGCGGGGGCCCCAGGTGCTGCGGGCGGATTTCCTCGGCACCGTCGGTGACGGCGCGCCCCAGGTGGGCCTGGCGTCGACCGCCGCGTTCAGCCTGATCTTCGACGAGGTGCCCCGCGATGTGGCGGTCCGGCTGAGCCCTGGCGGCGAAGCGTGTGTCGTCGATGTGCAGACCGGCGCCCGCGCCACCTGCACCGTCACCATTGGCGATCCCGCCGAAGGCCCGCGCAGCCTGGTGGTCGACGCCGCCGATGACCTGCAAAACGCCGCCAGCACCACCGTCGAAGGGGCCCTGGTGGTCGACGTGACGTCGCCGGCGTCGCCCGCCACCACCGGGGGCCAGGTGGTCTACGAGCGCATCCCCTGGGGCGCCTTCGACGACCGCCGGCCGCGCTTCTCCCTGGAGGCTGCCGCCGCGGCCGTCGAAGACAACGCCGACATCGCCATCTACGCCGACATCGAGGGGGCCCTCCTCCTCGCCCGGGGACGCCCCGGCACCATCGACCTCGGCGCCGTCGACCGGGCCCGTGTTTACGTCGCCGCCATCGACCGCGCCGGCAACCGCTCGGCGGTGGTGCCCGTCAAGGAACAGCGCTGGGTGGCTTCCCTCGGCAACAAGGTGGGGACCCGTCGCTTCGAAAACCCCCACCAGATCTTCGAGACCACCGGGTTGAACGGCCGCCTCTTCGCCGTCGATACGCAGGAGTTGTCGAGCGCGGCAGCCCTCGCCCCCGACGACGACGTTGCCGACAATGGTGCGGTGCTGGTGGCCTCGCGGCCAACGTGGCGCCTCGATGAGGAACGGGCGCTGCCCGACGACCGCAAGGATGGCTGCCTGGCCTTCGACGCCGCCCGCGGCGAGGTGGTCTTGTTTGGCGGGCTCGGGGCCACGGCCTTGAACGACACCTGGGTGCTGGTGGATGGCCGCTGGCGGCAGCAGAGCCCGTCGACGTCGCCGTCCCCCCGCCACGAGGTGGCCTGCGCCTGGGACCCCCTGCGCGACCGGGTGGTCCTCGTGGGGGGCACCAACGAAGCCAATGCGCCTCTCGACGAGGTTTGGGAGTGGGACGGCGCCACCTGGGCCCGGGCGGGCTACACCCTCGACACGCCCCGCACCCGCGCCGCTGCCGCCTTCGACGTCGCCCGACTGGCCGTCGTTGTGGTCGGTGGCACCCAAGACGACGCCGACAGCGATCAAGTGACCCTCATCACTGCCGCCGGCGCGTCGCCCCAGGGTGGCACCAGGCCCCCAGCCCGTCGCAACGCCAGCCTGACCACCCGTGGCGACGACATCGTGCTCTTCGGTGGTGCCGATCAGGGTGGGACCCGCACCGACACCTGGGTGTTGTCGGCCAGCGGGTGGCAAGAGCTGGCGGTGGCCGCCCCCGCCGTCGATGCCAGCGGCGCCGTCATCGTCGGCCTCGGTGACACCGTGTTTCTGCAGACGGGGGCCTCGAACCAGACCCTGCAGCTCGAAAGCCCGGACAGCACCGCCTGGACGTCGGTGTCGACCACCAACCCTCCCGGTCCCCGCCAGGGGCACCGGGCCGTCGTCGTCGTCAGTGGTGGTGACGCTGATGCCGCCATCTTCTTCGGCGGCGCCTTCGGCCAACGGGCTGCGGCGACCCAACGCCTGGTGCCAAACGCCGCCGGGGCAGCGTTTGGCGTCGTGAACGACAGCACTTTGCCAACGCAGCCTGGCACCCAACTGGCCTTCGACCGGGTGCTGCCGGCCATCGTGGCGGTCCGGGCCAGCACCGTGTTTGTCGACGACGGCGTCGCTGTGCGCTCGGTGGGCAGCGCACCCCCGGGCACCCTGGTGGAGTCCACCCCCGGTGACAGCATCGGTGCCCTCGACCGTCCCCTGGTGGTCGGTGACACCGGCGCCGTCGCCGCCTTCGACGGCCGCGACTTCGTTGATGCCGGCGTGGCCGCGGTGGTGCCCGCCGGCGCCAGCACCCGGGTTGTGCGGGTGGGCGGCGATGTCGTCCTCGTGAATTCTGCCGAGACCTGGCGCCTGCGCGCGGGGGTGTGGACCCAACTGCTGGCCGCCAATCCCCCAGTGACCGACGTGGCCTTTGGGCTCGCGTCCCTTGGTGACGACGTCATCGCCGTCGGTGGCGCCTCGATGGCCATCCTGGTCGATGATGCCTGGGTGGAGCAGCCCCTGCTGGGCCCAGCACCCCGGACCAACACCACCATGGCGACGGACCTCGTCTCTGGACGGGTCCTGCTGGTGGGTGGTTTCGACGGGGCCTTCTCGCCCCTGGGGGATGCCTGGGCCTGGGACGGCAGCGCGTTTGTCGAGGTCACAGCACCGGGACCTGCGGCCCGGGTCGGCCATGCGATGACGTTTGACGGGTCGCGCATCATCCTCGTCGGCGGGAATGCTGCCGGGGTCCAACTCGACGAAGTGTGGCGCTTCAATGGCCAGGGCGCCGATCGCCCCGCCCTGGTGGCCCGCATCACCGTCGGCGCCAGTCAGGTCCCCCTGGCCGAACTTGTCGACATCAGTGTCACAGCCACTGACGACGACGACGGGCCCCTGGCCCCCCTGGTGTGGTCCCTGGGCCGCTTCGTTCCCTTTGCCGGGGTCTCCCTCGCTGACGGCGGGGCCCCGGCCCTGCTGGTCGGCGACGAGGCCACGCTTCACCTGGCTTTTGCCGCCGACACCGTCGGCCGCGATGCCGCCGTGGTCGTCGACGACCTCGCGGTCACCTTCTTGTTTCGGAGCCCCTGATGCGTCAGCCCCTGATCGTTCTCTTCGCCGCGCTCCTCGGCGCCGGCCACGCCATGGCCGATGTCAGCATCGGGGCCGCGGTCCCGTCGGTGACCGAGGGGAGCGCCGCCACCATCAGCGTGGTCTCGACAGTGCCTGCTCCCGTGGGTGGCACCGCAGTCACCCTGCGCAGCAGTCCAGGCACAGCCCTGGCCGGCACCGACTACGCCGCCGCCGACGTCGTCGTGACCATCCTTGAGGGCGCAACCTCGGTGGACGCAAGCTTTGCCACCCAGCCAGACGCCCTCGACGAAGCCGACGAGACCTTCACCGTCAGCGTGCTGTCGGTCAGCAGCGCCGAGCCCATCACGGCGCCGAACCTGGTCACCATCACCATCGTCGACGACGATGCCGCCCCCACTGTCAGTCTGGGCGTCGCCAACGCCGAGGTCGACGAAGGCGATGCCCTTGGCTTCACGGTGACAGCGACCCTGTCAGCGGTGTCAGGCCTGGCGGTGACCCTCGACGTGACCCTCAGCGGCCTGACCGCCACCGCCGGCGTCGACTTCGACGCCACGACCATCCCCGTGACGATTCCCGCCGGCACCACCAGCGTCGACGTCGACATTGTCGCCACCGATGATGCCCGCGACGAGACCGACGAGCTCTTCACGGTCACCATCGCCAATCCGGTCAATGCCACCGCGGGGGCGCCAGCGAGCGTGACCCTCACCATCCTCGACGACGACGCGCCACCCACCATCGCCCTGTCGGCGAGCCAGAGCGTGGCCGAGAACGTCGGCACCGTTTCGTTCACGGCCACCCTGTCGGCGGTGAGCGACCTTGATGTGACCGGCGTGGTGCAACCGCTGGCGGGGACCGCCGGTGCTGCCGACTTCGGTGCCCAGCAGGCCTTCACCATCTTGGCGGGAGACACCACGGCGTCTGTCGCCATCACCATCGTCAACGACGTCCTTGACGAAGCCGACACCGAGGCCTTCACCCTGACCCTCATCACCCTGCAAAACGCCACCCGCGCCGGCAGCGACCCCGTGGTCACCATCGCCGACAACGACGCCGCGCCCGAGGTCTCGGTGACGATTGCCGATCCCTCGGTCCCCGAAGGTGACGGCGTGGTGACCGTCACCGTGGGCCTGTCGGCGGTGAGCGGCCGCGACGTCACCGTCGACATCGCCCCGAGCGCAGGTGCGGCGTCGGCCACCGACGACTTCGATGGCAGCACCGTGGCGGTCCTCATTCCCGCCGGAACCCTGTCGGTGACCGCCGATGTGGTCATCGTTGACGACGTCGCTGATGAAGACGACGAAGACTTCCGGCTCACCCTGCAAAACCCCACCAATGCCACCCTGAGCAACAACGACACCCTCGACATCACCATTGTCGACGACGACAACGCGCCCTCGTTGTCCATCGCCGATGCCAGCGTCAACGAGGCCGGCGGCACGGTGACCCTGACGGTGACCCTCTCCGCCGCCAGCGGCCGCGCCGTCCGCTTCGACGCCGACAGCAGCAATGGCACCGCCACCGCCGGCAGCGACTTCACCACCGTCAACATCAACAACGTCAACATCACCCCCGGGCAGCGCACGGCCACCATCAACGTCTCCATCACCAACGACGCCTTCGACGAGGACGATGAGACCCTGACGGTGACCATCAGCGGCCCGAACAACGCGCTCATCGCCGACGGCACGGCGACGGTGACCATCATCGACAATGATGCCCCACAAACAGTCTCTGTCGACGATGCCGCGGCGGTCACCGAAGGCGCCAACGCTTCCTTCACCATTCGGCTGTCGGCCTCCAGTGGCCGCAGCGTCGACGTGACCGCCTTCACCACGCCGGGCTCGGCCGCCCAGGCGGATTTCAGCGCCGTCGACGAGGTCGTGACCTTCGCGCCAGGCACCACCACCCGCACGGTGACGGTGGGGACCATCAACGACGCCCTCGACGAAGACGATGGCGAGACCTTCGCCCTCGGCCTGCGCAGCCTTGTCAATGCCACGGCGGGGGACCTTGAGGGCCTTGGTCGGATCAACGACAACGACAACGCTCCCGACGTCTTCATCGACAACGCCAGCGTCACCGAGGGCAACGGTGGCAGCAACACCATCACGTTCCCCCTGCGCCTCTCGTCGGCGAGCGGGCGCGCCACCAGCGTCCAGGTCAGCACCGTCGACGGCACCGCCCGCGCCGGGCGTGACTACACGACCCGGACCGACACCGTCACCTTCGCTGCCGGGGTGACGAGCGGCAACTTCGTCGTCACCATCAACGCCGACGATGTCCACGAAGGCCTCACTGCCGAGACCTTCACGGCGACCCTGTCGGCGCTGACCAACCTCGGCACGGGGGACCTGACAGCCACGGGCACCATCAGCGACGATGACGGCGCTCCCGTCATCAGCATCGCCGATGCCACCCTTGCCATCGAGGGGGCAGTGCCGACGTCGTTGTCGTTCACCGTGACCGTGTCGCGCACCTCGGAACTCGACACCCGGGCCTCGTTTGCGGCCAGCGAAGACAGCCCGGTTTCAGCCACGGCCAATGTCGACTTCTTTGCCCAGGGTGGCAGCGTCATTGTTGAACCCTTTGCCTTGACGGCCACCGTGGTGGTGCCGGTCTTTGGCGACGCCCTCGACGAAGCCGACGAGCGCTTTCGCGTCAGCTTGAGCGCTCCCCAAAATGGCAGCCTTGGCCGCAGCGTGGCCATCGGTACCATCGTCGACGACGACGTTGCCCCCCGCTTCATTCTCGGCGACGTGACCGTCGACGAGAACGCCGGCAATGCCGTGTTGACCCTGCTGCTGTCGGAGCGCGGCGGGCTGAATGCCCGGGTGGATTTCGCCACCGTGGCCGGCAGCGCCGTCGCCGGGGTGGATTTCACAGCCGCCACCGGCACCGCCACCATCGTGGCCGGTCAACAAAGCACGACCATCACCGTGCCCTTGCTCGACGACGCCCTCGATGAACTCGACGAGAGCTTCCAGGTCGTGCTCGAAAACGGGGCCAACGGCGACATCGTCGATGGTGACGCCACCGTCACCGTCCGCGACAACGACCTGGCGCCCGTCATCAGCATCGCCAACGTCAGCGTCGACGAGGGCGACAGCGGCACCCAGACCGCCGCCTTCCGCGTCTCCCTGTCCGCCGTCAGCGGTCGGGCGGTGACAGCCACCGCTCGCTCGGTGCTGGTGCCTGGGGGCGCCGACGCCGCCGACTTCGCCGGAGCAGTTGGTGTTGATGAGGCCATTCGCTTTGACCCCGGCGTGACCGAGCGGTTCATCAATGTCAGCGTGGTCGGCGACCGCCTGGCCGAGGACGCCGAGACGTTCCGGGTGCAGCTGTCGGGCATCGATGGCGCCTCGGGGGGGGCGGCACCGGCGACGGGCACCATCGTCGACGACGACAGCGCCCCCGAGACGGTGGCTGACGCCTTCAGCACCGCTGAAGAGACCGACCTGAACGTCCAGGCGAACGCCGGCCTGCTGCAGAACGACAGCGCCGACGACGGCGACCCCCTGACGGTGGTGGTGGTCACGCCGCCCCTGGCCGCCCAGGGGGCCCTTGTCCTGGCGGCCGATGGTGGCTTCAGCTTCGCGCCCGCCGCTGACTTCGCCGGCACCGTCGACGTGGCCGTCGACGTCAGCGACGGCGTCAACGTCACCCGGGGTCAGTTCACCCTGACGGTCAACAACGTCAACGATGCCCCCGTCATCGACCCCGCCGTCACCGTCGAGGTCCGCGTCGACGAAGACGTCTTTGACAGCCCCGGCGCCGTGGTGAGCGACGTGCTGCAAGACGCTGTCAGCGACGTCGACCTGGCGTCCCTCAAGGGCATGGCCATCGTCGGCCTTGACGCCGTCGTCGGTGGGGCCTTCGAGGTCAGCTTTGATGGTGGCGTGACGTTCTCGCCCATCACGGGGGTCAGCGAGCAAAGTGCCCTGCTGGTGGCCTCGGACGACGACACCCGCCTGCGATTGGTCCCTCCCCCCGACCAGAACCCCACCGTGGCCCTGCGCTATGTGGCCTGGGATCTCACCGACGGCGCCAGCGAGGGAGACCGTGTCGATGTCAGCACCGGTCGCGGCGGCGCGAGCGCCTTCTCGACGCTGGTGGGCGACATCACCTTCGAGGTGCTGCCCGTCAACGACGCGCCGGTCTTTGTGGCCCCGACCCCCGAGGGCGTGGTCCAGGCGGTGGAGGGCCAGACCCTCGTCCTGCAGTTGGCGGCGTTTGACGACGACGGTCCCAACCAGACCTTCAGCCTGGAGGGCAACACCCTGCCCGCGGCCGCCGTGTTTGACGCTGCCGCAGGCACGGTCACCTGGACCCCGGGTTTCGCCGACGCCGGCAGCTACACGGTCACCTTCGTCGTCGACGACGACCTGCTGCAGGCCCGCCGCACCATCTCGGTCGTGGCCCGCTTCATCGACGCCGACAACGACCAGGTGCCAGACACCGTCGAGGTCGGCATCGGCACGAGCACCACCAGCCGCGACAGCGACGGCGACACCATCCTCGACAGCGAGGAGCTCGGGGCCGATCCCCAAAGCCCCCCCGACAGCGATGGTGACCTGATCATTGATGCCCTCGACGACGACAGCGACGGCGACGGCGTCCTCGACAGCGTCGAGGCCGGCGACAGAAACCTCGACACCCCTCGCCCCGACACCGACGGTGATGGCGTCGTCGATGCTCTCGACACTGACAGTGACAACGACACCATTGATGACGGCGACGACAACTGCCGCACCGTCGACAACGGCGATCAGGGCGATGTCGACGGCGACCTCATCGGCGATGCCTGCGATGACGATGCCGACGGCGACCGGGTCATGGACCGGCTGGAGGCGGGTCTCGGGCTTGACCCCAACAACCCCGACAGCGATGGCGATTCGATTCTTGACGGCGAAGAAGTCCCCGATGGCATCGGGCCCACGTCTTCACGGGCCTGGCTGCTCGCGATCCTGCTGGCCGCGGTGGGGACGGTGGGCCCGGCCCGGGCTCAGGACGTCGCCGGCATCGGCGTGGGCGGCTTTCTGCCAAGCCCCGTCGGCAGCCACGACCTCGTCGTCGTCGAAGGCACCGGGGTGAACGGCCACCTGAACCCCACCGTCGCCCTGGTGAGCGACTACGGCTACAGCCAACTGCAGGTGAAGGATGCCCGCACGGGGGCCCAGGTGGCGTTGCTCGAGCATCGCCTGAGCGCTGACGTGGTGGCGTCCATCTCGGTGCTCAATCGCTTCGCCTTCTGGCTCGGCATGCCCGCGAGCTTTTTTCAGGCCGCTGGCGTCGACGACACCTTCCAGCCCCTGGCCCTGCCGCCCTTCGCCCTCGGCGATGTGCGCCTGGGGGGCCGGTGGTCGATTCTGAGCATGCGCCGTGGTCCCGGTCTGGCGCTGTCGACGTCGGTGACGGCGCCGACAGGAGACCCGGCGGCCCTCAACGGTGCTGGTGGTTTCACCGTTCGCCCCCAATTGAACGCCGGCTGGCGCTTTGGCGATGCCGGCCGCGTCCTCGTCAACGTCGGCTACCTGGTGCGCCCCGCCCAGGAATTGCTCGGCCTGCGGGTGGGCAACGAAGTCACCCTCGGCGCCGGCGGCGAGGTGCCCCTGTTTCTCACCGGCCTGAGCGGCTTGCTGGAGGTCAACGGCCGCGTCTCGGCCGACCCCGGCATCACCTCGAGCCTGGCGACGACACCGCTGGAGACCCAGGTGGGCCTGCGCTACGCGGTGTGGGCGGGCCACACCGTCACCGGTGGGGCGGCCCTCGGCATCACGCCGGGCTACGGCACGCCCCTGCTGCGGGCGTTCGTCGGCTACGCCTGGACCCCCCAGGGCGTCGACGGCGACGGTGACGGCGTCCCCGACGACGTCGATCGCTGCCCGGAGATCCCCGAAGACGAAGACTTCCACGAAGACGGCGATGGCTGCCCCGAAGAGGAGCCCACCGACGACAGCGACGGCGACGGCATCGCCGACTTCGCCAAGCAAGACGGCGACCTCATCGACCAATGCCCCGAGCTCCCCGAAGACAAAGACGGCTTCGAAGACGACGACGGCTGCCCCGACACCGACCACGACGGCGACGGCCTCGACGAGGACCACGATACCTGTCCCAACGAGCCTGAAGACCGCGACGGCTTCCAGGACGACGACGGCTGCCCCGACGCCGACAACGACAGCGACGGCTTCATGGACGCCGTCGACCGCTGTCCCAATGCCGCCGAGGTGCGAAACGGCTTCGAGGATGAAGACGGTTGCCCCGATGTGCCGCCAGCGGCAGCGACGCCGCCGACAACGACGCCAGCGACGACGCCAACGACGCCAACGACGCCAACGACGCCAACGACGCCAACAACGACGACGACGCCAGAGACCGTGCCTCCGATGCAGGGGCCCGTGGGCAGCATCATCTTGCCCCAGAAGATCTACTTCACCATCGCGGGTGCCGAGCTCACCCCCGAGGGCCGTCGCCTGGTGGACCAGGTGGCCGAGGCCATGAAGCAGAGCACCAACATCCGCGTCGAGGTCCAGGGTCACACCGACGGCCAGGGCGACGACCGCGTCAACGACCACCTGGCCTTGCGACGGGCAGAGACCGTGGTCGGCTATCTGGTGAGCAAGGGCGTGGAGCGCCCGCGGCTGTTGATCACGATTCTCGGCAAGTCCCAGCCCCTCGCCCCCAACGATTCGCCGCGGGAGCGGGCCCTCAATCGACGGGTGGAGTTCCGGGTGCTGAACGACGCCGGGGACGGCCCCCGCTGAAAAGCGGCGGCCCGTGGGGCTGCCGCTTCCGGCCGCTCTCTGCGCTCGACCGGGCTGTGCGGGGCTGTGCGTGGCTGTGCGCGGCTGTGCGCGGCTGTACGCCACTGTGGGCGACTGATGTGGCGGTGCCATGCGCCGTCGTGCGCCGTCGTGCGCCCGTGGCACGTGCTTCGTGTGGGTCCGTGTGGGGCAGGCTGCTTTCACGGCCCGCTGTTCTTGCTATGCCCCTGACAGTTCTTGTCTTGACCCAGAGCCTCCACGAGAGGCCAGGAGCACTCCATGATCGACGGCGTTGAGCTCATCCAGAAGACCTACTCCACGATGGCCGAGCGCCATGCGGCTGCGCGCAAGGCCTTTGGCCGGGCCCTGACGCTGACGGAGAAGATCCTCGCCGCCCACATGCCGGCTCCCGTCGACGAGGACGGCGCCGCCCTCGTGCGCAAGAAGAGCTACGCCAACCTCTTCCCCGACCGCGTCGCCCTCCAGGACGCCACCGCCCAGATGGCCCTGCTGCAGTTCATGCAGGCCGGCAAGAAGGAGGTCGCTGTCCCCTCGACGGTGCATTGCGACCACCTCATTCAGGCCCAGGTCGGCGCCAAGAAGGATCTGCTGCGCGCCGTCAACGAGAACCAGGAGGTCTATGACTTCCTGCAGACCGTCAGCCAGAAGTACGGCCTCGGCTTCTGGAAGCCCGGCGCTGGCATCATCCATCAGGTCGTCCTCGAGAACTACGCGTTCCCCGGCGGCATGATGATTGGCACCGACAGCCACACCCCCAACGCGGGCGGCCTCGGCATGATCGCCATCGGCATCGGTGGCGCCGACGCCGTCGACGTCATGGCCGACTTCCCCTTCAACCTGCGCTGGCCTGGCGTCATCGGCGTCAAGCTCACGGGCAAGCTGTCGGGCTTCGCCTCGCCGAAGGACGTCATCCTCAAGCTGATGGGCATCCTGACGGTCAAGGGCGGCACCAACCACATCGTCGAGTTCTTCGGCGAAGGCGCCGCCAGCATCTCGGCCACCGGCAAGGGCACCATCGCCAACATGGGCGCCGAGCACGGCGCGACGACGTCGGTGTTTGCCTACGACGCCTCCATGGAGCGCTACCTGCGCGCCACCAACCGCGGCAGCTGGGCCGACCTCGCCAACCAGCACAAGGCCGAGCTGCAGGCCGACCCCGAGGTCTACGCCGACCCCTCGAAGTTCTACGACCGCGTCGTCGAGATCGACCTCAACACCCTCGAGTCCCACCTCGTGGGTCCCCACACGCCAGACTTTGATCACGCCGTCAGCACCATGAAGGCCAAGGTCAAGAGCGAGGGCTGGCCAGAGACCATCACCTCGGCCCTCATCGGCTCCTGCACCAACTCCTCCTACGAGGACATGTCGCGCTCGGCGTCGTTGGCCCAGGCCGCCCTTGATGCAGGGCTGACGGCCAAGGTGCCGTTTCTCATCACGCCAGGATCAGAGACGATCCACCTGACCATCCAGCGCGATGGCCAGATGGCGACCTTCGAGAAGATCGGCGGCACGGTCCTCGCCAACGCCTGCGGCCCCTGCATCGGGCAGTGGGATCGGCAGGACAAGAAGGGCGAGAAGAACGCCATCGTGACGTCGTTCAACCGCAACTTCCGCGGTCGTCAGGACAGCAACCCCGACACCCTCGCCTTCATCGGCTCCCCCGAGCAGGTCACGGCGATGGCGTTTTCGGGTCGCCTGGACTTCGACCCCCGCACCGACACCATCAAGACCCCCGACGGCAAGGACTTCAAGTTCCCCGAGCCCAAGGGTGATGAGCTGCCCAAGCAGGGCTTCCTCGTCGACAAAGACGGCTTCATCGCCCCCGCCGACGACAGCAGCAGCGTGGCCATCGCCGTCGACCCCAAGAGCTCGCGCATCGCGCTCCTCGACCCGTTCATGGAGTGGAACGGCAAGGACCTCACGGGCGCCCGCGTGCTCATGAAGGCCAAGGGCAAGTGCACCACCGACCACATCTCGGCGGCCGGCAAGTGGCTGACCTTCCGCGGTCACCTCGACAACATCTCGAAAAATCTTTACATCGGGGCCACCAACGCCTTTGACGACGCCATTGGCACCGGCAAGGACTTCGAGGACGGCGGCAAGAAGAAGCCGTTCCCCGACGTCGCCCGCCACTACAAGGCCAAGGGCGTGCCCTGGATTGTGGTCGGTGACGAGAACTTCGGTGAAGGCAGCAGCCGCGAGCACGCCGCCATGGAGCCCCGCCACCTCGGCGGTCGCGCCATCCTCGTGCGCAGCTTTGCCCGCATCCACGAGAGCAACCTGAAGAAGCAGGGCATGCTGCCGCTGACGTTCGCCAACGTCGCCGACTACGACAAGGTCCGCGAAGACGACGTCGTCGACATCCTCGGCCTCACGACCATCGCTCCCGGCAAGCAGCTGACAGTCAAGCTGACCCACGGCGACGGCACCAGCGAGACCTTCCCCGTGAACCACACCATGAGCGCCGAGCAGCTCGAGTGGTTCAAGGCCGGTTCGGCCCTGAACCTCGTGGCCAAGCAGCAGCAGAAGGCCTGAGCCGTCGACGGTCCGACCATCGATCGGCCCACGAGAAAGCCCCGCCCATTGCGGGGCTTTTTCGTTGGGCACTCCCGGGCTGCTTTCGCATCGCCGTCAGGCCTGTTCGACCCGGTACTTGCTCACGAGGCCCTGCAGCACCGTCGCCATGGCCGCGAGGTCCCGTGACGCCGTCATGGCCTTGGCTGCGCCCTCGGCGGTGCTGAGGGCGGTGCGGGCCACGTCGGTGACGTTCTGGGCGATGAGGTCTGTGCCCCGGGCCCCCTCGGCGATGTGGCGACTCATCTCGTTGGTGGTGGCGGTCTGTTCCTCGACCGCCCCCGCGATGCTGACCTGGAGGTCGTTGATGCGGGAGATGGTGACGCTGACCTCGCCAATGGCCGCCACGGCGCGGCGGGCATCGGCCTGGATGGCCTCAATGCGTTGGCTGATGTCCTCGGTGGCCTGGGCGGTTTCCTTCGCCAACTCCTTCACCTCATTGGCGACGACGGCAAAACCCTTGCCGGCTTCGCCCGCCCGGGCGGCCTCGATGCTGGCGTTGAGGGCGAGGAGCTTGGTCTGTTGGGCGATGGACGTGATCATGTTGATGACCTTGCCGACTTCGCGGCTGCTCTCGCCGAGCCGGGCCACCGAGGTGTTGGTGGCCTCGACGATGACGACGGCGTCGTGGGCCACACGGGCGGCTTCGGCCGCGTTGCGCGCGATCTCGCGGATGCTGGCCGTCATCTGCACCGTCGCCGTCGCCACGGTCTGGACGTTGTTGCTGACAGCCGCTGCCGAGGTCGAAGCCTGGCTGGCCTTGGCCGACCCTTCGTCGGCGTCACGGGCCATCTGCTGACTGGCCGTCGACAAGGCACATGATGCTGCGGCCAGGGACTCGGCGTTGTCGGTGATCCCCGATATGCTCGTGCGCAGATCGGTCAGGAAGGTGCGCAGGCCGTCAGCGACCTGGGCGATGGCGTCGTCGCCGTCGACGGAAAGCCGGGGGCTGAGGTCGCCGTTGGCTGCGGCCCTCGTCACCGCCAGCACCTGGTGGACCTTGACCGACAACACCGCCGCCACCCGTTGTTGCTCGATGCTCGAGCGGGCCAACGCCGTGGCGTCGCGTTCCATCTGGTCGCTGGCGTCGTTGAAGATGGCGCCTGCCTGACGGAAGGTACCGGGCAGGCCGCGCTGCAGGATCTTGCGGTGGAAGCGACCTTCGCTGGCGGCCTCAAGGGAGGCCCTGGCCTCGCGCACAAAGGCGTCGGTGACGTCGAGCAAATGGTTGATGCCCGACACGGTGCGGCCGACGGCGCCACCGACATCGCAACGCAGGATGCGCGGCTCGAGATTGCCCTGGCTCACAGCGTCACAGACCCGCACAATCTCAGGCATCCAGGTTCGATACCGTTCGAGCTCCGCGCGTTCGTCGGTGTCGAGGTCAAGCAGCCGGGGCAGGGCGTCTTTGACAAGGGGTTTGGCGTTCATGGTGAACCTCGGTCAACGGAGGGAAAACACGAACTGCTCCCAGGTCAGCTGCCGCTCGCGCAGCAGCTGGCGCAGCATCACCGTCGATGCCGCGATTTGGGCCGCCTTGGTGTCGTGCTTGCGTTCTTCAGCGAGCAGCGCCTCGTAGATGGGGGCGATGGCCTCGATTTGCGAACGATCGGGACAGCGACGATTCGAGTGGTAGCCCACGATCTGGTCGTCGTCGTCGAAGGTCGGTGTCACATGGGCAAAGACCCAATAGCCGTCGCCGGCTTTGCTCATGTTGAGGACGTAGGCGAAGATCTCCTCGCCAGCCTCGATGGTTTGCCACAGGACCTTGAACACACAGCGGGGCATGTCGGGATGACGAATGAGGGCGTGGGGTTGGCCCAGCAGCTCGGCTTCGCTGTAGCCGCTCACCGTGATGAACGCGTCATTGCAGTAGGTCAGGTTGCCCGTCGTGTCGGTCTTGGAGACGATGATCTCCTCGAGGCCAAAGGTGACCTCGCGGCCGCTGGGGACCCGTTTGCCGCCAGGTCGTTGGGCCGTGATGGCCGTCCGCTCGACGTCGGCGGCCGACACCGCGCTCGCGCCACGCTTGCGGGCTGCTGGTGGGTGGGCGCTGACCAACGGGGATTCGTGCACGGCATCGCTCATGGCGTGTCCGTCGCGAACACGGGTGACGCGATCGACGCGACGATGCCCACGTGGTGGGTGGTGGGCCCGTTGGGCCAGATGGTGATGCCAGGGATCGGTGGTGTTCGCACAGCGGACCTCGCGTCTCCGCCGAAGGAAAGCCCTTGAGCGACACCCCCCCTCATCTGTCATCGGCGAGGCCAGGGGGATCTGTACCCACGCACGGGCCTTTCGACGACGCCTCGCGCCGCCATACTGAAATAGCGCTGTGTATTCAGATGGTTACAGACGGCATCGGCCGCCGGAAATCACGCCCCATGGGGCCATGGGGCCATGGGGCCATGGCCATGGGGCGCTTCACCCCACGTCGAAACGGTCGGCGTTCATGACCTTGGTCCAGGCAGCGACGAAGTCCCGAACGAACTTCTCCTGGCCGTCATCCTGGGCGTAGAGCTCGGCGTAGGCCCGCAGGATCGAGTTGGAGCCAAAGACGAGGTCTACCCGGGTCGCCGTCCACTTCTTCTGCCCGGTGGCCCGCTCGCGCAGCTCATAGAGCCCCTGGCCCACGGGCACCCAGGTGAAGCCCATATCGGTGAGGGCCACGAAGAAGTCGGTGCTGAGGGTGCCAGGCCGGTCGGTGAACACGCCGTGGGCGGTGCCGCCGTGGTTGGCACCAAGCACCCGCAGGCCACCGACGAGGACCGTCATCTCGGGCGCCGTGAGGCCCATGAGCTGGGTGCGGTCCAGCAACAGCTCCTCCGCCGTCACCGCGTAGTCCTGCTTGAGCCAGTTGCGGTAGCCGTCGTGGATGGGCTCGAGCACCGCGAACGAGGCCGCGTCGGTCATGGCGTCGGTGGCGTCGCCGCGACCGGCGTGAAACGGCACGGTGACGTCGACACCGGCAGCATGCGCCGCCTGCTCGATGCCAACGTTGCCGCCAAGGACAATGACGTCGGCGACGCTGGCGCCAGTGTCTTTGGCGATGGCCTCGAGGACAGCGAGGACCCGGGCGAGGCGGACGGGTTCATTGCCTTGCCAATCCTTCTGGGGGGCGAGGCGAATCCGCGCACCGTTGGCGCCACCGCGCTTGTCGGAGCCGCGGAAGGTGCGGGCGCTGTCCCAGGCGGTGCACACGAGGTCTGCCGTCGACAGGCCGCTGGCCGCGATGCGTTTTTTCACCGCGTCGACGTCGTAGCGGGTGGTGCCGGCGGGGACGGGGTCCTGCCAGATGAGGTCTTCCGTCGGCACGTCGGGGCCGACGTAGCGGGCCTTGGGCCCCATGTCGCGGTGGGTCAGCTTGTACCAGGCCCGGGCGAAGACTTCCGAGAAGTGCGCGGGGTCTTTGTAGAAGCGCTCCGAGATGGCGCGATAGGCGGGGTCCTTGATCATGGCCATGTCGGCGTCGGTCATGATCGGGACGGTGCGTCGGGTGGGATCCTCGACGTCAGCGGGCTTGTGTTCTTCAGTGATGCCGATGGGCTCCCACTGCCAGGCGCCAGCGGGGCTCTTGGTCAGTTCCCACTCATAGCCGAACAGCATCTCGAAGTAGCCGTTGTCCCAGCGGGTGGGGTGGGTCGTCCAAGCCCCCTCGATGCCGCTGCTGACGGTGTCGCGGCCGATGCCCCGGGCGGGGTTGTGCCAACCGAGGCCCTGCTCCTCGACGTCGGCGGCCTCGGGGTTTGGACCCAGGCGGCTGGCGTCGCCGTTGCCGTGGGCCTTGCCGACGGTGTGGCCACCAGCGGTCAGGGCCACGGTCTCCTCGTCGTCCATGGCCATGCGGGCAAAGGTGACGCGCACGTCGTGGGCGGTCTTCAGTGGGTCAGGCTTGCCGTTGACGCCTTCGGGGTTCACATAAATGAGCCCCATCTGCACCGCGGCCAGCGGGTTCTCCAGGGTCTCGCGGTTGTCGCCGTCGTGGCGGGTGCTGCCGAGCCATTCCTTTTCGGCCCCCCAATACGTGTCCTTCTCGGGGTGCCAGATGTCGTCGCGGCCAAAGCCGAAGCCGAAGGTCTTCAGGCCCATGGACTCATAGGCGATGGTGCCGGCGAGGATGATGAGGTCCGCCCAGCTGATGCGGCTGCCGTACTTCTTCTTGATGGGCCACAGCAGTCGACGGGCCTTGTCGAGGTTGACGTTGTCGGGCCAGGAGTTGAGGGGCGCGAAGCGCTGGTTGCCGGTGCCGCCGCCACCGCGACCGTCGGCGATGCGGTAGGTGCCCGCCGAGTGCCACGCCATGCGGACCATCAGGCCGCCGTAGTGGCCCCAGTCGGCGGGCCAGAAGGCCTGGCTGTCGGTCATGAAGTCAGTCAGGTCTTTTTTCAGCGCCGCGACGTCGAGGGTCTTGAGTGCCTCGCGGTAGTCGAAGGCCGGCCCCATCGGGTCACTTTTGCGATCGTGCTGGTGCAGGATCTCGAGGTTCAGGGCCTTCGGCCAGAAGTCCATGGCGGCCGCGCCAACCTGGGTGTTGCCGCCATGCATAACGGGGCATTTGCCCGGAGGGGTCTTGCTTGTGCTCATCGGGGGCTCCTTTGTGGAAGGCGGACGCTAGCGCAGCGTCCGGCGCGAGTGGCAAGACGGAAAAGACGCCTTTGGCTCGATCGGTTGATCCCCCCTGTTGCCACAGGAAGCATCAAGACCCGCTGAGGGCGATGGCGGTCACGGGGAGCCGCTCACGGCGGCGGTGGCGAGACGCTGTTGGTGCCGTGACAGGTCAGGCACGCGAAGGGGACAGCGCCGGTGGCCTGGCCGCCGCCCGCCGCCGCAAACGTGCTGGCCCCGACGAGAATCCCCGCCTGGTTGTATTCGAGGAAGTCGATGGTGCCGTCGTTGCGGCGGTCCGTCAGGATGATTTCCGTCTCGCGCACGACGTCGCCAAGCAGGGTCTCGGCGACAAACACGCCCACCTCGGCATTGCGCCAGATGCGCCGGGGCAGGTCCTTCACCGTCGAGTTCACCACCTGGGCGGGCTCTTCCTGGCGGTAGTCGTGGACGTCGCTGTGGAAGGCCGCCAGCGTCGTCGGAAAGGCCTGGGCGCAGCCGTAGAAGCGATGGAGCCCCCGCCGCAAGAACGCCGTGTCCACCGTGGTGCCGTCGGCAGAAAACGCCGCCACGGCGGCATACGACAGGGGACCCGCCGCCGCCGCCGCCGCGGTATCGACGACGTTGATGCTCGGCGGCACGTCGAGCATGTAGCGCACCAACAACTGTTGAAACGTCGACAGCTGCGACAACGTCACCTGGCGGGGCAGGGCACTGATGTCGACGGCGAGGAGGGCGGCATCGAAGTCGGGCTCGGCCTCGACGCCCGTCAACGTCAACGTGCCCGAGCTCAGGGGAGCGCAGTTGGCGACGGGATCCACCGGCACCGGATCGGGCTCGGGTTCGTCCGTCGTCGTCGATGGGCAGGCCGTCGTGGCCAACGCCGTCATGACCAGCGCCGTCAGCAGCATGACTCGGGCCTGGATGGTGTGGGTCGGGCGCATGGGTCAGCCGATCACAAACGGCGGCACGCCCAGGGCCGTCAGCACCGGCTTGCGCAGGGCGCCGCGCAGCTCGAGGCCGACGGTGGTGCGGTGGTCGACGCTGTAGCGGGCGTCCATCAGCCGGGCTTCGAGCCAGGCGGGCTCAATGCGCTCCACCAACTGCACGGCAAACAGCAGGGTGTCGCCGTCGGTGAGGGCCGGGTTTTTGCGCGCGGTCTGCTTGCCCGACAGGACCTCGACCAACAGCACCTTGGCCTGCTCGAGCTTGGCGGGGTCAACCCGTGACGCCGACGATGCCGACGCTGGTGACGATGCTGGCGACGACGGCTTGGTCATGACAGCCCCCGGCTGACCTGCAGGTTGCGATGGGGCCGCTGGGGGTCGACCCCCATGCGCTTGAGGCCGTCGTCGACGAGGGCGCCGAAGTGGGCCCGGTCCGTTGCCTTCGACAACGCCCCCTCGATGACGTCGGCGCGCAGGGAGCCAAAGCTCAACTGCCCACCGCCCACGGCAGGTTCGTCGCCGGTGGCCACGCCGGGGCCGATGGCCTCGGTGAACGCCGGGGTCTCTCTCATGAAGTGGCGCGGGTGCTGGGCCTGGTAGCGGGCCACGGCGTCGAGCACCGCCCGGCTGGCGTCGTCGCCGTGGGTGTAGATGACGATGTTCTCGCAGCGGTCGCCCACGCTGCCGGGGCCCGACAGCTTGGCCATCTCGACGCCGGGAAACTTCGCCGGGTTGTCGAGCATCTGCCCCACCACAAAGGCCATGACCTCGGGAGCGTGGTCGGCGGCCGTGTTCAGATACACGCGCTGCTTGATGAGATCGGGCTGCCAGTTCTGGCGCTCGAAGCGAAAGAAGGTCCGCTCAAACGACGACGCTGAGAAGCGCCCCTCGGTGGGCATCTGGCCGCCCTTGTAGAAGTCGACGGCGCTGCTGATGGCGTCGCCGCTGCCGCCAAAGCCCTGGGTGTTGGACGTCGTGCCCGCGGGTCTGGCTTTGGCGATGGTGCCGATGGCGTCGAGAAATGCCCCCTTGCTGCGGGTCAGGACATTGCTGTCGACGACGGCGTTGTAGACGTCGCTGTAGACGCTCTTTTGGCCGCTGGAAAACGCCGCCCGCTGCTGCCAGACGGTGTCGAGGGCCTGCTCCAGGGATTGGCGTGAGGTTCGCGGCGCCACCTGGGCCGTGCGCTGGGCGCTGGCCATGGCCTCGACGGCGATCTTGGCGACGACGTCGGCCCCCACCTGGCGCACCTGGCCCCGGGCATCTTGCACCGTGCCGGTGACGCCACCGGGACCGGTGCCGCTCACCCACAGCTTCACGCCGGGGGCCTCGAGGTAATCGCCAATCTTGAGGGGATTGGCCTGGGCCACGTCGGCGGCGGTCAGGCTCTTGAGGGCCAGGGCGTTGGTGCGCCGATCGAGGACCTCGACCTGCAGCTCGCCGTCGTGGGCCGAGACGACAACGCCTTGGTCGACGTGGCCATCGCTGCGCAGGACGCCGACGAAATCACCTGGCTGGTAGCGCTCGATGGAGAACGGCTGGAGCTTGACGTTGGCAAGGCCCGCGAGGTCCACGTGGCGGTAGCTCGGGGCTTCCTGCAGGCGCTCCCGCAGGGCGGACTCATCGCGGGCCTGGACGGCGACAAAGACCCGGGTGGCCCGCCGATCGGCAGCGTCGACGAGGACCTTCAAGGGGTCGAGGAGCTGGTTCTGCACCCGCTCGCGGACGTCCTTCGGCAACATCTGCAGCACCTGGGGCGACGCCAGCCCGAGGACTTCCTTCAGCTGGCCCCGGGCCCGGTGGAGATGATGGAGTTCGCCTTCGGTGACGAGGCCGTCGGCGTAGATGGTGCTCAAGGACTGCACCGCGTCGCCGAGCTTTTTCTGCAATGCCTGGACCTGGGACGACGCTGGCGCTGCCTTCGGCTGCACGCCCAACAAGCCCATCAGGCTCGGGATGAGGCCCCGCTGTTTGGGGGCCTGTCCCGCCCGCGCCTGGAGGAAGGCGTCGAGGACCGAGGCGTCGACGCCACTGGACACGCTGCGGGCGGCGTTGACCTCGGTGGTCTTGACGCCGGCGGGGGTGGCGATGTCGGTGGTGGCCTGGCCGCGGACGGGCGAAGGCATGACCGGGCGTTGCGGCAGGCGTTGGACAGACATCAGCGACGTCCCGGGATGGCGGCGTCGACGACGCTGCGGGCGGCGGTGGAGGACAGGGCGCGGGCCCGGACCAGATCGGCGAGGGCCCGGTCCCGGTCGGTGCGTCCGAGCAATTCGGCCCGCAACAGCAAGGCGCGGGCGACTTCGTCGTCGTCACGATCCACCAGACGACCCAGCACGTCGCTGATGGCGGCGATGGCGCCGTCGATGTCGGCGTCTCCCTGCAGGGCAAGGGCGAGGTGCAGTCCGTGGACGGTCACCCGGGGTTGCAGGGCCTGCAGGGCCCGAAACACCGAGGCCGCCTGGGCAAAGCGCCCACCCTGCATGGCGGCCGCACCCACCCGGGCGATGGCGAAGACGTCGTCGCTGCTCAACCCGCCGACGTCGCTCAAGGCGACGCGGCCGTCGGCCACGTCCTGCAAGAGCGCTTCCCGTGCTGCCAGTTCCACCACGACGACCTCCGCCAGAACCCGGGCCAGACCCGATCACCCGGAGAGTATCGGCCACAGCCTGCGATTGGCGCCTCCGGCAGCGCCGCCAGCGTCGAGTATGACAAAAACCCACATGTCGGTGGTGCCGTGCCAGTCAACCGCTGGCACTTGCTCAGGGCGCGACGGTGACCACGCCGATGTCGTTGGCGCCGTCGCTGGCGTCGACGGCGATGCAGCCCCGGCCGACCACGGCGCCGGCGTCGTCGAGGCCGTCGGCAGCCACCAGCACGGCGCCAGCGGGCACCAGCCCAAAGGCCAGATCCGGGTGGAACGGGCCCCCCGACACGTCGACGCGGCTGCCCGCCAACACCCCTTCAGCCTCGGTGAGGATGGGCAACGACGCGCAGTCGCTGCTGCGGGCGTCGACGACGGCGATGGTGACGCCAATCACGCCATCGAGGCCACGGGCGATGCTGACGTCACCGACGAGGTCGGCGGTGGCGTCGCCGACGGCCACGCAGGCGCCGTCCTGGCACAGGCTCTCGGCGATGGCGGGGCAGCCGTCGCAGGCGGGGGCTGTGGTGGCGCAGGGATCGGCGCAGGCCCCGGCGTCGACGTCGCCGTCGCAGCCGGCCAGCATCAGCATTGTCAGCGTCGTCGTCAGCGTCAGCGTCGTCGTCAGCGTCGTCGTCAGCGTCGTCGTCAGCGGGCCCATGATGCGCGTCATGACGCCGTCGTCGCATGCCGCCAGCAGGGCGACAAGGCCGGTCCCGTGACGGCGGCCCCCCGCTGGGGCACCCTTGGCCATGGCCCATCCCCGTCCGGTCTCTCGCATGCCCACCGTCGCCCGCGTGGTCGCCGTCGTCGTCGTCGTCGTCGTCGTGCTGGCCACCGCGGCGGTCGCCGGCCCGACCAGCCCGACCAGCCCGACCAGCCCGACCAGCCCGACCAGCCCGACCAGCCCCGCTGCGTCGATGGCCGCGGTCACCGCCGCCCTCGGTCGGGTCACCGCCGCCCTCAAGGCCCGGGACTGGACCGCGGTGGTCGCCGCCCTCGACGACGCCAGCAGCGTGGCCCGCAGCCAGATGCCCCTGATGGTGCGCACGGCGGTGCCCACCCTGGGGCCCCATCGGGGCCTGCACATGTACGAGCGCCTCCCCGCTGGCGACGTCGTCCCGGGCCGCACCCTCAACGTCTACCTGGAGGTCGACGGCGTGGGCTCGACCCCGGAGGCCGACGGCCGTTTTCGCCATGATCTCGACGTCAGCGGCCGCTTCTTCAGCACCGGCGACAGCGGCGCCCTCGAGCTGCTGGGCGAAAAGAACCTCGGCCGCCACACGGTGACCGCCTGGCAGAAGCTGCCGCTGCAGCCCGTCGGTGTCGACGTCGTCCTCGGCGACGCCCCCGCCGGGGCCTACGCCGTCGACATCGTGGTGACCGACCGGGCCACGGGCCAGACCGCCCACCGGCAAGTGCCGTTTCGGCTGCGCTGAACCATTGGCGACATGTAGGCAAGACGCACACATCATCCGGTCACGTCGACACGCATGGACGTCAGGGACTGAAGGACGCTACATCCGGGCCGTGGCCACCAGACGCGAACCAGCCCTCGTCGGCAAAAAGCAGCCCCGCAAGCCGGCCCTCGAGCCGGTCATCGAGGCGGTCGAGCCCATCATAGAGGCCGTCGGCGACGGCGGCGACGGCGGCGACGGCGGCGACGAAGACGACGGTGACAACGACGGCGGCGACGGACACGCCCGCGGACTCAAGCCCGTGCTGAACGCCGTCATCGACGACGGCGACGACAGCGTCGACGATACCCCCGAGGGCGACGGCGACGGCGAAGGCGATATCGTCGACGTCGGCACCCCGGGCCTGGTGCGGGCCCGCCGGGTGGCGCTGCCCGGCGACCCCGGCGGCGATTGGGTCAAAGACGACGTCGCCGAGCCCAGCGACGACGAGCTGCATAAATCCGTCAAGGACGTCGGCGGCGGCCGCGACGACATCTACCGGACCTTCGTGCGCCAGGCCACGCGGGTGGAGCGCCTGACGGAAGAGCAGGAGCGGGCCCTGGGCCTGAAGGTGCGCGACCACGGCGACGTCTCCGCCCAGAAGCAGCTGGTGGTGCACAACCTCCGCCTCGTCATCAAGATGGGCCACCAATACCGACGGTCCTGGACCAACGTCATGGACCTCATCCAGGAGGCCTCCGCCGGCATGGCCATCGCCGCCCAGCGCTGGGACCCCGACCAGGGCACCCGCTTCGGCACCTACGCCGTCTACTGGATGCGGGCCCAGCTCACGAAGTTCCTGATGACCAACGGGCGGGCCATCCACACGGGCAACACCCGCGCCGGTCGCAAGCTCTACTTCCAGCTCCCCCGCGTGCGTCGCAAGCTCCTCGCCGAGGGCAAAGAGCCAAGCGTCGAAAACATCGCCAAGGAAGTCCAGGAGACCCCCGAAGAGGTGGCCCGCATCGTGGCCCGCCTCGACGGCCGCGAAGCGAGCCTCGACGCCCAGGTGGGCACCGACGACGACTCCAGCACCCTCGGTGACCTCATCGCGGGCGACGACCGCGGCCCCGAGCGCAACGCCGCCGAAAACGAAGTCGGCAAGGTCATCAAAGACCTCATGGTCCGCTTCGACGAGGGCCTCGACAACGACCGGGACCGGGCCATCTGGCGCGAGCACCTGGTGGCCAACGAACCCACCTCCCTCGTCGATCTCGGCGTCCGCTTCGGGGTCTCCAAGCAGCGCATGGGCCAGCTCGCCACCCGCATCAAGCGCGCCTTCCGCCGCCACATCATCGACGAGCTCGGCCCCCAGACCCAGCTCTCCTGGCTCTTCGCGGGCGACTGAGCCTGTGCCTTCGCAGGCGGCACTGGCCGGAGCAGCAGCTTCTGCCCCCTCGCCCTTCAGGGAGAGGGGGTTGGGGGTGAGGTCACCCCGGCGCTACTCCTCGTCGCGGGCGTCGTCCTCGAGGATGCGCTGGGCCATGATGGCGGCGCCGTGATCGTGGTCGCTGCCCGGCGGCCAGCCCGGGAAGTGGGCGCCGTCGGGAATGCCGGCGCGGACGGCGTCCTCGGGCATGTAGACCTCCTCCATCGTCAGCCCCTCGGGGGGCGCCGTGATGCCGGCGGCCTCCCGCTTGCGGGCCGCGAGGATGGCGGGGATGGCGTCTTCGGGGATCTTGCCGCGGCCAATGTCTGCCAGCGTGCCGGCGATGATCCGCACCATGTTGCGGCAGAAGGCATTGCCCCGGACCTCGATGGAGATCAGCGGCAACTGGTCTGTGACCTCGACGTGCCACAGGTAGCGCATGGCGTGGTTGGCATCGCATTGGGCCGAGCGGAAACTCTCGAAGTCGAGCTCACCCACGAGGGCTGGCGCCGCCCGCTTCATCTTGTCGACGTCGAGGCGACCGCGCACATGCCAGCGGGTGGAGCCGTCAAACGGGTCGTAGGGGACCGCGTTGTGGATCCGGTAGACGTAGCGCTTGGCGATGCTGTGCCGTTTGGCGTCGAAGTCGGCGGGGGCGATGCTGGCGGTCATCACGCTCAGATCGTCGGGCAGATGGCTCTGGGCCGCCAGCAGCATCTTGTGCTCGGGGACCCGCGAGGTGAACGTCGTCGACACGAGCTGGCCCCGGGCATGGACCCCCGAATCCGTTCGACCGGCGGCTTTGACAGAGACGGGCTCGCCAGCCAGCTTGGAGAGGGCCTCCTCGAGGGTGCCCTGGACGGTGCGGGCGCCCGCTTGCTTCTGCCAGCCAGCAAAACGGGCACCGTGGTAGGCGATGACCAGGCGCCAGGTGTGTGAGACTCGCTCGGGACGACTGTTCATGATTGATGGCCACCGTAGCATCGTCTCCAACAACGTCACTGCCAAGGTGATGGCCTCCCTCGTCACACCTGTGTTGGGCCTGGGGCTGACGACGTCACTGCTGCTGCTGTCGGCCTGCACCACCACCGAGGGGCGGGCCCGGGTCATCAGCCGGGCGGGCACCGTCCACGACATCGCCCTCGTACCAACCCTGGACGCAGCCCCCATCACCGTGGCCGTCGGCGCCGACGTCTTCACCGACGCCGAACTCAGCGACTTCCAGGCCCGCCTGCCGGGGCTGTTGACGGCGTCCCTCGCTGACGTCGTCACGACGGCCACCACCGATCCCGTCGGCATCAAGGGCATCTTGCGCCAGGGCCAGCTGCAGGTGGTGCGCATCAAGGTCAAGGCCGCCGCCGGCCGCGAGCGCCACCGCACCCTGGCGGAATGCCGCCTGCGGGTGAAGCACGGCGACGACGTCTTTGTCGACGTCGAAGGCACCGCCATCCAACTGGTGCAGGCCCGCAATGTCTCGGTCATCGAGCTCGACAGCATCACCGACGAGATGGTGAAAAACGGCGGCCGCAACCCCCTGCTGGCGGCGGAAGACACCGAGGCCGCCGTCGTCGCCGCCTGCAGCAATGCCCTGTTGGCCCTCGTCGACGACAGCCGCCCCGACGACGCCGTCACCGATGAGGTTGGCGGCCGCGGTGCCGCCCGCGTGGCCCGCAAGGACGCCCGCCTGGAACGCCTTCGTCGGGCCCTGGACCGCTACCAGGCCGAAACCGCCCGCGCCCCCCGTCGCCCCGACGCCATCGCCGCGGTCCTCGTCGACATCGGCGAGACCGGCGGCGTGCAAGACGCTCCCGCGGTGTCGGCCTTCCTCCACGACGAGCACCCCCTCGTGCGCAAGGCGAGCACGCTCGCCTTCCAGAACGTGTGTGCGGGCCATCGGCTCCTCCCCGCCGACGAAGACGCCGTCGCCCGCTGCACCCCTCCTCCGCCACCGCCTCCTCCAACTCCTCCGCCACCACCGGCCAGCGACGCCGCCGCCGATGGAACGCCGCCGTCAGCCACGAGCCGGCCCATCGTCGACAGCGCTGACGACAGCGACGACGACAACGCCGAACAGGACGACACCGACGTCGTCACGCCGCCGCCGCCGCTGGCGCCGGCAGATCCAGCACCCGCACCTGAAGCAGGTCAAGCGGCGCCCCCAGCGCCTCCTGCACCAGCACCTCCTGCACCAGCACCTGCTGCAGCCCCCGCAGTCGACGGCGGTCATTGAGCATGTTTGCCGCTCTCGGTCATTTCGCGTTTCGACGTCGGGTCGCCATCGTCGCCATCTACGCCCTGCTCGTGCCCCTGGGCGCGTTCTTCTCCCGAGGGGTGCTGCCCCTGCTGCGCTCGGGGGGCTTTGAAGACCCCACCGCCGAGAGCTGGCAGGTGCGCGATGTCCTCACCGGCGAGATGGGCCTCGGCAACGCCGACCTGGTGGCCATCTTGTCCGTCCAGAGCGGCACCATCGACGACGTCGAGGTCATCACCGCGGTCTTTCCGTTGTTGGAGGACATCAAGAAGGACAAGGCCGTCGTGCGCGTCGGCTCGGTCTACGAGACCGGGGCCCAGGCCCTGGTCTCCCCCGACAAATCCAAGACCTTCCTCGTCATCAGCCTCGACGGCGACGACGAAGACAAGAGCCGGGCCTTCATTCGCCTGGAGCCCGTCATCAACGACGCCATCAAGGGCGTGCCGGGCCTCTCGGTGGAGTTCGGCGGCATCGCCCCCGTCAACCGTGCGCTGTACACCACCATCGAGCACGACCTGTTTGTCGCCGAGGCCGTCGCCTTTCCGCTGACGGCCCTGCTGCTCATTCTGATTTTCCAGAGCCTGGCGTCGGCGGCGTTGCCCCTCATCCTGGGGGCCTGTTCGGTGGCCTTCGCCCTGACGGCCATGCGGCTGTTGGTCCTCGTCACCGACGTGTCGATCTTCTCGGCCAACGTCATCTCGATCCTCGGCCTTGGTCTGGCCATCGATTATTCCCTCTTCCTGGTGGCCCGCTTCCGCGAGGAGCTGGCCCGCGGTCGCGACGTTGAGGACGCCCTCGTCGTCACCTGCGCCACCACCGGCCGCGCGGTGGCGTTCTCGGGCGTCACGGTCTTGGCGTCGGCCATCGGCTTGTTCCTGTTTCCCCAGATGTTTCTGCGCAGCGTGGGCTTTGGGGCCCTCGCCGTCGTCACCGGCAGCCTGATGATGGCGCTGACGCTGTTGCCCGCGCTGCTGGCCCTCCTTGGTCACAACGTCGATGCCCTGCGGGTGCCGTTTCTCAAGAAGTCCTCGGCCGACGCCGGCACGTTCTGGTTGGCGGTGTCACGGGGGGTCATGAAGCGCCCCATCCTGGTGGCCGTCGGCGTCATCGTGCCGATGCTGCTGTTGGCGGCGCCCTTTCAGCGCTTCAATCCGTCCCTGCCCGACCACCGCATCCTGCCCAAGGGCACGCCGGCACGCATGGCGATGGAGACCCTCAACGAGGACTTCACGCCCCACCAGTTGTCGGCCCACGACGTCGTCGTCACCTTCAACGACGGCGACGTCTTCGCCCCGGCGGTGGTCGCCGCCCACCTCGACGTGCTGGCGGGCTTGCAGGCCCAGATGGCGGTGATCCCCGGGGTGGTGCGCATCGACGGCCCCCTCAGCCTCGTCGACGTCGTCGGCAAGGAGCGGGCCTTCGCCATGCTGGCGGCACCCAGGGCCCAACAGGACACCAACCTCTCCCTCGTCCTCGACAACATCAGCGAAGGCCACCGCCTGCGCATCGGGGTGGTCTCCACCACGGTGTTCAACGACGCCATCAGCCTCGCCCAGGTCAAGGCCCTGCGCTCCCTGCAGGTGCCCGACGGCGTCACCGTCAAGGTCGGCGGCGTCTCCGCCGTGCTCTACGACCTGCAGGCCACCATCCGCACCCGTGGGCCCATGATGGTGGCGTTCACCTGTGCGGTGATGTTCTTCGTGCTCTTCCTGGTATTTGGCTCCGTCACCATCCCCATCAAGGCCATGGTGATGAACTTCTTGTCGCTGACGGCGTCATTTGGGGCCCTGGTCTGGGTCTTTCAAGACGGCCGCTTCACCACCATCTTGCACTACGAGCCCCTCTACCTGAGCGACGCCACAAACCCCCTCATCCTGTTCGCCGTCGTCTTCGGCTTGAGCATGGACTACGAGGTGCTGCTGCTGTCGCGGGTCCGCGAGGAGTACGTGAAGACCGGCGACAACGAAGCCTCCGTCGCCATCGGCCTCGCCCGCACCGGGCGGCTCATCACCAACGCCGCCGCCCTCCTCGTCGTCGTGGTCGGCGCCTTCATCACGTCGGACATTCTGTTCATGAAGACCCTCGGCGTCGGCATGGCCCTCGCCGTCGCCCTCGACGCCACCGTCATCCGCGCCCTGCTGGTGCCCGCCACCATGCGCTTGATGGGCCGCTGGAATTGGTGGGCCCCGGCCCCCCTCAAGCGCTTGTGGGAGCGGGCGGGCTTCTCCGAGAGCGAGCACTGAGCGAGCACTGAGCGAGCACTGAGCGAGCACTGAGCGACGGCGTCGATGACGGCGCTGTCGTCGACGACGGCGTCAGCGGCTCGGGCGCAGGCGGCTGAGGGCCTTGCGGGCGTCCTTGTGCTTCTCGGCCTTGGGGTAGCTGGCCACGATCTCGTCGTAGAGCACCTCGGCCACGGCGGGCTCGCCGAGGGCCTCGTGACTCTGGGCCATGCCAAACAGGGCGTCTGGCACCTTGGGGCTTTTGGGAAAGCGCGCCGGCAGCTTCTGCCAGTCGGCGATGGCCAGGCGGTGCTCGCCCCGTCCCTGCTGGCAGACCCCCATCCAGTAGAGGCTGTTGTCGGCGAGGTCGTGCCGGGGGAACCGCGCCAGCACGTCCTCAAACGCCGCCACCGCTTCGATGTGCCGACCCTCCTTGAGGCGGGCCTGGCCCCAGCTGTAGAGGTCCTCGGCGCTGCGCAGGGCACTCAGGGGGTCGTCGTCGTCGTCGCTGCCGGCGGCGTTGTTGCCCGCGCTGCCGCGGCCCTCGTCGGCGGGGGCGG
>Ga0247835_1001155_pt1 | contig 33871 bp, 22 predicted proteins | sample LaCtaG_3_FD_189912 | JGI IMG/M metagenome (GOLD analysis project Ga0247835, IMG submission 189912) | Freshwater microbial communities from meromictic Lake La Cruz, Castile-La Mancha, Spain - LaCruzMarch2015_13.5m | ecosystem: Environmental > Aquatic > Freshwater > Lake | place: Spain: Castile-La... | reverse complement strand
GTTCATCCGGCTGCAAGCCGCCTACCGCAACAACGACCTCGCCGCCGTGCGCGCCATCCATGCCGCCGTGCGCACCGGCCACCTCGGCGCCGCGCACGGCATCCCCCTGACCGATACCGAATCGCTGCAACACGCCATCATCGTCCTGCGCCACGACCTCGACCGGGTCGCCGCTGAGCTACAGGCCCTGCGCGACACCGAGACTTACCGCACCCTGCACCGCCTCACCGACTGGGACGCCTATTTCGACGAGCGCCGCCTAACTTTCGAAGACGCCAACCTGCGGATCGAAGAGACCCTGACCCGGATGCAGCAGCGCGCCGCCGACCCCGACGACACCGAGCACACTGAGCACACCCGCTTTCAAGACTGCCTGCGGGCACGACCGGACATTCTGGTGCAGGGTCTGTCCGGTCAGGCCGCGCTGAGCTTTGAGTTGCTCAGACGCTATCCCCGGCAGTGGGACTGGCAGGCGCTCTCTGCCAACCGCGCCCTGCGCTGGAGCCCGGCGCTCATCGCGCTCCTGGCCGACCGCTGGGATTGGCCGATCCTCTCCGCCAATCCGGCCCTGCCCTGGACGGCGGAACTGATCCAGCGCTTTGCCGACCGGTGGGACTGGGATGTACTCTCCGACAACGCCGCGCTCCCCTGGGGACTGGATCTCATCGAGCGCTTTACCGACCGCTGGCAGCCAACGGCCGCGCGGCACCTGCGGCCACTGTGGGAACGCTTACAGCGGCAGGACATCATCGATCTGATGGACCAAGCACCAGTCCCGCCGGTACCGAGCCCCGACAAATTGGACGATAGCGACGCCAATAAACTCCTGGATGGCTTATTTTGATGAATGACGACGCTTCCAATCCCAGATACGCCCTGGTGCCCGCGCCTGAGCGCGCGATGGTTAAAGCCACGGATCGGCTGCTTGCGGTCGCTTCTGCGGTCAATGACGAGGCGGAGCGGGAGCGGCTCAAGGCTTTGCTTCGCAGGCATCCGGATTGCTTGGGCGTTGGCCTATCTCGTCGTTATCCTCTTGATACCAACCTGATCGCCCGCTTTGCCGAGCGGTGGACATGGCGTGAACTCTCAAGTAGCGTAGTCCTACCCTGGAGTTTGGATCTGATCGAGCGTTTTGCTGATCGATGGGACTGGGATGTACTCTCCGACAACGCCGCGCTCCCCTGGGGACTGGATCTCATCGAGCGCTTTGCCAATCAGTGGGACTGGGGGAGCGACTTTTATTCAAGCCTGTTTATGAATGACGCAGGACTCTCAGTAAACACCGGCTTACCCTGGAGTCTGGAACTGATAGAACGCTATGCCGATCGGTGGCACTGGGGGGCATTTGGACTCTCACATAACACAGCTTTACCCTGGAGCCTGGATCTGATCGAGCGCTTTGGTGATCGGTGGCACTGGGGATCGGGTGGACTTTCAGTAAACCCCGGCTTACCCTGGAGCCTGGAACTGATAGAACACTATGCTGATCGGTGGAACTGGAGAAATGGACTCTCAACAAACACAGATTTGCCCTGGAGTCTGGAACTGATCGAGCGATTCGCCGACCGATGGGATTGGGAAAATCTGTCCGAGAATACCGCCTTGCCCTGGAGCCTGGACTTGATCGAGCGATTCGCCGATCGATGGGACTGGAAAGAAGGACTCTCACGTAACACAGCCCTGCCTTGGAGCACGGTTCTGATCGAGCGATTCGCCGATCGATGGGACTGGAAAGAAGGACTCTCACGTAACACAGCCCTGCCTTGGAGCACGGTTCTGATCGAGCGATTCGCCGACCGATGGGATTGGGAAAATCTGTCCGAGAATACCGCCTTGCCCTGGAGCCTGGACTTGATCGAGCGATTCGCCGACCGATGGCGATGGGAATTCTCGGGGCTCTCTGACAACGAGGCCCTGCCCTGGAATCTGGACCTGCTCGAGCGATTTACCGACCGATGGACATGGGGCTGCGGTGGGGGCCTCGATCATCGTTCCGGCCACCCGAGCATGCCGGATTCCGGAACCTTCGACTGTTTCTTGAGCCATAACAGCCGAGACAAGCCCGCGGTGCGCGCCCTTGCCGAAGGCTTACGCGCCCGGGGGATCTCCGTGTGGCTGGACGAAGATCAGCTGCGCCCCGGCATCCCCTGGCAACCGCTGCTCGAGTCCGGCATCCGCGCCTCCTGGAGCGTCGCCGTTCTGGTCGGCGCGGACGGATTGGGTCCCTGGGAAGACCTAGAGATGCAAGCCGCACTGTCGCTCGCGGTCAAGGACGGATGCCCCGTGATCCCGGTGCTGTTGGCCGATGCCCCTGCCAAGCCTGAGCTGCCGATGTTTCTGTCCGAACGTATCTGGGTCGATCTGCGCCCGCGGGCAGATTCGGGGTACCTGACCCCACTTGATCGGCTGATCTTTGGCATCACCGGCCGTCCCGGGCCCCGGACTGCTGGCCGGAACGATGATCAAGGCCGCGGTGGGCTCTCTTGCAACAAAGCCCTGCCCTGGAGTCTAGACTTGATCGGGCGATTTGCCGACCGATGGTCGTTCGACGGTGAGTTCGGGCTTTCCTTGAACGAAGGGGTACCATGGAGTTTGGACCTGATTGAGCGATTTGAGGATCGCTGGAACTTCGGATGGAATGGAGGCGCGCGTTCAGGCCTAGAATTATTAACAATATCGCACCTTCTGCGCCGCGAAGACATCATCGAGCTAATGGAGTCGCTGCCTGAAGAGCCCGTCACCGCAGCGGGCCGGTTAAGAAAAAATGCGGTGCTTATGCGCTTGGGTTATTTTTAACCGTTCAGAGCCCCCCCTTGACCGGTGCCTCCAGCCCGGTCAGGATGCCGTCCCATTTACTGCAGGATAAGGGCCAGGCTCGAATGGCACTGACTTAAGGCGTTAGCCTCATAGAAACAATCAGTTGCGATGGTGCGAAGTCAGCGAAAAACGGTTGCGGACTGGGCCGATGCCAGGAAACACCGCCGAAAAGGCTGCCTGAACTCAAGTGACTGCTTGTCGCACCGCCTGTAACCCGCTGATTTATATATGTCTCGGCTTAAGTCAGTGCCATTCGGGCCAGGCTCGATTAATTCCTCTCTCCGCCAACCGCGCCCTGCGCTGGACGGCGGAACTGATCCAGCGCTTTGCCGACCGGTGGGACTGGGATGTACTCTCCGACAACGCCGCGCTCCCCTGGGGACTAGATCTCATCGAGCGCTTTGCCGACCGCTGGCAGCCGACGGCCGCGCGGCACCTGCGGCCGCTGTGGGAACGCTTACAGCGGCAGGACATCATCGATCTGATGGACCAAGCACCAGTCCCGCCGGTGCCGAGCCCCGACAAATTGGACGATAGCGACGCCAATAAACTCCTGGATGGCTTATTTTGATGAATGACGACGCTTCCAATCCCAGATACGCCCTGGTGCCCGCGCCTGAGCGCGCGATGGTTAAAGCCACGGATCGGCTGCTTGCGGTCGCTTCTGCGGTCAATGACGAGGCGGAGCGGGAACGGCTCAAGGCATTGCTTCGCAGGCATCCGGATTGCTTGGTTGTTGGCCTATCTCGTCGTTATCCTCTTGATGCCGAACTGATCGCCCGCTTTGTCGAGCGGTGGACATGGCGTGAACTCTCAAGTAGCGTAGTCCTACCCTGGAGTTTGGATCTGATCGAGCGCTTTGCTGATCGGTGGGACTGGCGGTTTGATGGTCTCTCAGGAAACACAGGCTTGCCCTGGAGTCTGGAACTGATCGAGCGCTTTGCCAATCGGTGGGACTGGGGAAGCGACGTTGAGTCAAGCCTGTTTATGTATGAGGCAGGACTCTCAGTAAACACCGGCTTAAGTACTCCTACTAAATAATTTATAGCGATAGAGTGGATAAAGTAATATGATTTAATAATTAAAACTCTATTCTTTAATTAAATAAGTTTCTCCAGTATTAAACAGTCAATGATGTTTCGCGAAAATTGTTAGATTTTGATTCTCAGCTATGGTATTCTCTCGCTATAAAACAATCATAATAATATGCGAGCCAAAGCGAGCGATATGATATATCAATATGTTCTAGACAACCCGCTAACCTCTTCTGATCTAAATGAATTGAGAATTATCATGAAAGAGGATTGGCCACAGAAAATACGAAATCGTTCGCATGCTGTCATACTCCTGTTTAAAGATCACCGGTCGTTCGAAGATGTCGCAAATATCTTCGGTGTCCATCTTACTACAATACATAATTGGGCCGGGCGATGGGCCGTAGAAGGGATTAATGGCGTCTTTGATCTAGATGGGCGAGGAGCTAAACCAGTATTCACCGAAGCAGAAGAGTTAATTGTTATTGAATGCTTAGAAACGGACCCACGCTCGTTGAGAAGGCTTGATGCAATGGTAATGGAGCGGACTGGGAAGACAGCCGGCATATCAACTTATACGCGGATTATAAAGAGGCATGGTAAGTCATGGAAAAGACAACGAAAAACGCCAAGAGGAAAACCGACAGAAGAGCAATATAGCCAAGGCTTAGAGGACCTTGCGGAACTCAAGAAACTTGCGCAGGATGGTGAATTCGAGCTCGTATACTTCGATGCGTCGGGATTCAGTTTGCAGCCCTGCATCCCTTATGCGTGGCAGGACATCGGCAGAGCGGGGACGCTTCGCATTCCGGCTTCGCATTCTCCGCGAATTAATATTCTAGCATTCTTAAACCCGACAACTACTGATCTTATTGCTTACCAGCCTACTGGACCGATGACTAGTGCAACTATAATAGAAATCATGGATGATTACTGCGAAATCATTACTAAACCAACTGTCGCAGTGCTGGACAATGCACCAATTCATGTGAGTCATGCCGTTCGAACCAGCATCCCAAAGTGGGAAGAAAAGGGATTGACGCTTTACTTTATTCCGCCATACTCTCCAGAACTGAATCTTATCGAGATTCTTTGGCGAAAAATCAAATATGAATGGATTCCTTCTTCTGCCTATACAAGTATGATCGCATTAACTACAGAGCTTGATAGAATAATAAATGCATTCGGTTCTGAATATAGAATAGAATTCGCAAATAAATAAAACTCAACTGGGATTTTTATAAATATTTAAGTAGATGTACTTATCATATAATTCAGCAACTTGAGATGTGCTCCCGACTAAAATTCTATTCGAACGCGGTTGATTATGATGTTTGACAAAGAGACCCTCCAGACATTATTGAACCTCCCTGATATCGCCATTGATCGCGTGGTGCTCGGCGAGCGCAAGACGCTTAAAATCTACGTTCATAGCACCCTGGATGGCACGCACTGTCATTGTTGTAATCAGCCGGTCGATCAGTATTATGGCCTTGGTCAGGAGATCGAATTGCGCCATTTACCATTGGGTGAGTACAGAGTCATTCTGGTCTTGCGCCCGAAGCGCTATCAATGCCGTTCCTGCGCGGGGCGTCCGACGACCACTCAAACGTTAACGTGGTATACGCCACGCGCCTCGGTGACAAAAGCCTTCGAACAGCAGATGCTGCTGGAGTTGATCAACAACACGCTCGAAGATGTGAGTCGGAAGCAGGCGATTGGTGTCGATGCCCTGCAGGGCATCTTGGACCGTAACATGGCGCAAGAGGTCGATTGGAATACGATTGAAAAGCTGGAAGTCGTTGGCATCGACGAGATTGCCTTGAAGAAAGGGCATCGTGATTTCGTTGTCGTGATCAGTGCCTACGTCTATGAGAAGCTGCAGGTTATTGGCCTGCTCGGGGAACGCACCAAGGCCGCCGTCAAAAAGTTTTTTCTCAGTATTCCCAAGCGCTTGCAGCGTACCGTCAAAGTCGTTTGCTCGGACCTCTATAAAGGCTTCATCGGTGCCGCCAAGGCCGTTTTTGGTAAACGCGTGCTGATTTGCGCAGACCGCTTTCATATCGCCAAGCTCTATCGTGAAGGATTGGAGACGCTGCGCAAACGCGAGTGGAGACGCCTGCGCCGCATACTCTCCAACGCGGACTTAGAGCAATTCAAAAACGTGCATTGGATCCTACGTCATCGTCGCGCGGATCTGAATGCCGATGAACGTCGCCTCCTCAATCGTCTCTTTGCCCATTCACCAAAATTGAAAGAAGCTTACGAGGCTTGTGAGGAACTCACTGCCATTTATGAAAGCCGCCTGTCAAAAGGGCAAGGCAAGCGCAAACTCCGGGGGTGGATACAACGCGTCGCCAACCGCAAGCTCACCTGTTTTAATCGCTTCCTCGGGACGCTCAACACCAATTTCGATGAAATCGCTAATTATTTCGTCGGCCGGCACACCAGTGGCTTCGTCGAAGGTCTCAACAATAAACTCAAAGTCCTCAAACGTCGCTGCTACGGCATCACGAACCTCACGCATCTTTACCAAAGAGTGTGCTTGGATCTCAACGGTTATGCGCGATTTGGGGTCGAGCCATTATGAATCAGTCGCTTACCTTCGCGGCGCTCAGCCGAATTTTTAGGTCGTCGTGTATGGAAAAATTTTCGATAAGCGATTGTTTTTATTATAATTATATGTTCCCCTGAAATCCCGGAGAGCCTGCGCCTTCGTCAAATGGCCGCGGTCGTCATAGACGTAGGTCACGTCCCCCGCGGCATCCGTCATGCGCACCACCCGCCCGGCCGCGTCGAACGCCTGACTGACGCGGGACCCATCGGCCGCCGTGCGCGCCTGGCTCAATAGGCGCTTGGTTTCGTCGTGCAAGCTGTAGTCGAATCGGGTATCCCGGCCCGCCGGCTCCGTGACCTTGATGATGCGGTCGCCATCGTCGTAGTCGAACTTCCAGCTTAGGTCGTTCATAGACGGGGTTTTCTCCAGTGCCAAACATGTCGGTGGGGTCAATGCAGCTACTACAACAAATAATACCAACTGGATAGAGCGCATTTTCTTCTTTGGGGCACAAAGATCGTATGTACAGAATATCGATAGCATGGATGCGTACCGTCAGTCAGGGGGTTGCCGGCCGCGATAGTAGGCCAAGACCCAATCATTGAAATGCTTCTTCGAGAGCTCGGCGGGTGGTCGTGCCTCATGAGGTGAACACAATGGGACCGGATCGATAAATTCCTGGCCGCGCGTATTTAGCGCGCAGCGCCACTCTTTCTCGACCCAGGGCGAGGCGCTGGCGGCCACTGACCAGAACAGATAGAAGATATCGCTGGACGGTATTACTTCCCAGAGCCGCTTCTCCCAATCCTCGCCAGACCTTAGTTGCACAACATCGAGGAATACGTTGAGATCTGGGGCAATCTTCTGCATGCCTTGAATCCTCCCCAAAACCTCGTCTCGATCAGTGCTGGCGTAAGATGCGAAGGCCGTTCGAATGCTTGGTATCGGAAGCGGTTTGGGACGCTCGGTGGGAATTGCAACAGCGACCATAATCTGAAGCGGTACGCGGGCGATAAGGAGCCCGCCCTGGGAATGAACAGTGACGAAGCCGAGTCTCGTTCCTTCGCTAATGTCGGGCGGTACAATAACGGTAAACGATGCATTTCCAACTTGTCCCTCCCAAAGGATAAAGTCCTCTGGTGGGTCCACCAAGAATTCGTCGAACCGCAGGCGCACGAATAGGGTTGCACCGCGTTCGATCCTGAAGGGTCCCTTTGGCCGAATAATCGGCCCGTCTGTGGACTGTGCAGTCAGCTTTACCCGCCGCTCTACCTCTTTGCGGTGTCGTTCTAAGTGAGCCCAGACATCGATAATGATGGTCTGACCGGCGCGAACAGTCGGCCAGTATGACACCGATAGGTGCACCTTATCTGCAGACGATTGCAGACTTGTGCCAACGGTCCCGGCAGTAGCATTGCTTGACGCCTTTTGCTCACGCTGGTCGGAGGCTACGTGATCAGAGAGAGGGCCATCTGACGATTCAAACCCAACTGCAAACTCCGGAGGCGGGGGCGGCAGAACCATGTGTGGCTCGGGATCCTCTGGAGTACGGGGGAGAAGCGAAGAAGAGCACCACCTGAAGTAGGCCCCGAAATCTGCCGTCGTCGAACTCTGACAAGCTTCCAGGAAACGCCGGACCATGGAGTCGGCTTCCACTAGGGCTCCTTTCGCTTGCAGCAGGGTGGCCAGGTTTTTCAGACTGGTAACGGTCTCAGGATGAGCCGGCCCCAGCACCTGCTCGCGGACCTCCAGTGCCCGCCGGCAGAGGGACTCGGCTGCGGCCAGGTCGCCTTGGTCTTGCAGCAAGACGGCCAGATTGTTGACGCTCGTAAGCGTGTCGGGATGCGTTGCCCCCAGCGCCTGCTCACAGCCCGCCAGCGCCCGTCGCAACAATGGCTCGGCCGCAGCCAAGTCGCCTTGGGCCTGCAGCAAGTTGGCCAGGTTGTTGACACTCGCCAGGGTGTCGGGATGCGTAGGCCCCAGCACCTGTTCGCAGCCCGCCAGCGCCCGTCGCAACAATGGCTCGGCCTGTGCGTAATCGCCCATACGGAGCGCCCCGATTCCAAGTGCGTTTTCGGCAAGAAGAGTGCGTGGGTGCTCTGGCCCCAAGTGGACCACGAAGAGTCGGAGTGCATCGGCATAAAGCGCCATGGCGTCCCGACAGTCGCCCACCCTTTCGCACAGGTCGCCGACGTACGAAAACAAGTCGGGATAATCGGTCCCTCCCACGTGCAAGAGCGCGCGCCCGTGCGGAACGAGTTGCCGTATATCGCTGACGGCCTCCTGGTCAGAAGCCGTCTGCGTGGTCATGAACAACGCGATGGCCGCTGCGCTATCACCTTCCAGGTCGCTCGCGGGAATATTGATCCGCTCGACCGTCTGCAGCAGCGCATGGAAGGCGCAGGTCCGCCCATCGTACTGCGCCAGCGAATAGGTCTTGAGGTCGGCCAAGGCCTCGCGTACCCAGAATTCCGCCTCGTCGTCGGTCAGGGGGCCCGCCTCGCCGCCAAACCGGGCGCTGCATTGCCGCAGGATCGGAGCGCCGCGCACCAGCAGGCCGAGCGGGATCGGGGTGGCGGCATAGAAGGCGCACAGGCGCAGGACGGCGCGCGCCGCGGGGCCGAGTCGCGCCACCGTGGGCTGCCAGGTGGCGGCCACCGAGTCGGGGTAATCGTCGGAGCGGCGGATGCCCTTGGCCAGGAATTGGCCGGGGCTGCGCGGGTAGAGGCGCAGATAGTCCCGGAAGCCGTAGGCCTCGCCCTGGTTGCCGATATAGGCGGCGGCCTGCTCCAGGGCGAGCGGCAGGTAATCCAGGGCCGCCGCGAGCTCCTCGCAGGCGGCCAGTTCCCCGTCCGCGGCGGGGTGGCCCGAGCGCAATTGCAGCAGGGTCATCGCCGGGTCCTTCTCCAGGACGAACAGGTAGAGGGTCTTGACCGTGGCGGACCAGCCGGAATAGCGCGAGGTGATCAGGGTGTGACAGCCCCCGGCCTTGGGGATCCAGGCCAGCGCGGACTCCTCGTCCTCGGCGTTGTCGAGGATCAGCAGGCGCCGGGTCTGTTCGTTCAGGGCGCGCAGGGCGGACTGGGCCTTCTCTGGGACCTTGAAGCCGGACTGGGCGCGCTCCGGATAGATCAGGTCGTGCAGCTCGGCGAACTCCAGCTCCAGCCCGTTGCGGCAGTCGACCCAGAGGATCTGCGGGTAGCAGCGCCAGAACTTTTCGGCATAGTGCCGCACCAGGGTGGTCTTGCCGGCGCCCCCGGTGGCGGCGATGGCCCGCACCCGGCCCTGGGTGAGGACGGTGCGCGGGTTGCGGTGCAGCTCCTCGTGCAGGCGCACCAGCTCCGCGTCGCGCCCGACGAAGAAGTCGGTGGGCCGCCCGTGCAGGTGGTCGAGCCGGGCGGTCTTCTCCGGCAGCGGCTCGGCCAGGCAGCGGCGCAGGGCCGCGTACAGGCGCGCCCAGACCGCGGCGTCCGCCTGGTCCATGTCCAGGCGGGCGGGTTGCCAACGTTCCAGGGGCGGAGTCATGACCTCCGCGCGGGGGCCTTCGTAGACCAGCGGGATGATGGCCTCGGCCCCGTAGGTCTCGTAGCGGGTCCACTCGGATTTCAGCCAGCGCGGGGTGAGCACCGGCAGCAGTACGCGGCTCTGCTCGCACCCCTCCTCGATCTCGCGGTGCCAGTCGAAGCCGGGCTCCAGCCGCGTCTTATCGAACCAGACGTTGAAGCCCTCGGCGGTCAGGCGCGCGTAGAGGTCCTGGGCCAACGGCAGGTCGGCGGAGGAGTAGGAGATGAAGGCGTCGTAGGGCATGGCTCACTCCAAAGGCTGGGGTGCGGCGGCGCGCCAGGCGGGGTGGTCGTCGAGGGCGGCGACCTTGTCAGGTGAGTTCAGGGCCGCGACTAAGCCGTCGAGCAGGGCGTAATCATCGGGCAGTAGCAGGGGTTTGAGGTGATCGAGGACCGGCGTCATGGTCCATTCCATGTGTGCCCCTTCGACGTGCAGGGTGGTCTTGAGACGCCCGAGTAGGTTCGGCGGTTCTGTTTCTGGCCTAGTCGATCCAGAACCAGTCAGAAACCGTGCGGTGAGCTGGAACCAGATGATGCGCGGGAGTACGTAGGCTGGAGCCTCAGCCCGGTGCTCCCAGGCTTGGGCGGCATGCTCGGTGGCGGCGGCGTCATCGCCGGTAACCAGGGCGATGCGGGCGAGATGACAGTGGGTGCCGGGGAGTTCAAAGCCATTAGCCAAGACTCGCTGTAGCAGCGTGTCGGCTAGCCCGTAGTCGGCTAGACGGTAGGCGTCCCCAGCTGCGGTTCTGAGATCAAGGGGGGCCGCGTCTGGTTTGGCGGTGATGGCCTGGATGCGCTGAAGACGCAGGATTCGGGCCTCGTCCGGGCGACCTGTCTTATCCAGTAAGTCCGACAGGTTTTGCATGGTCGTTAGGGTGTTGTGATGTTCAGGCCCCAAGACCCTCTCTTGGGTATCCCGCAATCGCCGGTAAAGTGTCTCGGCCTCTTCATGGCGCCCTATTCGTTCAACCACTATGGCAAAGTTCCTTACGGCATCTAATGTCTTAGTATTTTCAGACCCAAGCGCATCCTCATTCGCCAGCATCGACCGTTTCAATATGGGTTCGGCCTCGCTATCCTTCCTCTGGTTGGCGAGCATCACGCCTAGTCGGCCAACAGCGTCAATGGTGTCCCCATGATTTGGTCCAAGCGTCCTCTCCGTGGTCTCAACAACCCGACGAGCCAGCTCCTCGGCTCCGGACAGGTCGCCTTTATCACTAAGAAGAATGCTGAGGTTGTGAACCGTCCTTAGCGTATCAGTCGTGTCAGGCCCCTGAGTGCGCTCATAACCACTCAGAGCATCGCGCAGCAGTGATTCGGCCTCGTCCCATAGATTGAGCGAACTCATAGCCGTTCCAAGATCCTGCATTGCCGTTAACATATCCCTGTGATCAGGTGGCAAATAGCGGCGATACCCATCGACGACTTCTGCAACGATGGTACGGGCTTCTTCGAAGCGTCCACAGTGATAGACGAAAAGCCCCAGGTTGTGTTTAAGTTCGAAACAGGTAAGGTGATCTGCGCCCAACACCGCTTGCGTTGCTTCAAGCAGATCGCGCTGCACCGCTTCGGCTTGGCGATAATCGCCTTTCTTTCTCAAGAGGCCCGCGAGATTGCTTGCGGCAGCTCGGATATCCGGATTGCCGGCATCGAGTGTCTGCTTCCAATAGCATAATGCGTGGCGAAGCAAGTCCTCGGCTTCGCTGAAAGCGTCTTTACGTTCTTGCAGTAACCAGCCGAGATCATGGATGCTCGTGATTGTGTCGTAGTGCTCTTCCCCTAGAACTCGTTTGCGTCTCGCCAGGACGTCACGCATGATGTCCTCGGCGGCAGGGATCTCCCCAATTAACTTCATGATGCAGGCGACATTGTGGCGCGCCCGCAACGCGTGAATGTCGTCCTCGCCGTTGATCTGCACCAAAAGTTGATAGAGGTCTTGGAACGCGTCTAGTCCCTCCCGATAGAGCCCAGACTGCTTGAGTAGATAGGCGAGGGAGTCCTTTGCCTTGCAGAGCAAGTCGGTGCTTGCGTCGGTGGCGGTGTCAAGATAATCGCAGAGTTCACGGCCGATTGGGATCGCGGCGGACTCCTCGTCTTGTGATGCGTAGGCGTTGATCGCAGCAAGCAGGAACGGAGGCGTACAAGGGATGCCGGTGATCTCTCGTTCGTGCCCCCGAAGCTTCTTGATGTGGTGTAAGGTCTGTCCCCAGAGTCGATAATCCTTTAGAGTCCACTGCTCCCGACAGTCTTCTTGCCAAGTCGCGGGCGGTAGATACGAGCAGAGTAGCGCTGTCGCCTGTGACCAGGCTTGCCGGCGTTCCGCTTCCCGTTGTGTCAACAGCTCGACTGTCTGCAAGAGTGGATGAAGACTGAAACTCTGTCCGTCGAGGCGAATCATCGAATAGGCCTTTAGGCGGGCCAACTGGCCCCGGACCAATACCTCGGGGTTGCCTACGGTTTCGGGTAAGCCCTCGCCGAAAAGTGACTCGGAATACTGGCGCAGGGTTTCAACGCCGGCGATGAGCGTCATAATCGAAATAGGAGTATCGGCCAAAAAGGCGCAAAGCCGTAGAATCGTCCGTGCGAGTGGTGGCAGCTTTGCGATCGTGGGTTTCCAGGTCGTCGCCACTGAATCGGGGTATTCCGTAGAACCTAGGGCACCCATTCCGAGCAAATCCTGAGTTGCCTCATCGTATAAGCGAAGATAGTCAGCGACGGTGAACCATTCACCTTGTTCGTAAATATATGCGGCGGCTTGCTCAAGGGCCAGAGGCAGGTACCCAAGCTTCTCCGCCAGAATCTCGCAGGCATCTTTCTCGGGGCCTTCCGCGTCCCGGTTTGAACGGGCGAGCAGAAAGCGAATAGCGGGCTCCTTGTCCAGGACGTAGATATACATCGTCTTGATGACGGCCGGGGGCCATCCTGAAAACCGCGATGTAATGAGCGTGTGACAACCTCCCGTTTTCGCGATCCAATCCATGGTGGATTTCTCGTCCTCGGCGTTGTCCAGTATGAGGAGACGGCAGTCCTGGCTGCTTAACTCGTGTAGAGCCTTGGCCGCCTTGTCTGCATCCGTCAGGCCGATCTCCGGCCGCGTGGAAAACAGCGTGTCGTAGATATGGACGAACTCCGCTTCGAAGCCGATGCGACAGTCCACCCAGAATATCTGGGGATAGCATCGCCAGAATTTTTCCGCATAGTGCCTGGCTAGGGTGGTCTTGCCGGCACCGCCCATGGCGGCGATTGCGCGAACACGCCCTTGGGTGAGTACCGTGCGGGGGTTGCTGTGGAGCTCCTCGTGGATGCGGATCAGGTCATCCTCGCGACCGGTGAAATAGTCGTTGGCGCGGTAGCGCAGGTGGTCGACGCGTTCGCTTTTCTGGGGTGGTGGCTCCGCTAACGCGCGGCGCAAAGCAGCGAACAGCCTTGACCACTGGTCGGCATCGGCAGATGCTAGATCGAGTTTCTCGGCCTGGAAGCGTTCAAGGGGTGGTGTGCGGACCTCAGCCCAAGTGCCGTCGTACACCAGGGGAATCACGGCCTCGGCGCCGTAGGTCTCGAACTTGGTCCAGTCCGATTGCTTCCAGCGCGGCGTCAGCACCGGCAGCAGGACGCGGCTGTTTTCGCACCCCTGTTCGATTTCCTGGTGCCAGTTGAACCCAGGATCCAACCGTGCCTTGTCGAACCAAACCTTGAAACCCTCCGCCCTTAGCCTGTCGTAAAGGTCCTGAGCCAGCGGGCGGTCGGCGGAGGCATAGGAAATGAAGGCGTCATAAGGCATGGGTTACTCCAGAGGCTGCGGTCTGGCGTTACGCCAGACAGCGATGCTCCAAACTTCCTGCACCGGCAGGGTCGACGGGAAGACCGCGGCTTGGGGCACCCAGTCGCAGCGCTCGCCCAACAGGCCGATGAACTGGGGCCGGCAGCGTTTAACCTCGGCCAGACAGTACTGCACGGTCTCCTTGCGCTGGGATTGCTCTTCGGTGATGCCCCAGCGGAGATCCACCTCGACGAACTCCACCGCCCGTTCGCGGCAAAGCCGGCGCAGGGCCGGCCAGGTCTGGGTCATCAGCTCATTGCGGTCCTCGACCATGTCCTTGAAGGTCGATGAGATGAAGACCCGCACGACGCGGTCGCGCTCGGTGGGTGGGGTCTGTGTGATTCCTTCTGGGTGATGGTTCATAGTCAGCTCTACGCCCCTTGCCGCGCGCTGTGAAATCCCATCCGTCGGGTAAGTGTAAACGCATTCGGCATTGCCGACATGAGAGTCGTGCCAATGGGTTGCGATCAAGTCTGCCCTGCCGGCTTGTATGCAAACGGGGCGCCAACAATCTCAACCATCGGGGACACTGAGCGGGTAGCGTTACCCCAGGTGCGGGGGGGTGTTGCGAGCGTCGGACGGGCTTCAGACCCACTCGACCAAGGGTCCGCTCGTGTAATCCGCGTGGAGGGCCCGCGGCTTTCAGGGCCGGGGGCTGGCATTGGCGTTGGCATGGTCGTTGAGGTAGGAAATGCATGCAGAACATCTCAACCGCGAGTGGCTCAGCCCCCACCCCAACCCTCTGCCATGAGGTGCGAGGGGACCGCATCGCTCGGCAGCTGGATGGACCTGGGTCCAGGTGATACTATTCAATCACTTGCAATCCTAACTGTTCGTTTAGTGACAAATGGCTCTCGCGAACCGGCCACTGTCCCCGCTCGCGCGCCAGGCCTTGCGCCTCCTGGGTGGCCTGATCGAGGAGGGTCGCATCCGCAAGGGTTGGTCGCGCGAGATGCTCGCCGAGCGGATCGGGGTGGGGGCGCTCACCCTGCGACGGGTCATCCGCGGCGAGCCGGGGGTGGCCATCGGTACCTACTTCGAGGCGGCCGCACTGCTGGACATCCCGCTGTTCGGGCAGGACTCGGCGCGGATGCTGGACCAGGCGCTGGCCCGCCAACGGGAATTGCTGGCGCTGCTGCCCGCGCGCATCCGCCGGGGCGAGGACCCGCTGAATGATGACTTCTGAGGCCGCGCCATCCGCCGATCGGACCTACGTCTGGGTCTGGCTGCCGGGGGCGGCGGGGCCGGTGGTGGCCGGTCTGCTGCGGCGGGATGCGCGGGGCGGCTACGGCTTTGTCTACGGGCGCTCCTACCTGGGGCGGGACGATGCCATCAGCCTGTTTCCCGACGAACTGCCGCTCAAACCCGGCGAGCAACGCCAGCGCGACGATGACTTGCCGTCCTCCCTGCGCGACGCCTCTCCCGACGCCTGGGGGACGCCGGGTCATCGTCAACTGGTTGACCGGACAGCGGGGGGCCGATGCCGCGCGGGTCGAGCTCGACGAACTGACCTAAAGGCTGAGTATCTGGCGATGCGCTTGGCGCACCGGACGGGTTTGGACGTTGCGCCGGTCTCGCTGACCCGCGCGCTGGGCCGGGATGTGCTGCTGATCGAGCGTTTCGATCGCGTCCGCCAGAGTACCGGCTGGCAGCGCCGGGCCATGCTGTCCGCGCTCACCTTGCTCGGGCTGCGCGAGCTGGAGGCGCGCTACGCCAGCTACGAGGACCTGGCGCACCGCGTGCGCCGGGACTTCGCCGATCCCCGTCGGACCCTTGAGGAGATCTACGGACGGATGGTCTTTAATGTCCTCTGCGGCAACACCGACGACCATCCACGCAATCATGCGGCCTTCTGGGATGGCCGGAGCTACCGGCTCACGCCGGCCTACGACCTCTGTCCGCAGCCGCGCACCGGCGGCGAGGCCAGCCAGGCCATGCTGTTGACCGGCCAGCGGCGCGACAGTCGGCTGACTGCGTGTCTGGCCGCCGCTCCGGCCTTTGGACTCGCTGCCGACCAGGCCCGTGCCCTGATCGATGTCCAGGTCGCGGTCATCCTGCGCGACTGGGAAACGGTCTGCGACGAGGCCGGGCTGACCTTACCCGAGCGACGGTCGCTCTGGCGGCGCCAGTTTCTCAACCCGTATTGCCTGGAAGGCTATCCGCTTGGCATCACGATCCCCGACTGGTAGGTACTTGGAACAGGTCCATGGCGGCCGGGGACACCGGCACAGCATTAGAGTGAGCTGCGCGACCGCGTCTCGACATTGCCGGCCCCGGTCTGCACGACGATCGAGCTCGCGTAGGACGCGTTGTTCTCGAACGTGCGCACTGGCGTCACACTGACCTGCTCCTCATTGCCGATCGCCAGGAAGTATTTGCCCGCGCAGAGATTTTCAAAGTCGACCTGGCCGCCGTGACTTTGGCGGGTGGCGATTACTTTCGATTTTCCCGGTACGCCGGAGCGAAGTTCAATGGTGACGCCCTCGCCGAAGGTCTCGAGCGAGATGTTCCATGCCGTCGAGCAGGCGTTGGCGGCGGGCATCAGGGCCAGTCCAGCTAGGAGAAGCAGCGCGTGTTTCATGGTAACCTCCGGTCAATGAGTCTGAGCAAGTTAAGGCATCCGAGAATTATCGAGATATCCTCCCGATCATGCGTGCAGGCATGATTTCATGATCAATGGCTCTTCGACCGCACCTCGAACGTACCCGTGTTCGATGGGATTGCAATGGGTTTAGTACTCATGCCATAGGAGATCCAGGTCGTCGCGAATCGCATGTTACCAAAAGCATTGCTGCCAAAATTCCCGGCTCGCCGCTGCTCCGCCGGTTTTCGCGAATCCTCTCGATCTACGGTCCGGCATCGTCACCCAGGCCAGGTTCTCGAAAGGATGTGCATCCCGTCGACTTCCCGCAGAGCCTCGACCTGATCGACTAGGAGCCCGCTCGATCGGTCGGCGCGGTTGGCCGTGAAGAAATACGTTCCCCTTTGATCAACGCGCGACGGTAATGCATGTACGCACAGCCTCATCATCGGTTGCTTTAGATGGTTGCTTTACAGGGCTCGTCTTGAGCGACAGAGTTGCCATGATGTGGCGGCATTGGTGGGGCTCGGTCCTCACCCCGACCTACCGTCCTTCGGTCCTGGATCGACAACACGTTTCATGAGACCAGACCGTTGCGCCCAGCTCGCAATCAGTCCCCAGCCTACGCCAAGAGGTGCCCAATAGGAGAGCCATCTGGGGAAGCCATCAAGCAGACCAGCGCTAAGATCGCTTTCGAAGGTTAACGACAAGGCGATGAGAGCGAAAAACTCTATTGGAAACTTTGAAAGAAAAGCCCATCGCCGTATGACTATACCGACACCGATACCGAGCGGTATCGATGCAAGAAAAACTCCGAGCTTGATAGGGTCCGCTAGCCCGCTAATCGGGCGTAGCGTAAAGAAAAGCCAAGACAGAACGAAAAATAACGCAATAAATTTCAGGTTTCGTAATTCCCTGCAATAGGATTGGATCTCTCGGAGATCCGGATGCTCCGGTCCCGCCGATCGCTGGTATCCCACCAACGCTTGCTGGTACAAACGCTCAGCCTCAAACAATTGTCCCTTTGCGTACAGGACGCCAGCCAAATTATTGAGAATCATGAGCGTAGCGGGATTCTGCGGCCCCCGCGTCGCCCGGTAGCCCTCTAGCGCCTGCCGGTAAAGTGACTCGGCCTCGCCCAATTCCCGGTTCGCCTCCAGTAAGGTAGCCAGGTTGTTGAGACTCAAGAGCGTACTAGTATGCAAAGGCCCCAATGCTCGCATGCGGGCTTCCAGCGCCTGTCTGAACAGGGGCTCCGCCCCGACCAAGTCGCCTTCCTCCATCAGCAGGTTAGCGAGATTGTTGAGGGCAGAAGTCCTCAAAGGGTCCCCTGGATCGAGCGTGTTCCTACAGGTATCCAGTACCATCCTGTACATTGACTGAGCCCCTTTCAGGTCGTGCTTCTGGTATAGCACGGTAGCCAAATTACTGCGAATAATAAGCGTGCTGGGATGCGTCAATCCCAGCGTTCGTTCGGAACCTTCAAGCGCCTGACGATGCAATATTTCGGCAGCGCCAAGGCTGTGCTTTTCCACCAAGCAAGCCAGATCATCAAGGATCGAGAATTTGAACTGAGGATCGAGTTCCCGCACGAGTTCGCCATCACTCAGTACTTGCCGGTAGAGCGACTCGGCTCCGACGGCGTCGCCTTTGGCTGCCAGCACCTGAGCCAGGTTACAGAGACTAACGCGCCTATTTCGAAGAGTCGCCTCCATATCCTCTGCGGAGCCACCCTCAAACTCCGGCACAGGACCCTCCCCAACTACCCGGCGAAACAAAGGCTCGGCACTCGCGTCGAGTCCAGCGCAGCCCAGGAATCCACCCAATCGGTTGGCAACGAGACCGAAGTGCGGCTGCGAGGCGTCGATCTCACTCTTGCTTTCCCACGCTGAGAAGGCCGCCAGGTAAAGTTTGCCCATGGTCCGTTCTTCACCAAGCCAGACCCAGTCCGTTAGAAGTTCATGTTGGTCGCGCGTCAGAATCAGTTGAAACCGCTCGATATCCAGCAGACATTGGCGCAGTCGGTCGCGGGCTTCAACCTGTCGGAGTAGCCAGGGCAGTTCGTCGCAGGTACGGGCGGAGATGGGCTGGGCCTCGAAATAATCCGCCAGCCGTAGGCGTTGTTCGTCTATTGCATCCTGGTCCCGAAAATAGCGTCCGGCGGCCAGACGCAGGTGTTCATGGCCAAACGCCAAGATCCCACTGTGATCGACGAGACCGTCTTCCAAGGCGCACCGGATCGGCGACCACCAGGCGGCCGGGAGTTGTGCTTGGCCTTCGGGCTTCAGAACGGCCAACAGTTCCGGCTCGGTCAGCCCCCGGCGGGCGGCCCAGATCAACGACAGCGCGTCCTTCACCAGCCCCGGTCGATCGCGCTCATAGTCGCGTTCATAGCGGGCAAGGATCTTGACCAGCAGGGCCGGGATGTCAACTGCCTGGAGATAGTCCGCGATCTGGCGATCCAGCTCGCGGTTGACGCCGGTCGCGCGCAGGTCGTCGAGCAGGGTCTTGAGGTAGAGCGGATTGGCCGCCGTGGGCGAGGCGGCGATAGCACGGGCGCGTGGCTCGGATAGCCCCCGACTGAAGTGCCTGAGGTAGCGGGTGATCAACTGCACCCGTTCCTCGGCCCTGAGCGGCTCCACGGTGAGGCTCGACCAGGCGCGGGGCTCCAGGGCCTCCAGGGTATCGCCAGGCAGGGTTGAGACGATGAGGCGCATGTCCAGCGGCAGCCGGTAGGGCAGCCAGCCGAGCAATCGGCCGCGTTCGCGGTCTTCCAGTTGGTTGAGTGCGTCCAGCACGATCAGGGCGGGGACGCCCCGCTGCTTGGCCGTATAGGCCAGGCGACTGAGGTACTCGGGGAAGACCTTGACGATCTCCTCGCTCTGGGCGGGGAGGCGCTCCTCCTCCGCGTCGAAGCCGCGGGGCGTGGCGGGGTCGGCGCACCAGCGGATGATGGCGACCATCAGCCGGCGCATCAGGGCCAGATGCCCGGCGCTCATGGGCGAGCTGCCGATATATTGCTGAAAGACAAAGGCGTCCGGATGGGTCGCCCGCCAGTGTCCGAGCCAGTTTGCGAGCAGGGCGGACTTGCCGCCGCCGGACTCGCCGAGCACGGTCAGGCCGCAGCCGTCGGCGCCGTCGCGGGCATAGGTGTCGAGACGCTCAAAATAGGCGTTGCGGCCGATGTAGTAGGGGCTGCGCCGGCTCTTGGCATAGGACTCGTGATCGCGAGCCTCGCGCGCCCAGACATCGGGAACCTGGTCGGCGGGGAATTCGGCCTCGATGGCGGCTGTCAGATCGGCGAGGACCAGGGAGGCAAGCCGTTGGGAGTCGCCGTACTGGTCGCCCTCGCGCAGGGGCATGGTCTTGGCCTGGCACAGGGTGCGGATCCGGTCCTTGAGGGCCAGTTGGCGGGTGGCGCTGGCGGCGTCCTCGGCTTGGAAGTCGCCCCCGCGGGCCTGGGCATAGGCCGGGTCGCGGAAATAGAAGAAGGCGCGCCCGGCCATGTCGGGGTTGTTGAGCACGCCGTGGAGGATCTCCAACTCCGTGGCGCTGCGCTTGGCGATCTCAGGCTGGAGCCAGCCTTCCTGTTCCAGCAGGGTCGATGGGAATGCCTCGGCCTGAGGCACCCAGCCGTAGCGCTCGCCCAGCAGGCCGATGAAATAGGGCCGACAGCGTTTGATCTCGGCCAGGCAGTACTGCACGGTCTCCTTGCGTTGAGATTGCTCCTCGGTGATGCCCCAGCGGAGGTCTACCTCGACGAATTCCACCGCCCGCGCACGACATAGCCGACGCAGGGCCGGCCAGGTCTGGGTCATCAGCTCATTGCGGTCTTCGACCATGTCCTTGAAGGTCGATGAGATGAAGACACGCACCACACGGTCGTGCTCGGGGGCAGCGTCGCTGTGGGCGGTTGCAGGGGCCGCTGGCGCGGGTGTGGGCTTTGCCGTCCGTTCGGCTCCCGCGGTCGACGTCTGGTGCGACCCCACTGGCTGGGGCGTCGCCGTGGGGGTATCCGACGGCTCGGCCTTCCCGCCGCCAGACAGCCAGCGCCGCAGCCGCATCAGGAAGCTCTTGTCGTTCTTGTTCATGTTCTCTTCGACGCGTGTTGCTGCGTGAGGTGAAAACCCATGGACCGAGTAAGTGTAGTCGTAGCGACGGCCGCTCGTATCGGCTCCGCGGCAACTGGTGTCGTGTCGCGATGGCGTAGCGCTCGGGGTGGGACGCCACGGCTCCTGGTGGTCGCCCCGGTTCTGGACATTGCCTCATCCCCCTGCCGCCCAGACCGCAAAGCGATCGAGTCGGTCGCGTTGGTCCGCGTCGTTGATCGCCGCGGCGATGGCCGTTAGTAAGTCTGCGTCGGCCGGTGACAGGCCGGGTTGCAGGTGGGCGATCACTGGCGCGATCGACCAGGTTTCCTGCTCCGGGTTGTTCTGAAGCTCCCGCTTCAGTTGGGTAACCAAGGGGGCATACCGCTTGCCGGCCAGCATGGCAAAGAGGATTCGCAGGAACAGGAGGCGCGGGCGGATATAGTGCGGGGTCTCGTCCGGTCCATCCACGCGTCGCATCCGTTTGCAGGCCCGTGCAATGGCCTCGCGTGCCGGCCCGACGCGATCCTGCATCAGCAGGACGCGGGTGAGATGGACCCAGGTCCCCGGTTCCTGGAACCGGCGATCCAAGAGTGCGCGATAGAGCCGCTCGGCGCTCTCGTACTCCTCGTCGAGGAAGCATTCGAGCGCCAGGCTGCGGACTTGGACCAGCCCTCCGGTCGTCGGATCGGTCAGCAGCGGCAGCGCTTTGGCCAGGGTTCGCTCCGCGTTGGCCTCGGCGGCGCGCCCCGCCTGGTCGAGCAATGCCGCCAAGTCACGCATCGCCTCTTGGCGCTCTTCCAGTGGCAGGTCCGCCGGGTCTCCCGCGTGCCTCAGTGCCTGACGATAGGCGGCTTCGGCCTGAGCGGGGCGCTGTGCGACCTGGCAGAGGCGGGCCAGGCTCAGTAGGTCCCGTGGACGGTCTCTGCCAGCGGTGACGGCCAGGGCTTCATGGTCGATGATGTCAGCCAGGACCGTGGCAGTCAGTGCCCTGGCCTTGCGCGGGTTGCGCGCCAGGATGGCGACGACCGGCTTGCGCCATTCTTCGGGCAACCGGTCGCGCCCCCGGCAGGCGTCAAGGACATCCGCGGGGCTGGGCGGTGCTGCGTCCGTTGCGTATAACACGGTGTCCAAGTCGTCATCGTCGAAGACCAGGTCATCAGGAATCTCGGTATACATCGGTCTCTCTCCATCGCGCGGCTCTGGCATCGGCTGGTCAGCGGCCAGCCGCTACGCTTCCACCCCGATCCGCCCGCGGTCTGGTCTGACGACGGATTTGCGGCGGTAGCAGGTCGAGATAGGTGGTTTCTTTTTGTCCCAGGACGCGCTCCAACTCCGGGGGGAATGCCTTGCCGCCCCGTTCCGCCATGACCGAATATTGTCGGCGGATCTGCTCGATTCGTGCCGCCGGGAAATGCGTGAGGGGGAGGGTGAATAGCTCAACCCGGCGCCGCCGGGCCGCGCGCCGGACGTCCTCGCCGAGGCGGAAGTCTTTGGGACAAACCACCACGACGCGCCGGGCCGTGCCGGCGTAGGGCAGGGCAAAGGAAATCAAGGCGTTTCTCCAGTCCTCCAGATCGATGCGCAGATCATGCCGACGCAGATACAGCGCGGCGGCATCCTCGACCCCGGACCCCGCGGGCAGAATTGGGGCGGCCTTGAAACGCCCCTTCTCAAGCCAGGCAGCCGCTTGATGGAAGTTGACACAGGGATTGCCGAACCGCACGGAGCCATGGAGCAGACGCAGGGTGCGCACCCAGGGCTGCAGCGCTGCCGGGACCGGTACCGGTGCGGCGCAATGAATGCTCTCAAGGAGGTAGTTCGCCTCTTTGGTGACGACGGCATGGAACAGCTTTTTGCCGCGCGCGGAGAGATCGTCATAGAGATCCACGGTGCCGGCAATGAGCGTTTCCCAACTCAGGTCGTCAACGTCCCCCGGATCGGAAAAGATGAAGACGGTCGGTTGCAGTTCGAGGTGCGGTGTATAAGAGGGTGCCCCTGGCTGACCGAGCGCCGAGTGCGGGGGCCGTTTCCGTGTCCGTTTGACGACGAGTCGAGGTTCGCCATGGATGCCGGAGCGCAGCGTGGCCTTCAGGTCGATCCCGTCATGCAGCGGGCCGGTGCAGGGCTCGGTCCGAGATTCCAGCGAGGCGACATCCGCCACCTGGATAGCTTCGTAGATGCTGGCATAGAACAGATACTCGCAGGGCGGCCAGACGAACTGGAAATGGTACTCCCCTTCCTGCGTCACGGTCAGCGGCGACTCGTCGTGCCAACTCCATGAAAACTCGGTGATGCCGGGTCCCTGATCGCCATGCAGCGGGGCGAGATAGAAGGGCGCGGAGTCGGTGTCGATGGGCGGATCCTCGGCCGCAGCGGCGCGCGGGGCCCGCATGACCGCGCGCAACGCGGCGCTTTCGGCCGACGGTGTCGTGGTGGGGGCGGGGCCGATAAGCGGCAGGTCGCTGAAGCGTTCCGGAGAGGCCCAGTCGAACTCCATGAGCGTCTCCGTGAGGACTTCGACAAAGGCGCCGGGTGTCATGGCCCGCGCCGCGGTGAGCGCGGTCGAGACATTGGGCGCCAGGCATTGCGAGAGCATGCAGACATCGAGCAGGTAGCGGGTGTAGCCGGCCAAGCCGTGGGTATGCTGCGCGGAGCGAGACTGTCCGGCGGGGTTCCCGGCGGCAGCGGCATAGCGTGCAAGCGCCGCGTCCAGGCAGTGGCGAAACTCGGCCTGGAAGTCGAGGTCTACCCGGCCGGCACTGGATCGGTCGACCGGTTGTCGTGCCGCCTCATAGGCCGCGCTCACACGCGGAAAGAGGTCCATCTGGGGCAGTGCCTGGCGGGGATGGACCAGCACGCGCTGGTAGGCGGTCGGGCCATCCTGCGGGACCCGGTGGGCGGGTTGCAGGCTGTCGTCTGCCAGTAGACGGCAGAGGTGGGGCCAATGGGCGATCCCGCCGGTAAAGAGCACCCGTTGGTGCTGGCGCAAGAGCGTCTTCAGACGCGCCGCCATGACCGTCTCCCGGCGGCCGTCGCTGGAGTCGTCGCGCGCTCCGTTCGCCTGGGGCCCGACCTGGCGCACATAGGCGGCGAGGTCGCCGCGGGCGGCCAGCGGGTCCCGCAGGTTCAACCCGGCGCGTTCCGCCGGGGTGGCCGGGTCGTCGCGATCGATCCCGTAGAGCGGGACATCCAGCTCCAACGCGCAGCGGATTGCCTCGATGATCGAGTCGGTGGGCGATAAGCACAGCAGCGCGACCGACGCATAGCCCAGCTCCCGAAACAGCAGGTCCGGCGGTAGCTCGTGGAGCTGGCGGCCGGTGGTCTGCTGCAGCTCCAGCGCCGCGGCCTTGAAGCGGGGATGGATGCGGTGGTTCCGGCGGCTCAGGCCGAGCATGCAGGGCAGCGGATGCCCGCCGGGGGCAACCCCCAGCTCGCGCAGCCACCGGGCCACGGCCGCCGCACCGGCGGGGTCGAGTTCCACGGCGATGGCCGCCGGGCGCGTTGCCGCGGCGGCACAGGCCCGGTTGACCATCTCGGCGAAAACGGCCCGATTATGAACGGCCGGGATCGCGATGAGGCGATGCCCCTGATCGGACAGCGTCAGCATGATGCGCCCTCGCGGAACTGCCGCAGTGCGCGTTCGACCTGCTCCAGACACAGCGGGGCCTCTGCGGTCCCGGGCGCCGCGGTGTCGCGCCGCCCTGGGCGATGCTGATCCGTGTCCGGTTCGGCGTCGAGGACCGCCAGTTTGGACGCCAGGGCAAAGATCTGGATCACGTCCCGCGGGCTCGGCAGGTCGTCCTTGCCCTGCTGGTCTGCGTCCCACAGACGCCAGAACCCGGTCAGGAGCTTGCCGATGGCCCGTTGTTGGGTCGGGAACTGGCGCATGACGATGGCGCTGATCAACTCGGGCGCGGGTTGTTCCACCCGGATGATCGGAAAGAGCCGGGACCGGACGAAATCCGGGAGCAGGTCCAGGTCTTCGCTGTTGGTCGCACCGATGAACCGAAATCGGGGGTGGGCCTGGACCCGCTCTCCGATCAGGTCCAGGTCCAGATACCGCCGATCGTCGAGCACGCTCGCCAGCAAGGCCAGTGCCCGACCAGGGAACTTGCCGAGCTCGTCGATGAAACAGACGCCGCCCTTGAACATGGCTGTCGCCAGGGCCGAGATCAGGTAGTCGATGCGGCCATTGCCCTCGTCCGCCGGCATGAGAGTGCAGGCCAGATCCTCGGCGGTGATGTTCTCGTACCCCTGACAGACGTAGAGATCGAGCCCCATCCGTTTGGCGATTTCGAACACCAGGCGATTCTTGCCGCACCCCGGCGGGCCGATCAGCAAGGGCGAGAGGGGTTGGGACTGGGCCCCGGCCAGCCAGGCCGCGGCGACCATCCGGAGTTCGCTCTCCCGCCCGACGAAGTCGACCATGGACTCGTCGGCGGGTACATAGGGCTTTCTTGGCCAGACCAGCTTCTTGCCGACGGCGATCTTGTCCGCACTCATGCTCATGGGGCCACCTTACACAGTGATTGCACTCAGCCGAGACGCATCGGGATACCCGGAGACCAGCCAACCGGTCTCGGACCCTTGCACTGTGTAGACGCAAATGAGATGCCACCGATCTCAACCGGGGCGGTTGAGCTGATATAGCCATCGGACGTGATAACCGGACGTAGGGGCGGGTTTCAAACCCGCCCCACCAAGGGTCTGTCCGGATATCAGGTCGGGTGGACAAGCGATAGCGCAGTCCACCGCATCCCGCGCCGCCGCTGGTAGACTGCGCTGCGCTTGCCCACCCGATGCTTGGGCGGCCGGAATGATGATCAAGGCCGGAATTGCGATCGGGGAGGGCAACCGCTCCGTCACAACGCCTCGACCAAGACCCGGTCGATGTCCGCCAGGATGTCCGCGACGGCCGCTTCGAGCACCCGGCGCGTCCCCTCCCGCAGGAACGCGACTGCCGCGTCCGGGGCGGTCTCGTACTCGGAGAGGAAATAGGCCAGCCGCGAGCGCAGGAGGCTGATCTGTTGAAAAGTGCCGGGAGCGAAGAGCCGCGGGATGCGGCCGTGGAGGTCGAGCTCGTTGAGAAGATTGGTGAGATCGGTTGAGATGGACGGCAACGGGTCGGGGCTTGGCCCGTCCCTGTTGAGAAGCGGCGCCAGCAGATGCTCCACCGCTCGGATGGTCTCGTAGACCCGCCGCAGGTGGCGGAAGGCGGACAGGTGTTCGGCCCGCGGGGTCGCCGTCGGCGTTGTTCCCGGACACCCCGGGTCCCGGCGTACTCCTTGGAACTCGAACACTGCCTGAAGGTGGCGGACATCCAGGGTCGACACCCGGCCAAAGAGGCCGAACAGGTTGGTGAGGAGCGTCTTGAGCTCCCGCACATTCCCCGGCCAGGCGTAATCGCCGAGGGCGGCGAGGATGTCCTCGGCCAAAGTGGCACCCTCGTCGCGGGCGATACGCTTCCAGTAGGCGAGGGCCAGCAGGCGCACGTCATCGCGATGTTCGCGCAGCGGCGGGGTGGTGATGAGGAACCCGCGCAGGCGATAATAGAGGTCCTCACGGAACTGCCCGGCCTGGACCATGGCGAACAGGTCGCGGTTGGTCGCGCAGATCACCCGGGCGTTGACGGCGGTCTCGGCGCTGCCCCCCACCTTCCTGATCCGACTCTCCTGGAGCGCGCGCAGCAGCTTGACCTGATGGCCGGGCGACAGCTCGCCGATCTCGTCCAGGAAGAGGGTGCCGCCGTCGGCCGCGATCCAGAGTCCGTCGGTGCTGGTGAGCGCCCCGGTGAAGGCCCCCCGCACATGGCCGAACAGCTCGGACTCCAGCAGGTCCTGGGGGAAGGCCCCGCAATTCACCGCCCGCAACGGTCGCTCCCGGCGCGGGCTGTGCGCATGGATCTGGCGGGCGACGATCTCCTTGCCGGTGCCGGTGTCGCCGGTGATCAGCACCGTGTCGTCCACCTGCCCGGCGCGCAGGATGAGTTGTCGTACCGCGACGGCATCGACCGAGTGGCCGATGAACGCGGCGCGCAGCGCGGCCGGCTCCGCGATCATCTCCAGCAGATTCAGCACGGCGCCGCTGCGGCCCCGGAAAGCAGGGAGTGGATCGACGGCGGGGTCGGGCTCCCGGGCGGTCTTGTTGAGTTGGGCGAACAGCTCGTCGGACACGCCGATGATGAAGAGCCGCCGCGGGCTGTCCGCCGCCTTCTTCAGCAGGGTCCGGACACTGTTCAGGAGCTTGCCCGGCGAGGCGTAGGCTGCCGCGATCAGGGGGATGGCCGAGCCGTCGCCTTTCAGCAGGGTGCGGGCCAGCTCGATGGCGGGGTGCTTTTCGCCGCGGTCTTCGATGACACCGGACAGCGTCGCCAGTGGGTCACGGAGCGCGGGCGGTACGATCCAGACCGCGTGGCCGGCCAGTGCCGCCGTCGACTCGCGCACCGCCTCCGCGGTTAACTCCGGGAGGGTGCGGCGGATGACGGCGGGGGTGGGGCCGATTTCGAGGAGGTCGATGGGCATGGGGTGCATCCGATCGCGGGGTGGTCCGGGTTCATAGCTCGCCGGGCGGAAAGCCCAGCGCGATGGGCACGTCCGGTACGGAGCCCATCGACAGTTTGAACCGTTGTCCGAAGCTCAGCCCTTTGCGCCAGCGGTCCAGGGCCGAGCGCAGCGCCTTGGCGGTGGGGTGGTCGCGGTTTTGGAGTGCGGACAGGGCGTTCAGGCAGCCGTCGATGTTGCCTTCCATCAGCAGGGCGGTGGCGAAGTTGAGTTTGTAGGTGTCGGGGATGTCCGGCGGAATCGAAAATACCTCGTTCGGCAGGACGAGTTGCCGAAGCAGCCGTATCGCGGGCTCTGCTTGACCCAGGCGCAAGAGGCAGACGGCGTGGGCGTTCTTCACCGCCGGCGGCTCGTCACGGCCGGTGCCGATCAGTTGCAGGGCGGCGTCGGGAGTGTCTTGGTCCAATAGGGCACGCACGCGATCCAGGTCGATGGGGTTCTGGTCGACTGGATCGCTCGTGGAAGTCTTGCCAGGGGCCGACGCACCTACCGGCACCCGCGTGTTTCGGGGGGCGACAGGCTGACTTTGGCTATCGGATAACGCAACCGCAATCGTGCTGGTTGACTGCTTCCGCCGAAGTGTCTCCAGAACCTGCTCCTCCTGTGGCCACAGTCCGAGCCCCGACTTTTTCATTCCATACAAGACCTCATAGGCTCGACGCCAATGGATGCTAGGCTCACTGTCTCCGGACCGCTCCAAGAGAGTCGCAAACCGCATATGGCCCGTCGCCAGAAACCGCTGCCACATGGCATTATCAGGGCTGACTTTCGCCAGTCGCTCGCGGATTTCCAGACATGCTCGGTAAGCACGTTGTGCTCCCACGAGATCGCCCTGTCTATCTAGGATTTCGCTCAACTGCGAGTGGCACCCTGCAAGATAGCGCTGCGATTCCATGTTATCTGAGTCGGCCGCCGCCAGTAGTTCGGCAATCCTTAGTGATGCCTGGACGGCACTCTGCGCTACCAAGAGATCGCCCTGGCTATCTAGGATTTCGCTCAACTGCGAGTGGCACTCTGCAAGATAGCGCTGCAATTCCATGTTATCCGAGTCGGCCGCTGCCAGTAGTTCGGCAATCCTTAGTGATGCCTGGACGGCACTCAGCGCCTCCGACTGATACCCCTGCGCTGCAAGCACGTCGCCCACCTTGGCGTGAGTAACCGAGAGATCGCGCTGCCATCGGGCGTTATTGGGCTCGACCGCCACCAAGCGTTCCGTGATCGTCAGCGACCGTCGGTAGGCCCGGAGTGCCCCGGCCAAGTCCCGCTGGGCTCTAAGCACATTGCCCATGCCGATATGGCTTACCGCGAGGTCACGCTGCCACCCCACATTCGCTGGGTCGGCCGCCACCCATCGCTCACAGATTGCAAGCGATGCCAGTAAGACATGGTGCGCTCCCTCGAAATCCTGCTGTTCTAAGAGCACATTACCCATCATGAGATAACATATTGAGAGGTCCCTCTGCTTCTCGGGGGTATCGGGATCAACTGCGGTCAGACGCTTGCAGATTGCCAAGGAAGCATTAAAGGCACTCCGTGCGCCAGCCAGATCACGCTCGGCCATGAGCAATTCGCCTAACTTGCTGCTACCAATAGCAAGGTCGCGTTGCCGCCGGGCATTTCCAGGGATATCTACCGCCAGGTTCTCACAGATCGACTGGGCCGACTGGAACATGAGCTTCGCCTTCGCCAGGTTACCCTGGAGAATGAGTACTTCGCCCATCCGCTGGTAGCTCACAGCGAGATCGTGCTGAGATACGTGGTTATCGGGAGCCGCAACTACCAGAGACTTGTCAATCGCCCAGGAGACCTGAAAAGCAAGGTACGCCCTCGCCAAGTTTCCCTGCTCCAAGAGCGAATCGCCAAGTTTAATGCTGCAGATCGAGAGGATCCGTTGAAAACTGACGTTGTTGGGGAGGACAGCCATCAGAGGCCCAAGAACCCCTTGTACGCCTTCAAAGAGACGAAGTCGCAAGCTTAAGGACCCGCTACGTTCCAGCGTTAGGCCGGGTCCGAATAAGCAGTTGTGACACAGGCCGGCAGTCGCCGCCGGCAGCTGTCCAGGTACTTCGAGCAGCGAGAGGGTCCAGGCGAGGTTGGGATTTGGATTTTCTACCTCTCCCGCCAACAGGTACTCGGTCAAAGTCCGCGTGGCACCGGAGAACTCTGAGCTAGCGATTTCTAGCATCGCATAGTAGGCCGCCACCCGCGGCCGGTCGTCAGCCTGGATGAGGTGATACATCAACTCCGTCTGACGCAATGCGTCTTCTGGCGGCAGGGTCTCCAGATGATCGGCCAGGAGGGTATGCAGCGCCCGCCGGGCCGTCGGATTGGCCAGGTTCCGCCGCTCCACCGCTGCCCGCAGTTGGGCATGGGCAAAGTCCCATTGCGCCTGGACGCCGCGCTGGACCAGATGGGCGCGCAGGCTGCGCCGCAAGCCGGCGAAGGCCAGGTCACTCCAGGGCTGGCCACTGACCTTGGGCAGCAGGACCTGCAGGTCCGACTCGCGCCAGCCGCCACGGCTGAGTGCCACCAGGTTGACCAGGCCGTCCGCCCAAGTGGTGCCGTGCAGTTCCTCCGCCCGTGCGAGGAGATAACCGTAGAGTGTCTCCACCTCCGGCGGAAGGTTCTCGGCCACCGCTACCAGCAGGGCACGCAGGCGCTCCCCGGCCGAATCGCCCGGTAGGCCATGGGCGCGGGCGAAGTCGTCGGCATCGAGGAGCAGGAGCTCGTCGAGCGCCAGCGCCAGCCAGAGCGGGATGCCGGCGGCGGGCTGACCGTCGGGGCGGAGCTTCTGCGCCAGACAGTCGCGCACCGGCGCAGGCAGGGTCTTGTGGTAGCGCCGGCAGAGGGTGTCGGCGATCTGCTCGGCCTCGCTGCGGTCGAGCGGCGGCAGGGGCAGGGCGGTGAGGCCCGGGCGGTGTTCGAGTGCGGTGCTGGCGCTGCCGGGGATAGCGGTGGCGATGAGCCGGGCATTGGGTGGCCAGAGTTTTGGGAGCCAGGTGAGATATTGGGCGGCCGGGGTGGGCTCGAACTGGTCCAGTGCATCGAGCAGGCAGACGACGCGCCTTGAGGTCGCGGCGCGGCCGAGCAGGGAGGCGAAGGTCTGCTCCAACTCGTCGGCCTTGGTCAACCCCTCCGACGGATCGGGGATCTGGAGCGCGGCGGCGAGCTCGCCGATCCAGCGCCGCAGCAGGTCCTCGACCCGGGTGGCGCGGCGGCTGATCCCGGCGGCATGGGCGAGCAGCAGCAGGTCCTCCTTGGCTAGTTGCCGGTGGAGCTTGGCGAACAGGGCGCTCTTGCCGGCCCCGGCCGGGCCGTTGAGGCAGGCGCCCCAGGCGGCATCCGGTTCGGCCGGGGAGTGCGCGAGCCGGCGCAGTTCGGCGAGGCGCTCGGTACGTCCGACGAAGTCGCGGCACCGGCCCTCGATGAACTGTTCGAGGATCAGGGCCTCTTGCTGCTGCCAGGTGCCCGCGGCGCGGGCGGCATAGGCGCGGGTCTCGGCCTCCAGGTCGCTCCACAGGTCTTCGAGGACCTGGCGGCCCCAGGCGTTGAGGCCAGTGACGCACTGGTGTTCCTCGTCCCAGTCGGCCTGGTAGGTGGCCCAGCGCCCCGGCAGTTCCAGTTTGATGCGCGCCTTGAGTGCATCGAGCTGCACCTGGGCCGCCGCGGCGTCGGGCTCGCCGGTGTGCCGCTCGCTGTAGCCGGCGGCGGTCTTGGGGTCCATCTGGTCGTAGGGCAGCGGCGCGCGGAAGTAGAATCGGCTGCGTCCGGCCTGCTCGGGGCTGTCGAGCACGCCGTATTCGATCTCCAGGGCGGTGACGCTCTTGCCCGCAAGGTCTCCGCGGTGGCCGGCCTCCTCGGCCGCCGCCTGCATCCGCTCCAGCGGCGGCACCCACCCGTAGCGGTCGCCGATCAGGCCGACGAGGAATGGGCGCGAGCGCTCGATCTCCGCTAGACAGACCTTGAGTACCAGGCGCTGCTTGGTCTCTTCCTCCGCCTCCGAGGCGGTGTCCACGCCCCAGCGCAGATCAATGGGCTCGAGGTGGTGGAAGCGCGCCTTGAGCCGTTCCTCCAACTCCGGGAAGACGAACCGGTGCAGGTGGTCGCGCTCCGCCTGAAAGTCGCGGAAGGTGCTGGTCACGAAGACGGGGCGCGATTGCCAGACGGCGAAGGTTTCCATGGTTCTTCCGGTCTCTTGCGTGGAGCGGTGAGCGGACCAAGTCACGTGCCATTATCATGGAAATTGCGGATTGATGGAGCGCAACCGTCCCCCCTGCTGCTCCCCCTGCCAGGCGCCCGTTCGGCCCCCTACCGCAAGCCGCTCTGCACGAAGGGGAAGGGAGCGGTGCGGTGGAACGCCACAGGCGGTCTCGCCATTGTTTCCCGGCAAGGCGATGCGCGAGACTCAAGCGGCTGATGATGCTGCGACATCAAGCCCTTGCCCGGTGAGAACGCAAGTGAGATGCCATGAATCTCAATTGCCACGTTCAAGACCCGAGGGCTGCGCGCTCGGTTGCTTGACGCACGGTGTCGGAGACGCACGAGGTCAGAACGGGAGGGACGTGGCGCCGGTCCAGACAGCGCCCGGCGCAGCACTGGAGGATGCTCGTGAGCGCGACCGGCTCAGTTCGTTGAGAAGATTTTCGATCTCGGTTGAGATGACCGTCAATTGGTCGGATTCCGGGCCATCCCCGTTGCGAAGGCGACCTCCGCCCCCGTCGGGATGACCGAGCCCCAGGTCTCAGGGTCCGCCAAGTACAGGGTGCGCGCCTTGCCGACGAGCGCCTCGGTTGGGTTGTGCGCCCAGTCGGCCTTGACCAGGACGGTATGGCGGAAGGGGGGGCCGCTCGATGCGCAGCCGGCGGACGCGCTTGCACAGGTATCGCACCAATCCGGGGTCGACCTCCAGGTCGCCACCCGCGGCGCGGATCAGGTCACACAGGGCCTCAATGTACGCCAGAGAGTCGGGGCCTCCAGGTGCAGCGAGAAGGGCGGGTTAGATCAGGGCGACCCCGAAACCCGTCGGGTCGATCTGCTCCATGCCCACGGTTGAGAAGTGGCAATGGAACCCGGCCGCTTTGGCGGCTTCACCGAGCGGCGTCACGCAGGGACCGTGGACAAGCGAGCGACCCTGGGCGCGGCGTCTGGCTCCCCAGCGAGGCCCGGCCGCGCAGGGCCGAGCGCCAGTCCGGGGCGCGCGTCTCCGCCGGGAGGCGTGCGGGCGTGGTCACGCGGCCTCCTGGGCATCAGCGGGTTCGGACTGTCGGCCATAGAGGGCCAGGAACAGTTGCAGTTGCGAACCGAGCGCTGCGCCGAAGACGAACTCGAAGCGGGTGTGATAGGTCACGATGTGCAGGGCCGGGGCGACCCGGATGCGTTGTCGCGAGATCACGCCGGACGCACGGTCACTCAGTCGGCGTTTCGCCGCGTCGAGCCTACCCGCGAGCGTGCCGGCGTCCTGCGCCCAGACCGCGAACGTCTGCAGCGCGCCGAGCACGTGCACCAGCGCGTCTTGCTGGCTCCACGACAGGGGTTTACAGGTGCGCCTGGCCAGGATTCGTATTCATGCGGCAGTCTCCAGGAACGTGATCTATAGAGGCAAGTCGAGTTGCTGCCCGGTCGCAACGGCAGGCGGCTTGCCCAGCGCGGCCTCAATGGCTGGCTGATTCGGGAAGAACACTTTGTCCGCCAGGGACCGCGGGCACCCCATATAAAGCCCATCGTTGTGGTTGTAGGTGGGCCATTCGCCGGCCTGGTGCCACGGAAGCGACCCAATACGGCGCCATTGATACTCGGTGCAGCGTCCGTCCAAGACGCTGGGGCGCACGATCACGCGCCACTCATGGTCCCCGATCACCGCCAGCGCTGAGCCGAACAGCGCATCATTGGGCAATGTCGGCTCCGCTTTCCATGGGTTGCGGGGCAATGTCCGGGCGGCCACGGCCTGCAGCAACTGCGCTTGAATAGCGGCCAGCACCTTCGGCTTGGTCTGCTCGAAAGCCACCCGGAAACCCGAATTCAATAGCACCTCGCGCAGAACATTGACCGGAAGGCACACCAACGCATCGAGTGCCCCCTTGAGATGACCGTCGGTGACGGACGCCGAAAAGCGTTCTACCGGCGTTGCCGGTCGTGCTGTGCCGCTCATATCAGCCGCTGCCATAAAGAAGGAAAATATCCATGGGAGGTAGCCTAGCAAGGGTGATGGAAAACGTAAAGCGGAGAGTAATAAATAAATATCACTCTTGACGAAATAAAGCGGGCGGCTATAATGGCGCCTAGAGTGGATCGGTGGCAGTCAATGAGCGCATTCGAAAATCAACTTGCAGCGCATGGAACAGAAGCCAGTAGGCGCGGGGAATGGCCGCAATGAAACGGTGCCAACAAGCGCATCAGTTGCTTGGGAAAGCGCAAACGCCGTGAATCACAACGGTGGAACACTTCAAGACCACGAATAATCGAAAGAGCGACAGGGGCCGTTATGCAAACCCAACCCGTCATCCCACAAGCCGCCGTGGCGATACCGTCCATCGAGGACGGTCAACTCGCCTGGTTGCCCGTCAGCGTGATTGCGCCCCGTGCGGGGCATAATCCCCGGCGTCATTTCGACGTGGCCAGCATGCGTGACCTGGTGGAGTCGATCCGCAGCCAGGGCGTGATCCAGCCCATCGTGGTGCGTGCCATCGACGGTGGGTGCTATCAGATCATCGCCGGGGAACGGCGCTGGCGGGCCGCGCGTGAGGCTGGGTTGGATGAAATCCCCGCGTTCGTCCGCGTGGTCGATGACCTCCAGTCCATACAAATGTCGATGGTCGAGAACACCCATCGGGACGCGCTGGCCCCGAGCG
>Ga0247835_1001131_pt1 | contig 34298 bp, 45 predicted proteins | sample LaCtaG_3_FD_189912 | JGI IMG/M metagenome (GOLD analysis project Ga0247835, IMG submission 189912) | Freshwater microbial communities from meromictic Lake La Cruz, Castile-La Mancha, Spain - LaCruzMarch2015_13.5m | ecosystem: Environmental > Aquatic > Freshwater > Lake | place: Spain: Castile-La... | reverse complement strand
ACCTCTGGACTAACCCCATGAAACTCCTCCTCTCCAACAACCAGCTAACCCGCTACGCGCGCAGCGGCGACTACGCCACAACCACCGCCATCCCGCTTGACGGCGAACTGGCCCTCACCGCGCAGACTCTCCTTGCATGGCTCCAATCGCAACTCACCGAAGGCGAGTCAGTCGGCCAAGTGTTTTTGGAACCAGACGGCACGCACAGCGACTGCGAGACAACCGTGGACGCCGAAGGTGTGGAATCACAGATTGTGACTTCAAGCCGCCCCAAACTCTCCGCCGCCGTGACCGCGCACGCCGCCGCCGGGTCGCGCTCCGTAGTTTATTCCAGCGAGAGCCTGCCCATCGAATTGCGGGACGGTTTGCTGGCGGCATGGGCGGCAATAGACGCGCTGCCGTGAGCTACTGGCACTCACACCTAACCACCGTCGAACGTGGCGCGCTTGGGACGTTTGCCAGCCTCGGCTCGGCGGCGGTGAGCATGGTGAGCCACTTGGAGGTGTATTTGCGGGTGGCCGGGCTAACGGTCGGATTGGCCGTGGGCATCGCGACCTTAATTTCTGTGCTGAAAGATTTACGAAAGAAATAACATGGCTGCCACGACATACGATTTGCTGATTGAGCAGGGCGCGTCCTTTAGCCAGGTCGTGACCTACAAGGAGGCTGGCGTGGCGATCAACCTCACCGGCTACACCGCAAGAATGCAGGTCCGCTCCACGCTGGAGTCGGCCAGCACGATTGTCGAACTCACCACCGCAAACTCGCGCATTACCCTGGGAGGCGCGGCAGGCACGATCACGCTCACAATCTCGGCCACAGACACAGCAGCCCTGCCCGCCGGGCGCGGGGTCTACGACCTTGAGCTGGTGAGCGGCAGCGGCATTGCGACGCGCCTCCTGCAAGGCGTCTGCACGATCTCCCGCAACGTGACGAGGTGACGCTATGGCCGCTGAATTGGTCATTGAGGCATCGACGGCCACCCTTGTCTTGGAGGTGAGTCAGAGCGGCGTTCTTGAGATTGGCGCGGTTGGCCCACAGGGCGAGTCTGCGGTCTTGGCCGATGGCGTGACCAGCGTGACCCTGCGGACGGCCTCGGGCGCGGAGTTTGCTTTGAGCGTGGATGACGACGGGATGCTGACCACCACGCGGCTTTAGCCATTTATGAAACGTCAATGGCTATACACAATAACCGACGTTTACAGGGCTTTGACACCCGCTCCGAGGTCTATGGAAAAGCTAATTGATCAACTCGGACAGAACAGCACGTGGCGCGGCCTCATTCTCCTGGCAGGCGCGCTAGGGTGGCAGCTTTCGGAATCGCACAACGAGGCCATCATTGCCGCTGCGTTGGGACTGGTCGGACTCATCAACGTCTTCCGTAAGGGCTAATCATGCGCCAACTTCTTTTGGCGTTGGTCGCGCTGGGCCTCACCGGCTGCGCGGGGACCAAATTCAATTTTGGCTACGACTTCCAAGCAAAACGGTTCTTTGCCGAGTTGGAAGCCCCCCTTGAGCGCGGCCTTAAAAAGTGAAGCTCTGGCAATGGTTCCGAAGACTCTGGCTACGGCCATCAAAAAGTGGCCCACCGCCGACCTCGCAGAGCTATTCCTCTTGGTCAAATGCCAACTGGACAAGCGTGCCGCCCACCACGCCGAAGGCGGTGGCGTCCAAGCCGAGGTCGCCAAGCGGCCCAAGGTTCCGCGAAAAACAGCTTAACACGCCTAACGTCTCAGCGGGTCGGCGCATCACGCCAAAGGCCGTAGTGCTTCACCACACCTCGGGGAGCTACGCGGGATCAGTGAGTTGGTGCATGGACCCGATCAGCAAGGTGAGCTATCACGCAATCGTGGCCCGAGACGGACGCCGCACGGTGCTGGCCGACCCCGACGAGCGGACATGGCACGCTGGCCGAAGCGAATGGCGCGGACGCAAAGACCTTAATTCCTATGCTATCGGTGCGGCCTACGAAGGCGACACCAACAAGCGCGAGTTGGGCGAGGCCGAGATGGCGTCGATGGCGGAATACCTTGTGCCGATGATGCAACGCTACGGCCTCACGCTGGCCGATGTGACCGACCACAGGACGGTTAGCCCCGGGCGGAAGGATGATCTGGCTCCGAGCGAGTTGGCGCGGTTCAAAAGCTATCTGTCGAAGTTGCTCTGATTTTTCGACACGTTGGCGGGATGTGTCGAAGGCATCGACATTTGGATAGAAAAGGCTATAGATGACAAAAACTGTTGTGTTTTTGTTACCGCCGTGAGGGCAATTTGGCATCCTCCGATTCGATGGGATTAGCGCCACGCCAGCCAAAGGAATCCCAAGTTAGCTGCAAAATATCCTGCAAAAATGCCACACATGGGCCAATTTTTTTCGTAGGCAAAGCCTGCGCTGGTGGCCGCATAACACAGCGTGCAAATCAAGAGTGGCCAGAAGGTCATTTGTCTGCCCGGTGCTGCCCAATGGTCACCTTGCCATCGTTCAACCCCGCCGCCCAGCGCACCACGACAGACACCAGGCGCTCGTGATCGCGGACGTTTTCCTCTGCCACGCACGGCATGGTGACGTGGGCCAGCTCGTGGGCGCAGATCCCAAGCAAGTTGCCCCTGAGGGCGGCAGGGTGCAGGAAGACCGTGCGTTTTTTGTAGTGGGCCATGCCCTCGCACAATTCCTTGGAAGGTGGCCGCTGCACCTTGACCGTCCACCATTCGCCGTCAAATTTGAACCGCATCGAGGGCGGGCCCTTCTTGCGCCTGCGTGGGGTGCTGGCGGGCTTCATGCTACTTGAGTCGGTAGTGCGGAACAGGCCGCGTGTTCTTGGCCAGGCAAATACGAAACATTTTGCGCTCGGCCTTGCCCGAGGCCACAAGGCGCTTGAGCTTTTGCTGAAGCGTTGGCACGGGAACCTTGGTCTTGGCGGAAATTTGCTGAATGGTCTGCCAGCCGGGAGGCACGATATCTACTGGGGTGGTGATCTGCGAAAGGGCGGCAGCCCAGGCAGAAGCGGCAAGCTCCTCGGCAGTGACTTTCTTTTTCACAGCACGGCAACCTCGGGCGCTGGCGGGTTGAAATGCAAATTGTGGACTTGGGGCAGGGAGCCCTCGGGCTTTCCTCGCCAATCAAGCAGCATAATGGATGGGCGCGGTGTGGCGTCAGGAACGACCTTGTGCGCGTGGCGGGTCAGGAACTGCCAGCCGCCTGTGATGCAGAGCATCGAAGCGCCATCGCTGAACCAGCCGCCGCAGTGCCGGTGGGCGCGCAGAAAGACGCTGGCGGCTTCGTGGCCGGCGCGGAGGCTGTTGAGCCTAGCGTTGCCCATTGCGATACTCATGGCCGTGGCCTCAAGGTAAGCGCGGGAGGTAACGCCGATATGGTGGGTTGCATCAACGAGGCAGCCGTGGATACGGAAAAGCCACTTCTCGCGGGCGAGGCCGTCGCGCGCGCCGAGCAGCCGGGCAAGGTAGCTTTCGATGTCATGGGTGTGGCACTCAGTGCCTTTGACCACCAGTGTCTCTACGGCCCTCTGGGAAAACGGGCGCAAGGCTTCTGCCGCCATTGCCACATGGTTCTCGATGAGGCTGGCGACAACCTCAGGGCTTTTGTGGTGGATGCCCTCGGTGGCATCGCCGTTGATAAGCAGGGCGAGGGGATCATTGCCTGCAATCTTGGCAACCTCGGCCTGCGCCTTCTTCCAGTTGGCCCACAGCCAAGCTTGGTGGACGTTCTTGCCAAAGCCGATTGTGTTGCCGGCCATATTCTCCGAATCAGGCGGCATCAAGCCAGTGGTGGAACCGCAATGGAGATCGGAGACTACAACGAGCAACTGCGGACGACGGGTGATTTTCTTCGCCACGAAGCGGCGGCGAGTGTCAAAGCCCTGTCATAGGCAGTTGCCGAGGATTCCTCGGTAGCTGAGTTAGCCCCACTATACAATTTCCAAATGATTCTTGCCTTATGGCGCAAACGGCCTACTGATTGCCTCATGCCAAATTGTCCTTGCTGCGGACAGCAACTCCCGCCCGAACAGCCCGAGTGGCGCAAGGACGGGGAGGATTTGGGGCGGGTGAGGGCGCGCATTGCCAAGATGATGCGGGAGCCTGACGCGCTGGTTGGCTTGTCGGGCCAGGCCAAAAAAGCCCTGTTAAAAGCAGGGATGGCCGGCGCACCCGAGTCCATTGCCAAGGCCTTAGAAGAAAAGCTGGTCACGGCTAAAACCAAGGGGGTGGGCTTGGCCACCATGACGCGCATCGAGCGGTGGCTGGAGACCAAGGGAATCGTGCGCGTCAGTAGGGACGAAAAGTTTTTTTACCAAAAGACAAAAAAGTTCTTGCCGTAATGCACGTCCACGCGTATCACGACTCATGAACAAACGCACCCCAATGCAAAATAACGAAACCAAAGCCAGTATTAACCTGCGCAAAGAGCGCAGTCCCGAAGCCACCGTGTTGTGCATCAGCCTGCCACGGATCATGAAAAACGCCATTGTTCGGCGCGCCAAGCATAGGGACATGAGCGTTAGCACAATGTTGCGCGATTGGATCTTGCCGACCCTGCAAGACCGCGATGAGCAGTTTGCCGCTGAGTGGCAACGCCGCATGAGCCGCATCGAGTATTGATACGGCGCAATACCCACCTTCATGTCCGTAATAACAAGCCCACAGTGTCAATCCGCTGAAGTTCAGCGGGAACATCAACAAAATAATACAGCATACATACAGCCTAATACTCAATTAGTCATGACATATAGAGGTTGTATCCACACCGTAGATATGTCGCCAGAAATGGTGACATGGCTCGACGCAAGGTGCGAAGAATTAGACGTTTGCGCGCTTTCCGTTCTTGTCGGTTGCGCCGAGTTTGTCATGCAATCTGAATAAGACTCCGTAATATGCCCAAGCACGCGCAAATACTTTTACCTGTCTCGGTTCGACTGCCCGCTGACGTGGTGCAGGAGGCCCGCCAACAGGGTGAATTTGTGCGCGGTGGGGCCAGTCAGGTTCTACGAGCCTGGCTGGTCTCGGGCAAGGCGAAAGCCACCCCTAAATTTTTGCGCGAGAAGTATGACGCGCCAATACACCAGAAGAAATAAAACACATGGACCCTATTAACATCATCGCAGGAACCTCGGCCTTGGCTGCCCTCATCGGCTTGGCCTTTATGTCGGGCCACGAGTATGGCCGCAAGGCCGGCATCACCACCGAGCGCAAGTTGGCCGATCATCGCGTCAGCGCGCTCTTGGAACGCGAAAACCGCCGCGCACCACGCAGGAGGAACCACAAGTGAGCATCCGTCCGAGCGTCATCGACCGTCGCGGCGAGCGGCCATGCCTGCCCGCCAGCGCATTGCTGGCCGTGTGCGAGCGCCTAGCCCAAGGCGGCACACCTTCATTCCTCGAGCGCGTGACCGCTGCGCTGCAACAACTTCGCAACCGCATCGCCCGATGATGCCGCACCCTCCAGAGCAATCGCTCATCGCCCTTCTGATTCTTTGCGCGTTGGCCCTCGGCTGCGCGTGGACCGTCAACACCATTCTGCAACTGCTGAAATGATCCACGAACTGGAAGGACTAACGGGCTCTAGCTTCAACGGCAAGCCCACCATGCGGACAGGCGGCAAAAGCCCCGAGCGCAGTGGCTGGGAGCTTTTGGCCTGGGCGATTCTTGAGGAGGCGGTCGACGATTTGGCGACCTTTGCTCGCTACGGTTTAATAACGCCCCAGGGCGAGTGTCTCCCTTGGCCGTTCGCCATGCAGCGCAGCATGAAGCGCGCCAAAAAAGGGGGATGGCAGTATTTTAACTACAGGCAGCGCGCCAACATCTGTTGCAGCCAGGGGCCGCATGAACATCGCCAGTTGCGTGCGTGGTTTCTCAGCGCGGAGGCCCAGACGTTCTGCGACCTCATCGGGTGCAACCTTGATCCCGCCGAGATTTTCGCCAGCACCATCAAGAACCACGGAGGAGGAAAATCATGAGCCACGAAATGGAATTGGAAGATTTTATTGTCGACCTCAAGCGCAAGGTCGCGGTGGTAGAGGAACAAAATCAAGCTCTCCGCGAGCAGAACAGCCGCCTCTTGTTGGCCCTCGATGATGCGTTGGTTATCGCTCGCAAATATCGCGGCGGCAACCAAGAGGAGGAAACACTTTGAGCAGCAATCTCGCAGGGGAAATGCTGGTCGGGCGGGTGGGCTTTGGGGAGTCCTTCCAAGCCTGCTCGGCCAGCAATTCCGCCGTAGACGCGATGGCGGTTAGTATTGTGCGGCTATATCAAGAAGCCGACGAACTGCGGGCCAGCCTAGCAATGGTGGAGGCCGAGCGGGATTTGCTGCGCGTGCAAGTGCAAGCAGGTGAGCAGCTCGGGCTGGCCCTGGTCAAAACGATTGATGAGCTAAAGGCCGAGAAAGCGGAGTTGTCGGTCACGCTGGTGAACCTTGAGGGCCGCAGCCGGCGGGCCACGTTGGACGAGATCGCGGAGAGCGTGCGCGAGAAATACGACGAGCGATACGAGGGGGAGGGCATGGACAATGAGTAAGATGAGCCGCGACAAGGGCAAGCGTGGCGAGCGGGAGTTCTGCGAGCTGCTCCGCGAGCATGGGTTCGATGCCAGGCGCGGCCAACAGTTTGCCGGTGGCAATGACTCGCCTGATGTGGTGACCGATCTGCCGTGCCACGTTGAGGTCAAGCGCACCGAAACATTTTCGCCGTCCTACTTGCTCCAAGCGGAGCGGGACGCGCATCCGGCCTTGCAGCCGGCTGTCTTCTGGAAGCGCAACGGGTGGAAGTGGTGCGCCTTTGTCTGCGCCCACCACTACGTCGCAATGTGGAAAGAACTTTTGAACCTGCGGGCTGAGGTCGAACGACTTCAGCGCGGGCAAAACGGCAGCCAGCCTGAGGCGCCTGAGCTGTCGAATCAACCAAGCCTCACGGAAAACTAATAAAATGGCAGTATTGCAAGCACCGAAAAGCGTGGCCGGATCTGGTCCGCGCATCACCGAGCTGGCGCCGAAAGGCACCTACCTCGCAACCATCCTGGACATCGTCGATAAGTTTGGCGTTGAGCGTCCTAAATACGACAACCCGACCGAGATTGAGAAGCTTGACATCACGACGTTTGTGTTCGGCTTCAAGAACAAGGAAGGCAAGCTCTACCTAGTGAAGACCGGCGATTCGCCCATCACGGCGATGCGGATCTCAAACGGGGAGAAGGCGAAACTGCGCGGGTTTCTGACGCAGTTGACCGGCGAGGTGCCCAAGGACGGCTGGGATTACTGCGAGCTGAAAGGCTCCGGCGCTCAGATCACAGTCGCGCACAAGGAGTCCAAGAAGACGGGCAACCCCTACGCGGTGGTCGCCTCGGTGGCTCCAGTGATGGAGGAAGTGAAGGACAAAGTTCTGCCGGTCTCGGCGTTCTCGGCACTGCTCGAGGGTGGCGAAGCCGCGGCCCCAGCCAAAGCGACCGCTCCGGTGGCCGTGGTTGAGGAAGACGAAGACGGCGATGCGCCGTTCTAGGTGAAGCGGGAGCCGGGGGAGGTTGCAGCCTCCTCCGGCGCCCTAACCCACATCTTACATCATGGCCATTCTCGCGGACACAAAAGCAAGACTGACGGGCTCGCATTGGTATAAGCCAACAGGCGAACCGTGTCACCAGTTGCCGAAGTCAAAAGGCGACGGACTCAGGGCGGCGACCATTAGGGACGCTAAGAAGCTGGGGCTGCTGCCCAGCGTAACCAATATTCTCGGCGTCATTGCCAAGCCTGGTCTCGATAAGTGGAAGCTTAACCAGGTTGCCTTAGCGGCTTTCGCCAGTCCACCGGACGGCAAGGAATCGGAAGATTACTACACCGGTCGGATCATCGAGGCGGCGTTCACGCAAGTAGTGCAGGCCGCGGATCTCGGCAGCAAGATTCACGACGGGCTGGAGAAGGTCTTTGAGGGCGAGGCCGTGCCCGACGAGCTGCTGCCGTATGTGCAGCCGACGCTTGAATGGAAGCGCAAGTATGGCTTGGTCTTTAGTGAGCGGGAGATTGTCCTAGTTAACGAGATCGAAGGCTACGCCGGCCGCTGCGATGTGATCGGCAAGGGTAAGAAGGGGCAGCCGGTAATTCTGGACTACAAGACGCGCAAGACGGAGCCAGGCAAAGAGGCCACGCCTTACGACGGCCAAGGGATGCAGCTCGCGGCCTATGCCGTAGCGCGTTGGGGCGAGGAGGCGCTGGAAAGCGTGACCGCGGCCAACGTGTTTATCAGCACGACCGAACCCGGGCGCATGGAGGTCTGCAAGCACGACAACCTGCGCGGAGAGTGGGAGGCGTTCAAGGCGGCGTGCGTGCTGTGGCGCCGGTTGAAGGGTTACGACCCGCGGAAGGAGGTGGCATGAAAAATCCGCGCCTAAACCAACTCAAGGAATTGGCCTTGGCCGGCGACCAGTCGGCCGCCGCGGACTTGTTCAAGGAATTTCCAGACGCTTTTATCTGGAACAACAACGGAAAGTATTGGGCGAGGGTTACAACCAAAGCACCAAACAAGTTTGTGAAGGGCGAGCGGATTGCCGTGTCGCTTAACACACGAGACCTCGAGGAAGCACGGCAGAATCGCAACAAGGTTTTTGGGGAGTTTGTTCGATGACCTACTCCCAGAAACTCAAAGATCCGCGGTGGCAGAAACGCCGCTTGCACATCCTCGAGCTGCGGGGATGGAAGTGCGAACGGTGCAAAGACGACAAGACGACCCTGCACGTTCACCACAAGAAATACCGCGGACAACCGTGGGAGGCGTTGGATCACGACCTCGAGGTGCTGTGCGAGCCTTGCCATAGCGGTAAGCACGGGAAAGGTAAGACCACAAAACGCTTTTCGGTTTATTGCGCAGGGAAGATCGGCAGAAGCGATTGGCGGCACAGTTTGTTCGACCTTGAGTTTGGTGAGGGCTACAAAAGTTTGTGGGCAAGCGAGGACGGGCTGATCCAAGTCTCTTACGCTGGGCCTTATTTTGCCGACAGCGAACACGGGTCAGCGCATGGGGACGGCCAACACGGACAACTGGTTTCCGAGTGGCTGGAGGAGGACGGAGGGCACGTTTACGTTGGTGATTTTTCCGCTTTGTCGGTTCACGGTCGAATGGCCCGGAGGATAGAAGTTTACGAGAAGTGCTATGCTTGGATGAAGAACGCGGACGCAATGTTCGCTTACATAGACGGAACCGGCGCTTACGGGACTTGCTTTGAAGTCGATTGGTTTTTGCGGAATGCCAGCCGCCTCAATAGATGCGCTGTGTTATTTTCGACTAAAGAGCTGCTTGAGGAATACTGGTTTTTGGCGGCGAGGGTTTGGCCTGCGACTCAAGATTGGGATTGTTTGGTTGCGTCTGATTTAAGAACGGCCTTTTCCCGCTTTACGAAGTGGGTCGAGATATGACCAACGTCCTCGCCATCGACTACGAGACCGACTACTCGCGTGAGTATTCGGTGCGAGACTTGGGAGCGTGGGCCTATGTCCGCGACGGGCGCTTTGCGGCGCATACGGTGAGTATGTGGGCCGAGGGGTTGCAGTATGCCGGCAAGCCGTCGGATGCGCCCTGGGACGAGGCCGCGAATTACCCGCACTGGATCTCGCACAATGCCGCCTTTGATGAGCAAGTGCACGGCCAGCTTGACGGTTGGTATCCGCGGCCGGCCTTGTGGGATTGCACGGCGGATCTTATGGGCTACTTGCAACATCCGCGCTCACTTAAGGATGCTTGCCGGGTCGGGCTGGGCGTGGCGGTGGATAAGTCGGTGCGGGATGCGATGATGGGTGAAACGCTTTTCACGCCGTTGGCCGCGGAGATTGCCGAGTATGCCTTGGAGGATGCCCGGCTGTGCTACGAGCTGTGGAAGAAGTTTTCGCACCGTTGGCCCGAGAGCGAGCGCCTGCTCTCGCGGCATACGAGGATGATGGCAGCCCGCGGGATCGGATTTGACCAAGACGCAGCCAAGGCTGCGCTGGTAAAGCTGGACAAAAGCCTTAAGACCGCCGCGGGTAAGATCCCGTGGACGGCCGCGGGCAAGCCGCCGACCTCGAGGCTGGAACTTTTTACTGAGTGCTCTCGGTTAGGGCTAGTGCCGCCGGAAACGACCGCGGAGAAAAGCGAAGCTTGGCAGGCGTGGTTGGACTCTAACGAAAAGTCAGTGCCCTGGGTGCGGGCGATTAACAAGTGGCGCCGGCTTAACCGCACTCGAACAGTCATCGGGGCGATGGTTAAGCGGTCGGGGCACGGCCGGCTGCACGGGGCGCTGCGTTACTACGGCGCCGCGGTCACCGGACGCTGGTCGGGGTCAGACGGCCTGAATTTGCAGAACCTTAATTCGCGGGATGCCGAGGGCGGGATCGATGTGCGCGGGTTGATCAAGCCGCCGGGGGGTAAGGTCTTTATCGTTTCGGATCTCGCGCAGATCGAACCACGGGTGCTGGCGGTGCTTTGCGGGGATACAGAAATGCTGGCGGGGCTGCGGAGCGGTCTGGCCCTTTACGAGGCGCACGCCCGGGCGACGATGATGTGGGAGGGCGGGCCGCTCAAGAAGGAGCAACCAAAGCTTTACGCGCTGGCCAAGGCGAGGGTGCTGGGGCTCTCCTACGGGGCGGGGCCGGTTACGTTCCGACGGGTGGCCAAGATCATGGCGGGCCTTGACTTGGACGAGCTAGACGCCAAGACCTTTGTCGAGGAGTTCCGGCAGACCAACCCTCGGATTGTCGGGTTGTGGGAGCGCCTGGACAAGGCGTTCGGCAGGGCCGAGTCGGTGCTGTCGATCAAGACTAAGGCCGGCCGTCCGCTCCGCTACTTTGAGCTGGTAGGCAGCGAGTGCTCGGTCATTAAGAGCGGTAAGCGGGTTCGCTATTGGGGCAGCAAGCTTTGCGAAAACCTGATCCAAGGCACGGCGCGGGATGTGATGGCCGATATGGTGCTGAAAATTGAGGCCGCAGGTATCCCTGTTGTGCTGCACGTTCACGACGAGATCGTGTGCGAGGTATTAATTGATACCGCCGAAAAGGATCTGGTCACGGTGCGGGAAATTATGAGCACGGCGCCAGTTTGGCTGCCGGAGCTGCCGGTGGAGTGCGAGGCGCAGATCATGGAGGCATATGGAAAGTAATGGCCGTCCTTGATTCTTACTCTACTAGCTTCCGCCGGCTCCTTGAGGGCGTGCCGGATGGGATGCCGCGGCATGATTGGATCAACAAGGTGGCTTTCTACGGCGCTAGGCATAAGTCGCCAGAGAAGCTTGAGGCGGTGCTGTTGAATATTTCGGATCGGCTGGGCTGGAACGCGACACGGGATTTTACGGGGGAGATCCGGCGTGCGGTGCGGGATGCCGTGCGGGCGGTCCAGGCGGGTCCGGTGGCCGAGCGGGAGCGAGTGCCAGATTGGCCTTTACCAAGCCGCGAAGCGCGCAGCAAGCGGGACGGCCGCGGGTTGTTCGGGCCGAAGCCTTGCGGGGCGGCGGCCGCTGAAGCTTGGCAGATGCTTTACGCACCGGGGGCGTGGGTCTGCGCCGGGGCAAACGAATACCAGGCGGAAACGCGACCGCTGGAGGAGTGGCGGGATTTCTTGCACAATGTGCAATTTTGCGTGCCGAACGCGATGCGGGCCGCGGAGGGGCGGCTGGCCGACGGACGGCCTTCGGCGCGGTGCCGCGGTAACTCGTGCCGGCGGCGGCGTTGGCTGGTGATCGAATGCGACTATGGCACCGACCTGGAGGAGCAGTGCAACGCGATTGCCTCCTTAGACCATCCGCGCTGCCCGCTGCGGCTGGCCGTCTACTCGGGCGGCAAAAGCGTGCACGGGTGGTTCGACGCCGAGGCGCTGTCGGAGGGCGAACAGTTGCGCTGGTTCCGGCACGCGGTGTTTTTAGGTCACGACAGCAAGCTTTGGCTCAAATGGCAGTGGGTAAGGGCGCCAGGCGGACGGCGCGAAAACGGCAAACAACAGGAGATTTATTACTTAAAACCATGATCAGAGAAATTTGGGATGAAATTGAAGACGACTTGTTCCGTAAAGTCGAAGACGAGGTGCAGGGGCGGCCGGCCAAGTCTTTTACCACAATGTCGGCCCGCTTGTTGTTAAAGGCCAAATTACCTAAGTTGGTCTGGATCTGGGGTAAGGGGTTGATTACCCGCGGGCAGCTCTGCGCGATTGTCGGGCAGGGTGGCACGGGCAAGAGTCGCCTCATCTTGCAAGTGGCGGTCGATGAACGGGCCGGCGTGGCGCCTTTAGGTATTGCCGGCGCGACGAGCAACGACAACCGTTGGCTTTTTGTCGGCACGGAGAACGGCATCCACCGTTTGCAGGAGGAGTTAGCTAAGATGTGCTCGGTCTACAAGGGCGACCAGCTGGAGCGGGTGCTGGACGGAATACACTTTCACGTTCTCAAAGAGGACGACGACGCGGACATTCTGCTGCGGGAGGACAATCTCGGGCGCTGGACGGCGATGCTGGAGGAGGTGGCGCCGACTGTGGTCGTAGCCGACCCGTTTGGGGATCTGCACCCCGGGGACATTAACAAACCCGCGGAGGTGCGGGCCACGGTGCGGGCGTTCATGCGTCTGTGCCGCAGTGTGGACAAGGAGATGGCTATGGTAATCATCCATCACGCCAGGTCGGGCCGGAACAACATTGCCGGTGCTGTAGGCTGGGATCAGGGAGCCTTTTCTTTAGGAGCCAAGGACATCACGACGATGGCTAGGGTGCAGCTCAACGTGACGTTCACCGACCCAGAGGACTGGGGCAAGATTATGGTCAGCCTAGGAAAGGCTAATGACACGGAGCGGATTGAGCCGATCGGCCTATCCCTAAACCGCGAGCTGATGCGCTATGAGGTCGATATGGACTTCGATCTCGACGAGTGGAGGGCGGATTTGGATGGCAAAAGGTCGGCTGGGACAAAGGTTTCGGTCGGGCAAGTTTTGCAGGAGATCGTGGAAACCGGCGGGCCGGAGCCGCGGAAAAAGTGGGATTGGCTTAATGAGGTCGGGGACAAATTTGGGGTCACCGGCAAGACGATTGAGGGCAAAATAAAGAAGGGTTTAGAGCACGGATACGTCCGCGAGGATTCTAAAGGAGTTTTTCGAGTGACGGAGAAGTATCAAAAACAACAGGAGGCAGCAGAAGATGGTCGCAAGTAACGAGTTGCAGAAACTGGAAAACTGGAAATTGGAAGGGTTTTTCTTCTATTTCCAATCCCCGAAACCACGAAATTGGAAATTGGAAGTGTCCCCTATAGGGGACTTCCAGTTTCCAGTTTCTCGGCAGACTAACAAATCAACACGCGACCGGCGGCGGTTTATGGCGCGGGAAACCGTAGGAGGGACGCGACTATGATTGACATTCGACGCTTCGCCAGCATGGGAGAGAACCCACTGGATAAACTAGAAACCTCCCATCGGCCAGACATGGCCGGCGAGATCGACACTCTGGCGCAAGAGTGGGCCGAGGACTTGGACTTGGTCGTATGGCAAGTCGAGGCGCTGACCTTGATGTTATCCGAATACCATTTGCGCGAGAGCCGGGAGACGGCGAGCAGGATGCTTATCCCTGTTGTGACCTATCTCAACGAGGCGAAGGGTAATAAGACCCTGCGCTATTACGCCTTCCTGCTGGCGGCGGGCGATACCTCGATCACCCTGGCGCACAGCTACTCGGAGCTGGCCCGCAAGATCGGCGTGACTCGGGCAGCACTAAGCAAGGCCGTGATTGAAATGCAGGGCCAGCTTGGCCTCACGGCACACAACGGATTTCAGAAATCGGAGCAGGCCCGCGAGAGTTCGCGCAAAGCCGCGCACCGTTCTTGGAAGCAACGACAGGAGAACACACACAATGAATAAAGAAATAGAGAACGCGGCAGCACAGGCGCTGGCCGAGGACATCAACGCCAAGCACGCGGCCATCATGGCCTTAGTGGATGGCGTTAAGGACACAGCTAAAGAGATCGGGGCAATGGCCAACGAGGTCGGCATGGCATTGACCAGCGCCCGCGACACTATCGGGCCAGCGTTCCAGCATTGGCTCAGAGAAAACGTGACCATTAGCACGGCAGTGGCCGAGCGATACATTCGGCATCATGCCCATTACCATCCTGACCAACTGTTCCTGCCTGGCTTCAAGCAGATTGAGGACAGGGCAAGCGTGGTTGCACAGGCCAAGGCCAACGCTGAAGCGGGGGGCGAGGGCGACCAACCCAAGGCGGATGAAGTGCCAGACGTGAGCGTGCGCGACATCGCGGCAGGGTGGGTTTACGATGCGCGGCGTTGGTTCAGCCAACTGATCCACAAGCTGCCGCCTGAGAGCATGAGCGCGGCACAGATCGAGGACACGCTGCGGGTGGTCAAGCCTGTGCGCGATGCGATCTGGGCTTACGAGAAGCGGTTGGTTGCCTTGACAGGGGGACAGGGATGAAGATACAGGGCCGCGCTTACGAGCTGCCCGGCAGCCTGCCAGTCTCAATAAGGGCCGATTTGATAAGCCCTCATGAGACAATGAAAGGAATCTTTTATTATCAGGAGAGCGCGTGGAGGTCACGACAGGCAGGAATTAGGCCATAGTTTTTTGCGAATGGTCGAGATAAACAAGTATCAACCCAAAAGCGTCTCAATAAGCCCTTTTGATAATGAGACTCGCAAAAGCCACCCGTAATGCCCAATGGCCCTGACTCAAACCCAATTAGCCAACGCGCTGAACTCAAATCCAGCGAGCGTGTCCATCTGGAAAAGCCGGGGGATGCCGGTGGACTCGGTGGACGCGGCGAAAGCGTGGGTGGCAGCCAACATCAGGCGCAACAAAGGGGCAAGAATCAGCGGGTTGGTCGCCTCGGAAAACCTAGCGATGGGGGCAAGGCCAAGGCTCGACCGAGCCGCCGAGGGGGAGATTCGCCATTACGAACTTTGGAAGGCGGCGGCGAACAGCCAAGACATGAACAGCAGGGCCGTGGCCGAGTTAGCCGGGGCGTGGCGCGACAGTCGCAAGGCGGCAGCGCAGGCCGAGCAGGAGTTGGCGGCATTTCTGGCGATGAAGAATGCCACGCTGAACAAACAGGAGACGGTGGCAGCGATTCGTTCGCTAGTGTCGGCACTGAGACAGGATTTCTCGACGTTCCCCTGGGGGCGGCAGGCCACGGATCTGATGAAGAAGCATCTGGGGACATTGCCCAGCTCCTTGAGCGAGGCGACCGCAACGGCCTAGACTTTGCCTGGGGTGAGGCAAGGGCAGTGACCCTTGAGCCGCCCAAGCTCGGGGTGGTAGAGTGGGCTGAGGGCAATCTGAAGCTGTCGGAGAGAATCACCAACAAGCCCGGCAGCTACCTCACGTCCCGCACGCCGTATGTGCGCGAGGTTCTTGAATGCTTTGCTGATGACCGCGTGCGCCGGCTGGCCTTGGTATGGGGCGCGCAGACATCGAAGACCACGGCCATCATCGTGGGCATGGCTTACAAGCTGGATAACGACCCCGCGCCCTGTCTTTGGGTCATGCCGTCCACGCATTTGGCCAGGTCATTCTCCGAAACGCGGTGGATGCCCTTAATTGACCAGAACCCTACCCTGGCCCGACACAAGGAACCCGACCCTGACAAATACCGATTGCTTGAGCAGCACTTCGACCGCATGAGCGTGTGGTTTACAGGCAGCAACTCGCCGGCCTCGCTTTCCTCGCGCTCGATTGCCGCGCTTTGCATGGACGAGCTAGACAAGTTCCCAGCCAAAGGAGGCAAAGAGTCCGCGCCCTTGCAGTTAGCCGAGGCCCGCGTGGCAACTTACCCGCAGCACATCATCATCACCACCTCGACCCCGACCTACGAGGACGGGGCGATCTGGGAGGAATGGCTTAAGGGCGACCAGCGCAAATACTTTGTGCCATGCGCCGGCTGCGGCGAGGCGTTCGTCATGGAGTGGGAGACAATCAAATGGTCGCAGGAGGCCAAGCAGGATTCCGCGTGGAACATGGAGCTAGTTGCCGAAACAGCGCGATGCCATTGCCCTGCTTGCAACCACGCCCACACCGAGGCCGACAAGGCGCAGATGTTGGACCGTGGCGAGTGGCGGGCGACTGACCTAGCCGCCGAGCCAGGGCGGCGTAGCTATCACCTTTCGTCGCTCTACGCTCCGTGGCGCAAGTGGTCGGACTTGGCCGTTAAGTTTCTGCAAGACCGCGAAACCCCGGGAGGCCTGCAAGATTTTTACAACCGCGAATTGGCCCTGCCGTGGAAAGCTGCCGGTTCGCTTATCACCACGGCCATGATCCGCGAGCGAGTGGACGCCTCGCCGCGATACACCATCGGGGAGCCGCCCGAGGGCAAGCTGCTGGGCCGCATCATGTCAGTGGACGTTCAACAGACCGAACTGTGGTGGATCATTCGCGAGCTGCACGAAGACGGAAGCAGTTACCTTGTGGATTACGGGGCCGCAATCGGCTGGGACTTGATCATGGAAAAGTTTCGCCACTACAAATGCTTTAAGGGAGTGGTGGATTCGGGCTACGCGGCCAAGACCCCGGCGGGCGTCTACGACTTCGTGGCAAGGTCTGGTGGCCTATTTTGCGCGGCCAAGGGGCGCACGGTGAGCCAAGGACTGCGCGAGCCGTGGAAGTTCCAGCAAATTTTGGGGGCTGGCCACAATATCTGGATGCTCCAGTTCGACGCCGAGTTTTGGCAGGCCCGGCTTTACCACGACGTTCTCCGCGATGGGCGCGGCAAGTGGTATCTGCCCAGGGACATAGCCAAGGATTACGTCAGCCAGTTGCAAGGGGAGGCGTTGATTGAAAAAGAAGGCGTGGCCAAGTGGGCGCGCTTGGGGCCAAACCACTTGGCCGACTGCGAAAAGATGGGCTTGGTGCTTATTGATTCCATCATGTCCCAGTATTCGGCAGCCCAGCCTGCGCCTTGACACAAAGGCCTTGAGCGTGACGGACGCCGCCATTTTATCTGAGGTATTTTCCGCCGCCGAGTTGTCGCAGCTCAAGGCGTCCTGCAAAGCGCAAATCCTTTCTGGCGGGGCCAGCCAGGCATTTGTGGTCAGCTCCAGCGTGGGCGGGCGCAGCGTCACACTTCAGCAAACCTATTCCTGCTGGGATATGCTGGGTCTAATCGAAACCGCTTTGGCCATCAACGCCGGCACGATTGGAAATTCCCGCGTTACGCAAATGCGCTTTCCGAACCGCACATGAAGACCAAGCCGACCAAATTTGTTGACCGCGTGGCCGCTGCCTTTGGCTTTTCGCGCATGATCGAGGCGGTCAACCATCGCAGCGAGGAGCGCGGGTGGGTTTACGCGCAGGCGCAGGACTCCAAAGTTGACCTTTCCTCCTATGACCGCACCCGCCTCATGGCATTATCGCGCAAGTGTTTCTACAACAACGCGATAGTCAGGGGCGCGGTGCGCGATAAGGCCATGTATTCGGTCGGCAGCGGCATTGGCATCCGCCCGCAAGCCATGTCTGGCGACCAAGCCTGGGACGATGCCGCCGAGCAATGGTGGGAGAATTGGGCGCGCTCGCCCGAGATCAGCGGGCGGCACGATATGCGCTCGCTTCAGATGCTGGTTTCCGAGGCCATTGACCGTGATGGGGAAATCTTTGCCGTCCTTACGGCTAAGTCAGACGGCGCTCCTGCCGTGCAGATCGTGGAGTCCCACCGCATCGAGTCGCCCGACACGGCGGCTGGCAACGCCGGGGTGGTCGACGGCGTGAAACTGGACAAGTTCCAGCGTCCGCTTGGCTACTTTATCGGAGAAGGCGACGAATATCCGCGCCGACATAGGGAGATCAAGGCCGACGTAATGCTGCACGTCTACGAGCCAGAACGCTCCGACCAGGTGCGCGGCTATCCTGCGATCGGCGTGGCCCTTAACAGCGTCTTGGACCGTGACGAGCTGCTCCGCTTTGAAATGATGGCTGCCAAGGCCGGAAGCAGCATTGGCCTAGTGATCAAAAACGCCACGGGCAACATCGGCGCGGAAGGATTCCTTGGCGACTTCAGCAAAGACAGTAGCGGCAACTTGACTAGGGAAACCATTTTTGGCGGCGGGCTAGTTCCACGCATGAAGTCCACGGAGGACATTCAGTCTTTCGTGATGAATCGCCCAAATGAGAAGCTCGACAAGCACCTGGAGCAATACATCCGCGCAGCGGCCATTGGCCTCGGGCTGCCTTACGAGTTTGTTTGGGACACTTCGGCTATCGGTGGCGTGGCGCAGCGTTTCATCATCCAAAAAGCCGCAAGATGCTTTGCCGCACGCCAGGATGTTCTGGTTAACGCCTTTCTGTCGAAGCTCTGGCGCTATGCGATCGCCCGCGCCATTTCTCGCCGCGAGTTGCCAATGGTGGCTGGCTGGCAGCAAGTCGGGTGGCAGACCCCGCGCTCCATCACAGTGGACGTAGGCCGCGAGGCCACCGCTCGCCGTGATGACGTGAAGGCGGGCTTGATGACCCTCTCGGACTACTTTGGCGAGCAGGGCATTGATTGGAAAGAGGCCGTGGCCGAGATTGCTGCCGAGCGCGAGTTTGCTGCCGGCCTTGGCGTAATGATCGGCGTCGAGCAGGCGCAACCGCAGGAAGAAATCATCCCAGACATCGCCCAGCCAGAAGTTGTCATGCCTGCGGCTGAGTTTTCGCAGCTTATTGCCAAGCTGGACTGCGGGACGGGTGCGGGAGGCTTTAAGCCTGGGAATGACTGTGCTAAGGGTGGCAACGGCGTGGACGATTTAGCAAAACCTGACCCAAGAGTGTCGAAAGATCCGAAGTCTTTGTGGAAAGAAAACGAATCAAAAAATTATGGCGGCCGAGATTCTTCGGACTATATGGATATTTTTGAAACTAAAAATGGCGGTTTTGCTTTGCAAAACGCCGAAACTTATCCGTTTATTCAATGGAGCCAATCTTTTAAAAAAGGAAGCGGAAGAACTGCATATTTGGAAGTTTTGTATGCATCAAAGGCAATGGGCAAAAAAGGTGTAACAACGCAATCTTTTGCACAAATAGAAGCGGTTGGAGTTTGGAAATCCCTTGAGAGGCGTGGCTTGGCGACAATTAAGCAGGTGTCTTCCGAAGACAGGGGCGAAGATGGAGTTTTTCGCATATTCCAAGCGCAAATTACAAAAAAAGGAGAAAACTTTATCCTGCAAAAACAATTTTCTCAGCAGCAAACAGCTTCCGAGTTCTCCGCCCGCGCCCGCAAAAAGAAGCGCATTTACAGGCGCAAGAAGCCAGAAACCGCGCTCACCCCTTGACATGAGGGCAAGCGAGTATGGACTCGCTTAATTTTGGCGGCATCAGCGTGGCAACGGTCGGCCCTGCGCTCGGCCACAGCATGATGGTTGATGGTGTGACTCTCTTACAGGCCGAGGAGGCCGGCAAGGTGGGCAGCCCGGTCAAAGTGTTCGTTGATCACGACGAGTCCATTGATTCCCTGATCGGCTTTCTGTCGAACTTCCGCATCGTTGAAGACCAGCTCCGCGCCGACCTTGATCTGCTTGGATCTCATCCGCAGGCGGCTTTCTACTCGGAGATTCTGAACAAAGCACCCAATCGCGTGGGCTTCAGCATGACTTTTAGCGGGCAGCCCGACGAGCAGGACGGCAAGCGTTTCGCCAGAGTGTCCGAGCTGGTCAGCGTGGATCTGGTTAGCCGCCCGGCAGCCAACAAGAATGGCGTTTTCAGAGCCGCTTCAGAACCCGAAGCCGCGCCTAAAGTTGACACCGCCGCAGTGGGCATGACCGAAAATACTTCTGTCGCTAAAGTTGAGTTCGACGCGCAAGCCGCCATCGAAGCGTTGACCGCTTCGGTTGCCGACCTCAAGTCCACCGTGGACGGCATTGCCGCTTCCCAAGACGAAACACCCGCCCCCGTTGCCGCCGCTCCCGTTAATTCGGAAATGTCGGCCAAGCTGGATGCGGCCATGAGCAAGCTTTCCGCCCTTGAGGTTGAACTCGCCGCTCGCGGCGACAACGCCATCACCGGCAACGGTTCCGCCGTTTCAGTCGAAGACGCTTACGCCGCCGGCGACCGCGCCACCAAATTTGAAATCGTTCGCAAGGCTCTTGAAGCCCGCGACTTTTCCCTCATCAGCAAACTCAAATCCAACAAGTAAAACATCATGGCCTCCATCACTGGTCTAAACGACGACATCATCTCGTCAGCGGCGCTCAAGGCGTTCGTTGATTCCCTCCACCCGCTGAACGCTTTCAGCGTGAACTACAACGCCGAAGCCGCGCGCAAGGGCGAAGTGGTGAGCATCCCGCTCATCTCCTCGATCACCGCCTCCACGTTCAACAACACCTACGAAGGTGCGGACGGAGACGTTACCCTCACCGCTCGTGAGGTCACCATCGACAAGCACTATCTCAGCACGGTGGATTTCACCGACACGCAGTGGAGCAAGTCCTCCGCACTCACCCCGCAAATGCTGGCCGACATCGGCGCAGAGCAGGGCCGCGCGGTGGCGCAAGCCTTCATCGGCGCCGCTTGGGGCCTCATCACCACGGGCAACTTCGGCGCGGCGGTTGCCTCGTTCACCTCGGCCTCCTTCTCGATGGCCGACGTTCGCAAGGCCCGCTTGGAACTCACCAAGGCCAAAGCTCCCCAGAACGACCGCGCGTTGTTCTTGGAGCCGGAAGCCTACGACGCTCTCCTCTCCGATAGCACCAACATCCTCGCTAACCTCAACTTCGGCCCCGAAGGTGTGCGCGAGGGCGTGGTTCGCCGTCTGGCCGGTATGAACGTCTACGAGAGCACGCTGATCCCCGCCACTGGCGTGGGCGCAAGCATCACCCTCGCAGGCTTCGCGGTGCATCCCTCGGCTATCGCCGTGGCGATCCGCACCCTTCAGCCGCAGGCTCCTTCAGAGTATCTTGAGGCCCGCACCATCGTTGATCCCGTCAGCGGCATTGGTCTGGGATATCGCCGCCATTACAACACTGCAAATGGCACGCACTTCCTCAACTTCGAGGTGGTGGGCGGATTCACCTACGGCATCACGGCGGGTCTGAAGATCCTCGCCAAGAAGGGCTAAATATTGGTTCTGGTTCGTGTGTTCAGCAGACCCCCGGCTATGCCGGGGGTTTTGCTTTTGTTGACAAGCTGCCCGCGAGCGCATGGAACACACACAGCCTTCGTTGGCGCTGGTGGCGATTGCGGGCAACTGCGAAAGCTACATCCGGCGGTTTATTGAATCCTTCCAACAACTCACGCCGCACATTTACATCGTGCGCGCCTGCGGCTCCCGCGACCCAGACAAGACGCTGGACATCGCCGCCGAGATGGGTTGCAAGACCGGCGAATACAAAAACGCCGAGGCATTCCAATTCTGGGATCATGTAGACAACTTCGCCGCCGCCCGGCAAATGGCCACCGATATGGCCGAGGCTGACGGCCACCAGTGGCTGATGTGGGCCGACACGGACGATATTATTGAGCAGGAGTCCTGCGACATCATCCGCCAGCACCTGTCCGAGACGGCCACCACGACCACCTTGGCCATGATTCCCTATCGGTTGACCAACAACGGCCTTAACCTCCTGCGCGAACGGATCTGGCGAGCAGGGACGGCACGCTGGGAGGGCGCGGTCCACGAACACCTAAAACCATTCGACAAGTCGGGAGAGGGCCAAGTGCGCTGGGAGGACGCCCGCATTGTCCACGCCCCTGACGAGAAGAAAGACATGGCCGCCGAGAAGGCCGGCAACGCCCGCAACTGGCGCATCTTGTCCAGCCAACCCGGCTGGGAAAAAGACCCGCGCTGGCTTTTCTACGGCAGCCTGGAGCATTTCGGCATGAAGGACGATGCCCGGGGCATGGAGCTGGCCATCGAGGCGCTCAAGCATGAGTCGCTTTCGGGTGACGAACGCTACGAATTGTATTTGCAACTGGCCATGCGGACGCAGGCCTTTGCGCCCAAAAAGTCGCTCTTGCATGAGGCCTACAAGGTCAGCCCTTGGCGCAGGGAAGCCCTAGCGCAGCTCGCCGCCACCAGCCTAGACAACAACGAGGAGCAAGACGCCTTGTCTTATGCCAGGGCTTTTATGGCCCTGCCTGTGCCAGAGATTGTGCCGTGGACTCACCGCCCGGTGGTCTATGGGTTTGGCGGCGTTGGGCTATACGCCTGCACCCTGCGGGCCAACGGAGACACCAAGCGCGCAGATTCATTTGAGCTGGAGTGGTTCAAAAAATGCGGGGGCAAGATCAGCGTTTGCCATCCCACCCGAGGCCGTCCGTTGCAAGCTGCCGAAACGCGCAAGAAGTGGCTGGAAGCGGCCAAAGACCCACAAAGCGTGGAATACATCTTTGCATTTGCCGAAGACGATGACGAGACGCGGGACATTTTGGGACGCTTCAAGCACGCACTTTCGCCCGCCGGCCTCATGGATCAAGTCGGCGGCAATGCCGTGCAAAATTACAACGCAGCAGTCAAAGCCTCCACGGGCCACATCATCGTGACCGCGCAGGATGACATCGAGCCGCCGCTCTTTTGGGACGAGCTGGTCTGGCAGGCCTTGGAACCGCACCTTAAGCGACCCAAAGTTCTGGGCGTAAAAGACGGCCACCGAACAGACGGCCTCATGGTCACCTTCATTTGCACGCGGCCAACCCTCGGATGGCTCGGCAACGGTGGAGGCATCCTGTCGGGTGATTACCACGGTATATACAGCGACACCGAGTTTTCCCACCGCGTCCGCAAGGCGGGCATCGTCTTAGACACCGACATTGTGTTTCTCCACAACCACCCGGCCTTTGATCCCAAAATTCCGACAGACGCCATTTACGACGTGGAAAACTCCAACGATGCCTACAAATTCGGGGCTGAAGTCTTCAAGCGCAGGAACCCCGACGCCTTTGACTCCAAGCCATAGGGCATGGCCACGCAACTAGATACAGCGCACGTCCTTGGCATAGGCGCGATCACTGACCTTGGCGGCGAGGTAGTGACGATTGGCGACATTGCCTACCGCGCCATTGTCGGCAGCCTCGATGAGCGCGACGAGTTGGCCGAGGGCGGCGTGCGGCAGATCCGCAGCGTGCAAGTGGGGCTTCCTGCGAGCGCGTTCTTGCCCAGCTTTGGCAGCGTGACCAATGCCGTCCCGACCATTTGGAGCCGCATCACCGTACGCAATCAGGATCTGCAAGTGCTGGCCGTGAACCGCGACCCTGCCATTGTCGAGATCACCGCTGGCGGGCTGGCAGAGTAGGGGGCTTATGGCCGCAATCAATTTGACCATCAGCCTTGATGAGCTGCGCGAGTTTGTGCCGAAGTTCGTCAACGCCACCAAGAAAGAGGTGTCGCTTGAAATGCGCCGCCAGGGGCGTCTTTTGGTGGCCGGTGATAGTGGCTTCGGCTTGGTTTCCATCACCGCGCCACAGGGCGATGGCGACAGCGCAAAGGCCATTGGCGATTTTGCCGTGGCCCGAGACATTGGCAAAGTGTTCGCCCAGCGCGGCACTATTGTGGCCATCCTCGGCCAAAACGGCAAGCGCGGCGACAAGACAGCCTTTAATCGCTACATCCGTAACGGCGAGCTGCAAAAGGCTAAAGACTTTGTTAACGGCCAGGCGGAAACGTCCATTCAGGTCAAGGGCTACGTCCGCAACGGCAAACCAGTTAAAGCCTACTCACAGACACGGCAGGCCAGCGTTTTTTCTGACCCGCGCCTTGGCCGCATTGAACACATTGCCGACGAACCAAGCCGAATGCTGCACCAAGGCCGCCGTGGTTCTCGGGGCAAAGTAGGACGGCCACAGTGGGCGCAGATTGTTCTAAAGAAAACGGCCTACAATCAATATGTGACCGACACCATCAAAAGAGTCGGCTTGCTCAAAGCCGGGTGGGCCAGGGCAGCAGACCAAGCCAATCTTGGGGTGAGCGTCCCGCGTTTTGTCAGGAACAACGTGGACCGCGCTATGGGCAAGGGCCGCGTAAGCGACGGCGACCCCTACAATATGTTCGTTGAGCTGACCAACGAGACGCCTGTTGCTTCGACCAAGATCAACAAGGGCAGCATTCAATTCCTTCTCAACCTCCGCAAAGAAAACATCCTAGCCGAGTTTGAAAAACGGGTTGGCAAGGTGGCCAAAGCGGCATGATTAACCGCGAAATAGAGGCCAGCTTTGCCGATTGGATCACCTCGGGCGTAAGCGGAACGTCCTTGGCCGGGGCGTCCATCCGTAGCGGCGTCCCATCCGAGTCGCTTACTTACCCTGCCGTTATTGTGCAGGCCAACTCTAGCGAGGTCTTGGAGGGCGGCGCTAGACAGGGCTCTCGCATCAACGTGGACATTTCGGTGGTCAGCTCCGCAAGCAATGAAAGCGGCTGGCAAACCGCCCACAAAAACAGGGTGGGGGCTTTGGCCGCGTTACTTGACGATACCAACACGAACGTAAGCCTGGCCGCGATCAACGCCGCGCAAAGCGACTACACCCTCTTTGGCTGGTCCCTATCCGAGTTGGCCAGCGAGACTTCGGCCAACCACCAAGCCGACAGCTTCCGCCTGTCTGCCGTGGCCGGCGACCGCATCGGGACCACGCCGACAGGGCCGACCAACGCCGACCCGCAGGACTTCAGCCTGCGCCATGAGGTCGAGCAGATTCTGAGCGCGCACCTGATGGCCGAACTGCCCGAGGCCGTGACCGCCGAGTATTCCATCCAGCCCTACTACAACGAGGCCCCTGCCGCCGGCTCCCGCATTGTCGCGGCTTGCCTCTCGGCCTCAAAGCCTTTCCCGCAGTTGGCCCGCTACCAAGCCCAGGCCACAGTCCACGTCATCACAAATGGAGCCGACTCCACGGGCCACGTTGCCGCCGTGCGTCAGGTGCAGGACACCCTGCGCCTTCTGACCACGCAGGACTTCACGAGCGCCAACGTCACCGTGGCTGGCGTCATTGAGGGCGCGCACACCAACGACACGGACAGCAACCGCATTTCTGATGTGCTGGCCCTGACGCTTTGGGCGCAAGTGAACTAGGGAAGTTGACACCGCCCGCGAGGGCATGGCTATCGTCTACGGCGTTTCTGGGGCTTTTAGTAAGTCCACCTCCAAAACCTTTGAGAAACTGCTTGTCCAGGACAAAAACGGCGTAACAACGACCATTCTTTCTAAGTATGTCCGCACCGAGACGGCCACCGAGACTGTAGGAACGACCTTTGGCGCGGGTTCAATCGGCGCGCTGGACGTTCTGAACGCCACCATTACGGCACAGGTGGACGAGCAGCTAATTGAAAGCGGCACGGCCAGCACTGCGCCCCCGGCCATACGCTTCTACAACCCCCGGGCCGAAGCGTCTGCCCAGGTGCTTGGCGACTTTACTGGCTCTAGCTTCACCCTTGATGGCGTGACCTTTGTAACCTTGAGCGCGGAAAAGGCCGAAACTGCGGGCGATGTGGTCAAGACGAACGTCCGTGGCACGGCCATCAACACGGCTACGGTGGCAGGATCGACCTTGACCACCGGCGACCATTCCTCAAGCTCGACCATCCGCGTTGAGCGCCGAATCAGCAACACGGACTATTTCCGCGATACCGTCACCACGGTTGCCTTTGCTGGATCGTAACCGCCACGGGCTATGGATAGCCTGGCCGCAGAAGCGTTCTTAAACGCAAGTCACAAGGTCTATGGCCTCGCCATGCGCCCGCTTTCCTTGGGCCATGCCTTTGTCTTAGAAAGCCTCGGCAATCCTTTCTACCACGGACGCCTTGGAACGCCCGAGGAACTGCGCGTGGCCGCGTGGATCTGCGCCAACCCTCCGCTGTCTGCCCTGCGTCTTGGGGGGCCGAGCAATTTGTGGTGGCGCTACCGTACACGCAATGCCGATTTTGAGCGCGAGGTTGCCCGCTGGAAGGTCTTTGTTGATGATTACTGCACGCCACCGCAGCTTTGGACAAAAGCGCCCAAGGCAGGCGAAAGCCGCGCCGAGCCGTCGCGCATCCCGCACCAGATTGCAACTGCCGTGCGCCTGATGCGCCTCGGCATGAGCGAGCGCGAGGCATGGCAGACGCCAGTGGGTATTGCCTCCTGGTATGAGGCCGCCGGCTACGAAACGGAAAGCGGTTCGCGCTTGGACATTGTAACGGACTCCGAGCGGGTAGCCATCCTGCGGCAAAAGCTCAAAGCGCAGCAGGCCGAAGCGTCTGACATCGAGGGTAAAAGCGAAGGCAATGGCTGAAGTAAAAGTAAAAATCACAGCCCAGAACGAGGTGCAGACAGGTCTGCAAGCCTCGCTGGCCGAGGTGCGTCAATTTGCTGGGCAAGCGCAGAAGGAAATGCAGGCGGCCATGCAGATGCCGGCTCGGCAGCCTATGCAAGAGCGGGTGGCTCCGACCTTCAAGATAGACATTGGCGACTATGGCCTTGAGCCGCTTCGCCAGATGCAGGAGGAGCTGAAGAAGGTTCGTCAATCAGCCCAAGAGGCGTTTGACCCATCAGTTCCGCAAGAGTTTGCCGGGGGCATCGGCGGGGTAATCGGGCGGTTTGCAATTTTGATCGGTGTAGCAGCTACGGTTGGCAAGGCCATTGCCTCTGCTTTTGATACCTTGAGCAGCGCGGTTGTTGCTGCCACACAAGTTCAAGAACGGTTCGCAGAATCTCTGGCAGAAGCAGGAAGCCAAACCACTCTTAGCGGGGCTATTTCGTCATTTGAAAATTTGCGAGATCAAGCCGATCAAACTGGCAAGATTATTGATGAAAAACTAGGTAAGGGAGTTGGCACGGCACTGGCCAACGCTTTTAGCGGCAGACCGTCGCAATTACTTGGACGTATTGCTGACGCATACACTGGATTAGTGGGTGGAACTTCAGTTTCCGAACTGCTTAAAAACGATCAAAAAGCTCAAGAGAGCCAGTCTTTGCAGGCCCTACAAGCGTCTTTAATGCTTCAGCGATCCCAAGCGGAGGAAATGGCTGCTGCTGGGGGAGATCCCGAAAAAGTTGCCGCAGCTCAAAGAGAGCAAGAAGTCAGAGAGCGCCGCAACGCTTTAGAGCGCGCTCTAGAGGCCAGAAAAGTTAGCCCTCAAAATTCCGCACAGCTAATGGCTGAGTTTGAGGCTGTTATTGCAGCAGAAGATGCAGCAGAAGCAGCCCAAAAGCGCCTAGAAGCCGAAAAAGAAATCACCCGCGAAAAAGAGCGTCAGCAGAAATTGGAGTCTGGCACACGCCAGGGCAACGTCATTGGCAAGCAGCTCGGGCCTGGCAGCTTTGAGGGCATCGAGGAGCTGGAACGTGAAAGAGAAAGCGCCCGCAAAGACGCCGACCAAAAAGCTAAAGAGGCAGATCGCATACAAAAAGAGGCAGACCGCAAAAAGCAAAGGGCCGACGAGTTTAATCTAAACACTAGGCTGCTTGAGGCTAGGGCGACAGGAGACAATGCCGCCGAGGAGTCAATTCTCCAAGCGCAAGACATGGCCAAGGGCCTTGAGGCGACAGAAAACTTTGAGTATGCCGCCAACTTTGCTGCTGCTGCCGCCGCTCTGCGGGAGCAGCAGGGGACTAAAATGCAATTAGGATCGTTTGGCGCGTCTTCACTCCAGAAAGTTGGATTTGCCTCAGATCAGTTTTACGATTCTCGGACTAAATCAGACCCCGCAGCAGAAATCAAGAACGTGGGCAATTTTGTCAAAGAAATTGGGCAACTACTTAAAAAAGACAGCGTCCTACTTATGAAAACGGAGTTTTAATCATGGCACAGTTTGAAACAACAGGCGGCGGATTTATCGACAGCGGAGACAGGCAAATTATCCGAAAGGTTGTCGTCTCTACTGACGGGGAGATACAAGTTCCGGCTACTGAGTCGGGATATCCTCTAACAAATTCAACCATAACTGAAGAACCGGGCGGCATTGTTCGCGGAGTGCTTGAATACAGCCAAGCAGGGGCCGGCGGCGCAAGCTACTCGGGATTTGGCCAATACGGCAAACGGGTTGAACTCACAGGCGGAACTATCCAATCACCAATCCAAACACATCCTGCATTTAAAGATCTTACAGAAACTGAACTTGCCGAAGTGGACACGGCACTTGAAAACAAAGTGGCCGATCAGTGGAAAACATTTGCCGACGAAAAACAGCAACTGCTCTACAATTTCCTGCGGAAAAAAGTTGAGTATGTATTAGTGCCAGCAGTTGTCGGAAGAATAACGGAAGTCGAAACAGAATTGCCAGATTTAAGCCAGATTGCAAGGGTTGCTGACCCGCCAGAGCTAAATGCTCCAACTGGAACATTTTGGATTAACACGGCAATTACGGCAACGCCCATTGGTGGTCGTTACGAAGTGACTAGGGAATACACCTTAAACTTTAGCGAGTGGGACGATGTTGAAGTTCTGTATGGATACGAGTAATCTATGCCGCAGTTTGACTCAATACGGTTCACGCCAGGCCGCCCTTTAATCAAAGAGCTAGGATCGGAGCGCCTTAACGCTATCCTCACCGAGATCCGCCGCAACAAGCCCAAGGGCGAGCGCGGCATTACGGTGCGGCAGGACGGCACGGGCACATACATTGGGCTAGCCGCGTCCTTGCCGCAAGCCAGCAGCACACCCGCCACCACCCAACCCTGGGACTTGCAAGCCCGCGTAGACCCCGACGCAGATCCCGAGGACGCCAACCCGCCCTATCTGGTGCGTGTTCGCCCGGGGACGCTGTCAGACTTTTTGCCAACTAACTGGGACGAGGAGTTTACGCTGCAAGGAGACCAGGACTATTACGCAGTTGCCGAGGTTTCTACTGACGGAAAAGCCATTACCAGCGTCGAGATAAAATTTCCAACAAGCCCGCCAGAATCCCAGCAACCCGAGTTGTTTGCCGTCCCGTCGATCGTAAACGTAGTGTTTGGAATATTTTCACAAGGCGGGGCGCTGCGAACAATAGCAGCAGGAAACATCACCCTAAGTCCCAAAATCTGGTTTCAAGAAGCGCGGACCAATGTTGCCCCGGGCGAATCTCTCTACAACTTGTATTACGTTCTCGCGCCATGATTAGCTGGACAATCGTTACAACAGGGATTGAAACGACAAGCTACTTTTCCTCGCACACGCTGCAGACCGGTTCTTTAACGCGAACAAGGAACGGTTCCACAAGTGGTGTAAACCCTTTCTTTGGCTCAGTTACAAATTCCGTTACGGAAAGCGAAAGCGGATCAGGCATAAACAGCAGGGCAACAATTCGATCTGCTAATCAAACGGCAACTTTCCAAACCTTGCTGCATGATGTGCAGGGAGCTTACAACTCAAGGTTTGGGGAGACACAAGCGTTCACTTGGACGACATATTACTTTTCTGGCCAATATCAGCCGCCAACAACCTCTGAAAGTTACCCAAAGCTGACCACAGCTAGCGGACTCCGCATATACGGCACAGAGCATCAGGTCACATCAACAATAACTACTTTTTCAGCCAGCAAATTTGGGTCCATCCAATCAGGCACTGCCGTTCCGAGCAATGCCGTGACCGCCTCACAAAGCGGCGGCATTCTCATAACCGAGACGGTGCAAGGAGAGGCCACTATTGCAACCACAACACAAGCTACTCCGACATATTGGTTTTTTTTATCGCAGTCCACTGAAGAAACCGCAGACACCACAACAACGCTTTCCGTTACGACCAGCGGCGTTTCTCGTGCCACGATTTACCAAGCCGAGGGAAATGAGGTTTTTTACAAAATATCAAATCCCGCTTCTTACGAACCAACAGCAAAAGCCGCTCGACCCCTAGCGACAACGGAAACCCGAATTACCGTTTTGCCATTCAAAGAAACCGTGACAAGAGGTGCGGTCACAGGATTGGTTACTTTGGCTGGTCAAGCCTCGCCGGCCATTGATTTGAGCGCAGCAAGCTCAAGCGAAACTGTGGCCGAAGAGACAGAGCTAACAAGAAATATCACTCAATACGGCCCTGACGGTCAGTCAAGCGTGGTTGAACATTCTTACACGGTTTCAACCGTGCAGACACAATCAACGCCAGTTAATTACACATACACGCAATTTTATAGCGAAGACCCCGGCGACACGTTTGCCAATTCAACACTCTCAGAAACGCAAAAGTTGTATGATGAAACACTCATAGCCTTGCAGGCCAATCGGTTTGCTGCCCCGTCTTGGGTGGCTTCCTTAATCACTGGCTTTCCTGCCAGCACATCGCAATTTCGATACGGCAAAACTGCATGGGACATTGACGGGCAAAAGGGATCACAAACTACTCCTACCAATTTGGATTATTTAGTAAACCCCTACACCGCTTCTTTTACTCGCGGTCAAATTACTATTATCAACACCACAAACCAAAGTTTGACCTTAAGCCTGCCAAGCATCACTTACAAAACAACTAATGGAACTGTGGCGACCACTGCCTCAACTGTTATTGGCGTTGAGGGACAACCTGCGTTAGTTTTTGACGATATTTACGCTGTGCCACATTTGGGCGGCGGGGTCTTTGCAGAAAGCTGGACGGTTGTTGACAGGGTGCGGCCCGAATACGTTTACAGTGATCTGAAAAACAGCGAAAGCATTAGCCATCTGGGAAACGACACCTCATATGGCCAGGGAGAAAGCACATCAGTAAGCTATCTGACTTTTGAACCACACCTTTTGGGCGGCGGGCTATTCAATGGGAACAGTCCGGCGCCCGACGCTATTTTTTGGACTGAATCAAGGAACCCGCCAGACCCTGCTTGACACACGCCACTCTGCCGAGTGTTAGCCATAGCCACTTATGCAACGCGCAGCTATTTTCATTGCTGGCCCCAGTTTTTAAGGCGCATCGCCGCCGCTGCCGGCCACCACGCCGAGGCCCATTTTGTTCTGGCAACAGACCAGAGTGACGAGGCCAAGCAGGCCGTTGAAGCTGCCAAGGTCGAATTGCCCGAAGGCTGGCGCATCCAGGCCATTGCCTTGGCCCTCGATGATGGTGGGCCAGAAGGCAAGGACTACAAGCAGCCCGCCCAAATGCGGATTGCTGCACTTCAGGGCGCGGCCTTTGCCGCCGCCAGGAAGATCCGCGCCACGGCTTTGTGGTCAGTGGAGGCCGACAACCTTGTCCCGCCTGATGCCCTGCGGGTGGCCGAGTGGGCGCTGGCCATGCCGACCGAGGACGGCAGCCCGTTTTATTCAGTCGCTGCCGTGACCTATCCAAACGGGCTTTTCCTCGGCGGCAACGGCACGCCGCAAAATCCCATTGCCGAGGACTTCAACGAGAAAGAACGCAAGCTGCCGCCTCGCCTCGTCCGCGCCTTGGAGGCTTGCCGCGCCCGACTGAAAGACTGCCAGGACAAAGCTATTGGCGAGCGGGAAGGCAAGCGCCTCGGGCGGCTGGGCGAGCGAGTCCGCAAATGCCCGCCAGACGGCAACGTGTTTGAAGTCACGGCCAAGCACGGCTGGAGGCGCAGGGGCTGGATGGACTTTGCTTACCCTGGCATTGGTCGCGGGGCCATTGTGCCGTCTGATTGGTGTGGTCTCGGCTGCACCCTAATGTCGGCGCGGGCCTTGGCCTTGGCCACATTTGAGGGTTACGACGGCAAAGGGACGCAAGACCTTTTCCTTTGCTGGCATCGCTGGCATCCCGCCGGCCTGCGGATCGCGGCCATTGCCCACACGGCGGCGGACCATGTGAAGCGTGATGCCAAGGGTGAGGTAATCCACCACCGCGCCTATCACGAAACCGAAGGCGAATACCGAGGCCATCTTCGCCAACGACAGCAACCTTGGATGCCCTGCTAATTATGCAAAAGGAAATCGTCATCGCCGCCCACCGCGAACGAATCGACTGGCTGCCTGATCATTGGCGACCTATGGCCACGATTTACAGATGTGGGGAGCCTACGCTGCCTAGCGCAAACAAAATCAACAGAGGGCAACATCACCACGGCGAAGACCTCTACACGCAACTTGACCGTATGCGCGCTGTCATGGCCTTCGTCCGCGAAATGGCAGAGCTAAGTCGGCAGCCTGATCCGACCCAAGAAATTAGCGCACACGCCGAAAAGGATGCAGCAAACTGCCCGAAAGGGCGCGAGGCCGAGCAGTGGCTAAATCACATCATCTGGCGATACGACACACTGGCCGAGGTCACTGTTTTTTTGCAGGGACACCCGCACGACCACTGCCATGACTTTAAGGAGGTGGTTGAGGCGCTTGGATCTGTCACTTTCTGCACCTTGCCAAAAACTGACAGCCCGACCGCTGCCGGTGGGGAAGCGGAGTTTTGCGGCAAATTCTGGAAGCAGTTAGGTCAGCTTGATCTGCAAAAGGTTTGGTGGAAGCCCGGCGCACAGTTTGCGGCCAGCCGTGAGGCTATCAGGGGGCGACCCCTCCAATGGTATAAAGACGTTCAAGCCTTAGCCCGCAAGACCGAGCGAAGCGGGGAGATCCTAGAGCGGACGTGGTGGAACATTTTAGGATGCCCATGTTAGCCCAACTCAAACCATTGACCGCGCACCTCGATGAGCGCGGGAGGCTCACCGAGATCCACCGCGCCAGCGATGACCCACACGGGTTTGGACAGGCTTACATCACCACGGCCTCGGCTGGCGTAGTCAAGGCCTGGCATCGCCACCACCGCCAATGGGATCGGTGGTATTGTGTCGCGGGGGCGGCCAAGGTCGGCATCCATGACGGGTCCAAAAGCCAGACCGTCATTCTTTGCGCCGATCACCCGCAGCTTTTGGTCATCCCGGCGGGACTGTTCCACGGGTTCACGCCCTGCCACGGCCACCGAGAGGCTGCCGTTCTCAATTTGCCGTCGCACGAATACGACCCTGCCGCGCCCGACGAGGAGCGGCTGGGGCCGCTTGACTTGCCGTTTTGCTGGGAAATCACCAGCCGCTAACCCTTTGACACAGGGTCGAGAGACAGGATGCGCGTCTACGTCAACTTGGATTCCCGCGAATTTGTGGTCAGCCCGGTTCTTTTGCAGCGGGTAAGCACGCTATTTTTCACGCGCCGCGACATCGTGCCTGTCCAAGTTCAGTTCGTTCGCGGCGGCACGGTGGTCGAGTTGGCAGCTGGGGCAACGGGCCAGATGGGACTCAAAAAGACGTTTGCCGGCAGCTTTTTAGCCAATGACGCCGGCTTCACCAAAACAGGCACAGGCGCGACCACGGTTTACCAATTCGACCTCAACCTAAACACCAGCAACCTCAACGCCGAGTTTCCTTTAGACACCGAGGACTCTATCTCGGCCAAAGTAGAAATCGAATGGACCGAAAGCAGCACGACCTCCTCTACGCTGCCGACATCCGCGACCATTTACAATGACGTCATCCGTGGCGGCGAAGGTGTCCCAACCGTGACTGCCGCCGCCTCATTCAAGCTCCTGGCTCCCGACTCAAGCCTTTTCACCATCACGGTGGACAACGATGGAATTTTGACAGCGACGAAATAACTGAAAGCCCAATGAAACTCCGCCTCTCAATCCTCCTCCTCGCCGCCGCCCTGGCTGCCGCACCCGCCGCAGGGCAGGCGATCAAATCGTTGGGCTACAACACCACGAACGGGCAAGTGGTTTACAGCGGAACGAACGCGCTGACCTTCACAAATTCTCTGCAATTCGCCACCAATGCCCGAGCAGCAACGCGCACGAACCTCGGCGGGACCACGGTGGGCAACTCGGTTTTTACGGCGACCAATGCTGCGGCGGCGGCTACGGCTGTTGGCCTCGGGGTAACAAATAATGTAAGATTCAATTCCGTCGAGCTTCTTCAAAGCGGTGAAATAACCAACAGCATCACATATTGGATTGACGGATTGAGTTTTGTCACTGACGGCGTTGAATATTTCGCAACAGACGGGGGCAATGGTGGCAGTGTCAGATTTGAAAAACCCATCACAATGTTCAACAGCACAAATGCGGCAACCACCCGCGACAACCTCGGCCTCGGCACAACTAACGCCGTCACATTCGGCAACATCACGGCCACCGGAACCCTCGGAGTCAGTAACGCCGCCACCTTCTCCACCAACGTCACCATCGACGGCAACGCCACCCTAAACGGCGTGGGCAACATCGCACCGCATCAGACGGCGAGCAGTGCGGACAGTGTGATGACGCGGGATTTGGTCGGCCGAGAGTTGGCGAACCCGCGCAACAAGATTCAGACGACTTACTGGTTTGGCATGGAGGGGCTAGGTTTGTGGCAGTTGGTAAACAGCGGAGCCTCCGTTGCCGCAAATCGCGGCCCAAAAATTGGGCCGTCTTTAGCGTTTTACACAGGAACACGTTCTTCGGCTAACGCTGCTGGACTTGGTCTTCGTTTAGGGGCAACAGCAATAAGTGGCGGGTCTATGTGGAGGCCGTTAGACGGTGGCGCATT